>SKEO01002426.1_pt1 | contig 12985 bp, 13 predicted proteins | sample 4826801 | NCBI WGS metagenome assembly SKEO01 (sample SAMN11008807, study PRJNA524170) | human gut metagenome | biome: Human fecal sample; material: Feces; isolation source: fecal sample from pouch patient p3 | host: Homo sapiens | place: Israel: Tel-Aviv | collected 2016-02-25 | reverse complement strand
CTGTGGAGCATTTATTCAGGATTCCACAAGCTTTCCTTCCGGAATTGGAAGGGGTGCCGGATGGAATCCAAAGTTGGAGGAGAAAATTGCAGAAATTGTAAGCCGTCAGGAAGCTGCTTGTGGTATTACGCATGTCTTTGCCCCTGTGCTTGATATTTCCAGAGATTCCAGAATGGGACGGCAGGGAGAGACCTACGGGGAGGATCCCGCCCTTGCCTCCGCCCTGGGAGCGGCTTATACAAGAGGAGCACAGAGTACGGAGACGGACGGCAGAAAGCCGGAGAGTGTGGCAAAGCATTTCCTTGGGTTTCACAACTCACAGGGAGGGATCCACGGAACCAACAGCGATACGCCGCCCAGGCTTCTGGAGGAGATCTACGGCAGGCCTTTTCAGGCGGCGATTCGTGAATCCGGCTTAAGGGGGATCATGCCCTGCTATAATTCCATTGACGGAGAACCGGCCTCGGTTTCCCACAGATTACCGACAGAACTTCTTCGGGAGAGAATGGGATTTGACGGACTGTGTATCAGTGATTACGGCGGCATCAGCAATGCCCACGAAGTCCAGCGGATCGGAGAGACTATTGGAGAAACAGGATTTCTTGCCATGGAAGCAGGGATGGACATGGAGATGCCGAAAGCGATCGGTTATGGCGAAAAACTCAAAGAAATGTTCCGAAGCGGACAGGCGGATACAGAATTGCTGGACCGGACAGTTCTGAGGGTGTTGGAAGCGAAATTCCGCATGGGCCTGTTTGAACAACCTTTCGCAATGGACGGTGAGTCCTGCAAAAAGATTTTTGAAGAGAAAGAGGGGGCGGAGCTGTCCCTTCGGTCGGCAAGGGAATCCATGGTGCTTTTGAAAAACAACGGGGTACTTCCTTTGTCAGGCAAGATCAAGAAGCTGGCCCTGATCGGGCCTCATGCAGACTGTGCCCGTAAGTTCTTCGGCGGATATACTCATCTGTGCATGATGGAGTCGGTCTACGCGGCCGCAAGTTCTATCGCAGGGGTAGAGTGCAGCCCGGAGTCCGGACAGATCGGCGGGGCAATGCTGCCAGACGGCGAACCGGTGAATTATGTCCCGGGTACAAAGATCCAGTCAGATGAAGCAGAACTCTTTAACGACATCCTGCGCTTACAGAAGCCGGGATGCAGAAGCCTGTTAGAAGAACTAAAGGAGCGTATGACAGATACGGAGATTCTGTATGTGTATGGATACCCGGTTGCCGGAAAGGATCAGAGCAGATTTGAGGAGGCACTGCAGGCAGTCAGGGAAGCTGATGTTGTGATCCTCACTCTGGGAGGAAAGCACGGTACATGCTCTATGGCGACCATGGGAGAAGGTGTGGACGCTGCCGACATCAATTTGCCGGAATGTCAGGACGCATTTATTAAAGCAGCATCGGTGTATGGAAAGCCCTTAATCGGCATCCATTTTGATGGCAGGCCGATCTCCAGTGACACGGCAGACCAATATCTGGATGCCGTCATAGAAGCCTGGAGCCCGGCGGAAACGGGAGCGCAGGCTGTGGCAGATGTCCTGCTGGGAGCATATAATCCGGGCGGCAAACTGCCAGTATCCGTGGCATATCACGCCGGACAGATTCCAATCTACTATAATCACCCAAACGGTTCCGCATGGCATCAGCAGGAGAGTATCGGATTCGTCAATTATGTGGATGTTCCCCATACACCGAGATATTGCTTTGGACATGGATTGTCTTATACACAGTTTGAGTATTCAGACATTCATATATCGACGGCAGAGATTGGAGCAGAAGAATCGGTACAGATCAGCTGTGTGGTAAAGAATGCGGGAAACTGTGCCGGGGATGAAGTGGTACAACTTTATCTCAGGGATAGATTTGCAAGTATGACACGCCCGGTGAAAGAGCTTGCCGGATTTAAGCGAATCCATATGGAACCGGGAGAGAAAGTACGGGTAACATTTACAGTACAGGCGGATCAGTCAGCATTTCTTGACAGGCAGATGCGCTGGAAGGTGGAAAAAGGAGAGATAGATGTAGAAATTGGAAGTTCTTCTGAGGATATACGGTTAAAAGGAACATACCGGATCACAGAGGATAGATGGATAGACGGCGCAAAAAGAGCATTTTATGCGAAAGTACAGAAAGACAAAGTATAGCTTAGGCATACACTTACAGCGGGTCGGGTAAGATATCCGGCAGGACAGGAGGAAAACAGATGGATAGGAAGTTACTTGCCAGAAGGATTGCAGAAGAATCCATTGTATTGTTGAAAAACGAAGATCATATGCTTCCTTTAAAAGAGAAGAAAGAGATCGCGTTTTTCGGGAGGACGCAGATTGGCACTTTATATTCCGGAAACGGATCCGGCGGTGCAAATGTGGCCGGATGCGGCACGATTCTGGAAGAATGTGAAAATTGCGGAATCAGACCTGAGCCACTTTTAAAGGGCTTTTATGAATATAAGATAAATGAGGAACGGGTCACGGAAGAGGATGAGTTTGACTGGACTAAAGTCAGTGAGATGGTAAACAGTGGAATTATGTATGAAATATTCGGCAAATACCGCGCTCCGCTTGATGAGTACGAAGTGCCCGGCACACTTATTGACCAGGCGGCAGAAAAAACTGACACAGCACTTATTGTAATTGGCAGAAATTCTGGCGGTGAGGAGTGTGACCGTCACCTTTCAGAGGATTATTACCTGACTAATTCAGAAGAAAGTCTGCTGAAGGAAGTCTGCAGTCATTTTACAAATGTAGTGGTAGTCTTGAATGTTAACGGGCTGATCGATCTGTCCTGGGTGAGAAAGTATGCAAATATAAAAAGCCTTCTGTTTATTGGAATCCCAGGGGAAGAAGGGGCTTCTGCGCTAGCTGGCATTTTAACGGGGGAGACCAATCCCTCCGGGAAACTGGCGGTGACCATAGCGGAACATTATGAAGATTACCCGTCGGCAGACCATTTCTCATGGGATAAGGAGCATCTGGAGAATGTTCTTGACTATGAGAGCTACGGCCTTTCCTCAGAAGAAAACGGAAGTACAGGTTTTTCTAAAAGCCCGGTGAGTGTGTACTGGGAAGATATCTATACCGGTTACCGATATTTTGATACATTCGGGAAACCGGTGCTTTACCCCTTTGGTTATGGGCTTTCTTACACTGAATTTGCAATCAGCGATGCCTCGGCCGAGAAGCAAAACGGCGGTATTATGGTGACAGCCAATGTGAAAAATATTGGGGAAATATCAGGGAAAGAGGTAATCCAGGTTTATCTGTCCAAGGTAAACCCGGCAGAGGGTGTGGAACGTCCTTATCAGGAATTGAAGGGATTTGAGAAAACCGCGGACCTTGCTCCGGGAGAAAAAGAGAAGGTTAAGATCTGGATTCCATGGAGAGAACTGGCGGTTTATGACGAAGGAAGAGCTGCGTGGGTCATAGAGTCGGGCGATTATCTCCTGAAGATGGGAAATTCATCAAGAGACACCTCCCTGGTGGGAATGGTACGCCTGGGGGATACAGTCCTTACAGAACAGTGCGCGAACCGTATGATAATCTTAGAATGCAACAGAGATAAGCTTTCGTTCCTGACACAGAAAGACTACGCAGGGTGCCATCTGGAAGACAGATGTGAGAAGAAACCTGATGGAGGCGTGACCGGGATGGCGGTAATTTCTGTAACGGAAGAGGATATTCTTGCAGGAGGGGAGAGCAGACAGGCTGAAAAAGAAACGCAGCAAAATCTGCCGGAGCTCTCCATCGAAGAACTCGCTTCTCTCTGTGTGGGCTATGGGCCGGGCACTCCCTTTGCGGCTGTGGGGGACCGCAGTGACCCGTCTGCGATTTTCGATGGTGAAGGAAAACCGATTACAACAAACAACCACCCGACAGGATATCCGGGATATGTTTCTCCGGCAATTGAGGAAAAAGGGATCAAGTCCATTTTCTATAAAGACGGCCCGGCCGGGATCGGCGGTATTGCCTGGCCGACGGAAATGCTCATAGCCTGCTCGTTCGACAGGAAACTGTGGCAGATGTTTGGAGATGCAGTAGGGAAAGAATGTGAAGATCAGCAGGTGAATGTCTGGCTTGCTCCTGCTGTGAATCTCCACAGAAATCCGCTGTGCGGCAGAAATTTTGAATATTTTTCTGAAGATCCGTACCTGACAGGAGTCTGTGCCTGCGAGATCACAAAAGGCGTACAGAATGGCCGGCCGGTTATCGTGTGCCCGAAACACTTCGCGGCAAATGAGCAGGAGACATTCCGGCGCGGAAATGCAGGGAAAAAGGTAGACGCTGTTGACTCTATACTGACAGAGCGCTCGGCCAGGGAACTATACCTGAAGCCTTTTGAAATGCTGGTGAGAGAAGCACATATTGCCTGCATTATGACGTCTTTTAACAAGATAAACGGCGTTTTCGCCGGGGGCAGTAAGGATCTGTGCACCCGTATCCTTCGGGAAGAATGGGGATTTGACGGCGCTGTGGTGACAGACTGGGGCGATATGGATATTGTGGTAGACGGAGCAGACGCCGTGGCTGCGGGAAATGATATCGTCATGCCGGGCGGACCGCCGGTGATTCGTCAGATCCTGAAAGGATATGAAGAAGGAAGAGTGACCAGAGAAGAAATGGAAACAGCGGCAGGACATCTTCTGTGCATGATCCGCAGGATTCATGGAAAGGAGAAATAGAAGTATGGGAGAAAAAATCTACAAAACAGTTGAAAATTCAGGCGTCATGAATGTTGTGGCCGGAGCCCTTGCGATTGCTGTGGGAGTGTCTGCTCTGGTGAGCGGGATACGGCTTCTGATTACTCGGAGAAAGCTGCTTTTTTAAGGGGACTGCCAGATGAAAAAATATAAAAGGGAAAAACTAATTGTAAGTATTTTTGCCGTCATATTTGTTGTTATAGTGGTTATTCTTGGAAACTTTTTGGTTACATATATATCTTCTGACTTGAGTTTTGGCCAGAATTGTCTTTTGCGAATACCATTTTATGGAACATTAGTTTTTACATCTTCGCTTATAGGACTGCTGTTTAGAAACGATAGTAAAAAAGATATTGTCGAAGAAAATTCAAAAGGAAGGATTCAAGATGAATAAAATTACAGAAGTAAAAATAGAAAGAGGAATCCCGATTCTGTATGTGGACGGGCAGCCTTTTTGGGTGTTTGCAGGGGAGGTGCACAACTCAGCCGCCTATGCCCCGGACAGGATGGAGGCAGAGATATGGATGAAGATGGATCAGAGTCATCTGAATACACTGATTGTACCGGTGTACTGGGAGACGCTGGAGCCGGAAGAAGGCAGCTATGATTTTTCGCTTGTGGATTCACTTCTTGAGCAGGCTGTCAGATTTAAGAAAAAGCTGATCCTGCTCTGGTTCGGTCTATGGAAGAATGCAGAGTCGGCTTATGTGCCGGCATGGATGAAGCAGGACAGTGAAACATTTTTCCGTGCGGAAATGTATGGTGGAGAAAGGTTAAATACGATTTTTCCTCTGTGCTGGGAGGCGGTGGAGAGAGATGCCGCTGCATTTTCCCGTCTGATTGGACATCTGCGGGAGGTTGATAAAAACTCATCGGTCATCATGGTCCAGGTAGAAAATGAAGTGGGACTGCTTGGAACAGAGCGTGATTACTGCCGTCAGGCAGAGGAGGCGTTTACAGGAAATGTGCCGGATAAACTGATGGATGCAGCTGTAAAATCAGGAAAAATCCGTGCCAGGGAAACAGGATGGCCTGAAAAGGCAGACTGGACTGTCGTATTCGGAGAAGACGCAGGGGAGATTTTTTCCGCATGGTTTTTTGCCTCCGCTCTGGAGAGGATTGCATCAGTCGGAAAAAAAGAGTATCCTCTGCCCTGCTACGCCAATGTGTGGCTGAAACAGTTCCCCTGGTATGCTGGTTCTTATCCGTCGGGAGGCCCGGTGGAGGATATGCTCTGGGTGTGGAAAGCGGCGGCGCCTTCCCTCTTTACTATTGCCCCGGATATCTATGTCCCCTATGTGTCGGAGATCATGGAGAAGTATACCCGTCCGGATAATCCCGGAGGTGCGAAAAGACGCTGTAACAGCGTCATACGCTCTGTATGCTTACCTGAACTGCCATGCCCTGTGTTACGCACCGTTCGGGATTGAAGACCTGTGGCAGAAGGAGCCGGATGTGATCCCGAAAGAGGTGACGGAGGCTTTGAATATAGACCCGCTTTCTTTTGACATGACCGGGACAAAGGAGACTCTGGGAGAGGTATACAGACTCCTTGGCGAGATTAAGTCGCTGTATCTTAGGTACAGGGGAACAACTCATCTGAAGTGCTTTCTGAAAAATGCGGAAGGAGAGCAGGGATGTTATCTGAAGTTTAAGTCTTACGATATGGAAATCCGGTATCTGCCGCAACAGGTTGGAATGCCAACGGCAGCCGGGGCTGTGTTCGAGTTGGACGAAAATAATTTCCTGATTGTGGGGATGATGTGCAATGTATGTGTGCATACAAAACCGGGTGATCACAGAAAGGTGGATTTCATCAGAAAAGAAGCAGGAACATACAGTGACGGACAATGGAGATGCAGGCAGAGACAGAACGGCGATGAAAAGATTGTGACTATGCTATATGATATGCCGGAATGTGTGAAGATGGAACTATTTAAGTATTAGGGCTTCACAGGCAGAAAGGAATAGGATTTAAGGGAAGAAAAAATATCAAAGAACTGATCTCACAGATGACCTTAGAAGAGAAAGCAAGTCTGTGCTCAGGACTGGATTTCTGGTACACGAAAGGCGTGGAGCGCCTGGGTATTCCATCGGAAATGGTATGCGATGGTCCTCACGGCCTGAGAAAACAGGACGATGCATCGGATCATCTCGGGATCAATAACAGTATCAAAGCGGTATGTTTTCCGGCAGGCTGTGCGACGGCTTCAAGTTTCAATCGTGATCTGGTAAGGAAACTGGGAGAGACACTGGGGGAAGAGTGTCAGGCGGAACATGTAAGTACCATCCTTGGTTCTGCGATGAATATCAAACGTTCACCGCTCTGCGGACGGAATTTTGAATACTATTCTGAAGATCCTTATGTATCCACAGAGATGGCAGGAGTTCTGGTACATGGTGTGCAGAGCAAACATGTGGGGACCAGCCCGAAGCGCTTTATGGCAAACAACCAGGAGTATCACAAAGCGCAGCAATATTGGATTATGCGTTCTCTGCTCTCCCCCCCATTTTTCCCTTTATACTCGAAAAGCAGTTCTTCCTTTAGATATTCATTGTACATCAAAAAGCAATTAGATTAAATGTGTAGTGAAATACGGGAATAATGTCCGACAGACCAAAGCCCTCTGGTCTGCCGGCTTACGGAGAATTATCAAAATCAGAATTGTTTTGTATTTCTAAAAGTTGTTCTACAAGAAAATTTAAGGAGTTTATGAGCAATTTTTGATTTTGCTTGTTACAGGCATAAAATTTACCTAAGAAGTATTGGAGAGCTTCTTCATCAACAGGAGCTTTAGAAGGAAATATAGTATTTCCGGAAATACCGAGTCGATCAACTAAAAGACATAGGGTTTCGTAAGTGGGATTTTTTCTTCCTTTTTCTATATCCTGAATGGTTTTTACCGCCAGTCCAGACTGATCAGCAAGTTCCTGTTGAGTTAATTGACATTCTTTTCTTGCGGAACGTATTCGTTTCCCTAGAAAAATAAATTTATCTTCCGGCATAGTTGTTCACCTCAAATCTATTCTACTGTGCTGGTTTGACTTTTTGCATTGCCTTATAATGCCGGGAAAATACATATTAGTATGCCGGTTGCTTTGGGTGAATATCGCTGGCTTTGCTGTAAGAAAATAAAAAACAGTTTCTTACAGCAGGGCTTATTTTTCGTGCCGTCTGTGAGTTTCTGTTGGGAGAATCATGGACGGCCTTTTTTGTTATTATCTTTATCACTTAAAGTATAGGAAACTTTTCTTAAAAAAATTCTATTGTGGTTATGGGATTTTTATTGTTGGAAATCGGCACTAATCTACATAAAAAATCTATATAAAAGCTCAGGTCAACAATTCCTTAATTATGATGCCAGGAAGCGTAAAAAACTCCCTGGCGTTTTTCTTTGTCGAATTTTGTGGAACTTTCTCCAAAAACCTCGAAATCGTGGGCCGCCAATCATCAGAGTAAGATTCTGATGAAAGGTTTTGGAGAGGTTGGAGAAAAGTTTTTTAAAAAATTTTCCCGCTTTTTCGATTTTTTATCGGTTTCTCTCCTGTCCTCGCTGTGAAAGGGAGGAACAGGCATCTTTTACTACGGCTTTAAGCAGAAGGGAGGTGATCCCTTTTGAAATTGAACCGTCAGGAAAAAGAAATCGTGCGGAGAAAATTTTGTACCTATTGCATTAAAGTTTTGCATGGTGAGGCACTGAATTATCTTGATGAGCTGGATCGGCAGAGAGAGCGGGAAGTGATCTTTTCTGAACTTCTTAAGAAAGATCTGGACGCTCTGTATTGCTGTGACGATTATGATATGGCAGATTATTTTACCGTTATGGGCAGACAGGTTCCCGTCCGTGACGAGTGGATCAGCATGGCGCTGAAAAAACTTCCTGTAAAAAAGCGGGAAATTATTCTGATGCTTTATTTTCTGAATATGACAGAGAAAGAAATCGCTGATTGCCTGAAATTGGTGCAGAGTACCATATATTATCATAAAGATGATTCTTTAAGGCTTTTGAGAAAATTGATGGAGTGAATTTACATATGAAATCAAAGAAACACAGAGAACTACCGGAGTTTGAAATTATCCAGGCAGCTATCGAAGGTGACGCCGAAGCAATCAATCAGATACTTTCCTATTTTCAGCCATTTATTAATAGTGAGTGCAAGAGAGAATATAAGGATGAATTTGGGAGAGTTCATTATGTGGTTGATGAATATATGAAAAGGCGGATGGAGACAAAGCTGATTACAAAAATTCTGGATTTTAAGATCCGTCTATAACAAAAGGACGGGAATATTCCCTTTCTATTCCCGTCTCTGAAAGCACTGTACCTTGATAATTGAATATTTTATCCTGCAGGACGTAAGGAAACAGTGGAGCCGGGTGGCAGATACGCCAGGATGATCCAACATCAATTCTAACTTTGCGACACTGTGTCGTAAAGTTCGTATATATAGACAGAGCAGAAGTTGAAGATGGATAGGAGCGAAGAAATATCATGCTGCGGGCAGAGCCTGGGAACTTTGCGGCGAAGATACTGTTTCTGATAATGATACTTCCGGAGAGGCTGCTCTGGTCTGAAAAGATGGTGAGATACCAATGAGGCTGTTCCCCGACAGCCACCTGCAGGATTTTTGCAGTAACGAAAGGGGAGAATGAAATGGATACAAAAAAATTACTGCGATATACAATGCAGTTGGCTATGCTTAAACAGCTTTTAACAAAGAAGTTGATTGACGAAAATGAGTATTCGCTGATACAGAAAAGACTGATGAAAGATTATGGCATTATTTCCAATATTACCGCTTGACGAATCATTTGTGCTGATCTATAATAAAATCATCACTACGATAGGAATACAAAAAATAAAGGAGCGGAAAATGGAAATAGAATTGATTAAGGCAAATGAATTTTCTGAAAGCTCTGCCAGAAAACGTGCCGAGCGATTAAGAGTTGCCGCTTATTGCCGTGTGAGTACGGATGATGAAGATCAGATAAAAAGCTATAATTCTATGGTGAGGTATTATACAGACCTTATCCAGAATAATAAGGACTGGATATTTGTAGGTGTATATGCGGATAAAGCCATTACGGGAACAAAGATAGACAAGCGGGATGAATTTCAGCGGATCATTCAGGACTGCATGGACGGCAAGATTGATATGATTATAGCTAAGAGTATTCCCCGCTTTGCCAGAAATACATTAGATACTTTGAAATATGTCCGCATGCTGAAAGAAAGGAATATCGCAGTCTATTTTGAAGTAGAAAAGATAAATACGTTAAAGGATGGAGAATTTCTTATCACGATTTTAAGCTCTGTTGCACAGCAGGAGGTTGAAAATACCTCAGCCAATGTGAAAAAGGGACTGAAAATGAAAATGAAACGGGGAGAACTCGTTGGCTTTCAGGGGTGCATGGGCTATGATTATGATGTGGCTACAAAATCCATTTCCATTAACGAAGAAGGTGCAAAGGTTGTCCGCTATATATTTGAACGGTATGTAGCGGGAGCCGGAAGTACAATGATTGCCAGAGAATTGAATGAACAGGGAATAATGACAATAAAAGGAAATCCCTGGGTGTCATCCAGTGTCATGGGAATTATAAATAATGAAAAATACAAGGGTGACATTTTACTAGGAAAAACATTTACAGTCGATCCTATCTCAAAAAGACGGTTAGAGAACTTAGGAGAGGAAGATCGGTATTACATACATGATCACCATGAACCAATTATTTCAGAGGAAATGTTTGCCAGAGCGCAGGAAATCAGGAGCCGACGAAACGGAAACCGTAAGCATGGTGTTACTCCGGGAAAACGGGAGAAATTCAGCAGACAGTATGCTTTTAGCTGTTTGCTAGAATGTGGATTCTGTGGAGGCAATCTTTCACGTAGACGCTGGCACAGTAATTCAAAGTATAAGAAAACTATCTGGCAATGTGTGAAGGCTACGAAAGAAGGTAAGCGTTTCTGTCCGGATAGTAAAGGAATCCCGGAACAGGTAATAGAGGAAGCCTTCGTGGAGTCGTATCGAATGCTCTGCAGAGACAATAAAGATGTCCTGGAAGAATTTCTGAAACGCACGGAAAAAGCTCTCGGGGAAAATTCCGCAAAAGATCAGTTGAACAAACTTCAAAAAAAGATTGATAATCTCTCATATAAGAGAAAGAAGCTGTTGGACAATTATTTGAGCGGTATTGTGGAACAGGATATTTATGAAGAAACAGACGTGAGTCTTAAGACCGATTTAAGCAATGCAAAAGCTAAACTAGAGTATTTCCTACAGCAGGCGGATGAAGAAAGTTCACTGCAAAGGAGGATTGCAGATTTTAAGAAAGCGTTGTCTCAAAATGAGGTGCTGGAGGAATTTGACAGAGGTATCTTTGAGAGTATAATTGAAAAGGTAATCGTTGGCGGTTACGATGAAAACGGAGAAAAAGATCCCTATAAAATCACTTTCATATATAAAACAGGATTTACAAACGGAATTGGAAATGCAAAGAAGCGGTTTGGAAAATCCGCTGGTGTCGGAGACAAAACGAAAAAAATGTGTTCCGATGTCAGTGACAAGGTGAAGGATGTGTATTCCAATGTTAGTGACAACACATGTGGAAAGTATCGTGCTTTTGTCCCGTAAGTAACTAAATAGTGTTATCAGTGTGACAGTAGAATTTGGAGAAGGTGATGATAAGATATCGTTGGACACGATTGCAGAACGGGCGAAGAAATATCAACCGAAACCGAAAATTACATATAAAATGATACAGAAATATGTGAAGGGAAGTATGGATTCAAGGCGCATACCGCTTATATTGCGGAGGTAAAGAGGTTATTAGGTCTGACAATGTATGATGCGTCTAATGCGACAGAGGGATTGAAGTAGCAGAGGAAACATCCGCTGAAAGAAAAGGCAGAAGCGATAACAGATGCACTTAAGTATTTTGAGGTAATCTAATGGATGAAAATAGTTACCAGATTGCAGAGCAGATAGTCCAATTACATCAGAAAGCCTATGCGGTTTATTTGCCATTGGTTGAAGATGTGTGCAGCAGAATTGTGCCAGAAGATGAATTGTCACATTTGTTAGATTATTTACTGGACTTTGCGTGTGATGAAAAAATGTTGGGATTGTATAAAAGGGTATGTAGAAAGTATTTGGATGTATATCCCGGTTGTATTAAGGATTATATTGAAGCATATCAGGAAATGTGGGGAGAGGAGAATAGTTATGGCGAAAATTGTTAAGGAGACGATCCATGCAAAAGGTATTGACATTGGAATCTATACTACAAATTTTGAAAATGAATTTATTTCATTAACGGATATTGCAAAATATAGAAATGAAGATGACCCAAGATTTGTGATTCAAAACTGGATGCGCAATCGTAATACAATAGAATTTTTAGGTGTATGGGAAGAATTGCACAATCCAGAGTTTAACCGTGTGCAATTCGAGGCGGTTAAAAATGAGGCGGGATTAAATCGTTTTGTCATGACACCGACAAAGTGGATTACACAGATGAATGCCATTGGTATTGTTTCAAAAGCAGGACGCTACGGAGGAACATATGCCCATAGCGATATTGCTATGTCCTTTGCAACTTGGATTTCTCCGGAGTTCCAGTTATATATTATGAAGGACTATAGGCGTTTAAAAACAGACGAGAACAGTCGGTTGTCTTTGAATTGGAATTTAAATAGAGAGATTTCTAAGTTGAATTACAAGATACATACAGATGCAATTAAAGAAAAACTGATTCCGCCAGAATTAACGCCTGCACAGGTGGCGTATACCTATGCTAATGAAGCAGATATGTTGAATGTTGTTTTATTTGGCAAGACGGCAAAGCAATGGAAAGATGAAAATCCAACGTTGAATGGAAATATGCGGGATGCAGCAACTCTGAATCAATTACTGGTGCTTGCAAATCTGGAAAGTTATAATGCGGTTTTGATTAATCAGGGGAAGGAACAAAGGGAGAGAATGGAGTTGCTTCGTCAATTGGCGGTACAGCAATTACAGACATTGGAAATGGTAAGTTTAAATAATTTGCCGAAATTAGGAACGGATTTGCAGAAGGTATAAAAGTATTTTGCAAGTTGTATGAATAATAAGGCATAAAGAAGATTGACGCATATGGATGGCCAAGATGTGCATAGAGGAATTTTGTTCATATAAAAATGGAGCCCTTGTTTTTTATACAAAAAGCTCCATTACTGTTTATTTATTTGAATTTATGATTCCTTCAATATCACGGCCACCGTAGAATATTCGAGCTACTGTA
>SKEO01002413.1_pt1 | contig 13027 bp, 8 predicted proteins | sample 4826801 | NCBI WGS metagenome assembly SKEO01 (sample SAMN11008807, study PRJNA524170) | human gut metagenome | biome: Human fecal sample; material: Feces; isolation source: fecal sample from pouch patient p3 | host: Homo sapiens | place: Israel: Tel-Aviv | collected 2016-02-25 | reverse complement strand
CCGTTCAGTCCTTTGATACCTCCGATGATGGGGAACAGTAGACAAAGAAAACAGCCTATTCCAAGTATCAAGAGGAGCAAGATTCCGGCACCTCCGCCGAATATACCCAGCAGAACTGCTAACGGAGAAGTCTGATCATTTGCGTAATCCATGTCGTTTATGGATAAGATTCCGCTGAACATGAATATTACAAAAAGTACTGTCAGCGCGATGCCGTACAGGAACCAACTGATGTACCAGTTCAGAATGTATTTGCCTTGGCGATTGACGAGTATAGAATTCTCTTTACCCATGATCCAGAATACAATAGGGGCAATCCAGCCTACGTATGGTATGAACATGGCGAAATTCATCAGTGCCAGATAAGCATTTTCCGTCAGTCCCATAGGAAGTACGGCTGTAGGTTTAGCCGTAGCTTCTTCGTCCAATATCTTTTTCTTTTCTTTTTCGAACTCTTCATCGTTCAACGCTCCGCTGTCGTGGAGGCGTTTTAGTTGTTCAAGCTTCTCGTAATCCATAATGTTCAAGATTTGATGTTAATATAAAAAGCCGAACATCCAGAGTGGTATCTGATTGCCACGACCTATTTCTGCCTTGTGCAAAGCATACGTCACTCCGGGGTTATTCTTAATTTTTGCTCCTTCGCAGCATATTTTGAACGGCATCACTTCGTCAACCATGAACGAGGTGTTCTTGTCACCCTTGTGCACTTTGTGGTCTTTCCACATCGTGTTTACAAAGAAAGTGTCCAGCACATCCTGTTCTTCCACCTTTACGGGGTAGATGGAGTACATCAGGTTAGGGTTGTGCAGCATAATCTTCGAGGGCTTTTTAGGAAACTCTTCCCCTTTGGGATAGACCAGGTTGATCAGCCGTGCATCGGCCAGATACTTGATGTAGTTCATCACCGTGGCGCGTGATGTCTGTATGTCGCTTGCCAGTTGGCTTACGTTCGGAGCCTTTGGCCCGTCTACAGCCAACAAATATAATAATTTTTTTATCTTCGAGAGATATTTTAGCTCAATTTGTTTGATAAGCAGGATATCTACTTCTACCATCATGTTCATGGTCTTGAGCAGATTCTCAGAGAAATTGCGTTTCTCGAGGAAGAAGGGGTAGAAGCCGTGATGGAGGTAGTCTTGAAAATAATCCAGAGGGCGGACTTTGGAAAGCACCCCTTTGGCTATCTGTTCGTGGCTGCTCAATATCTCTTCGAGTGTGTAGTGACGGAATTTCATCCCTGTTTGCAGGTTCAGAAATTCGCGGAACGAAAAACCGCGGAGGTTGTAGCTCTTCACGATGTCACGCAATTCCAGGTTTTCTTCTTTGAGCCGCATGACGGACGAACCGGTGAATACAATCTTCAGGTTGGGGAAACGGTCGTAGCACATACGTAGCTCGCGGCTCCAATCGGGGTGCTTGAATACTTGGTCGATCAGCAGTACCTTCCCACCGCGTTTCTGAAATTCATTGGCGAAATCGACAATGCTGTGTCCGGAGAAGTAGAAGTTGTTCATGTTGATAAAGAGGCACGAACGGTCGGTTCCGAACTTCTCCTTGGCGTATTGAAGCAGGAAAGTGGTTTTTCCCACGCCACGTGTTCCTTTGATACCAATCAAGCGGTCACTCCAGTTTATTTCGTCCATCAGGTCGCGGCGGACCGGGGCATTGGTGTGCTCAACAAGGTAGGCATGTGTGCGGTAGAATGTTTCCATCTCTTATCTTGGGTTTTTCGGGGGCAAATATAAGCCTTTTTTTAGAAATTGCAAAGTAGAGATAGCAAAATTGTGGTTTCGTTTAGCAAGTTTATCTTTTGCTTCACTTTGTCAAAACGGTATTCCTGATAGGTGGCAGGGGCGTTATTTCGGGGCAATGGCAAGCTGCTTCTGAAAAAACGCAGCCATTTCAATCGGGCAATTGTGATTTTGCTTGTCTACTTCAGTGTTTGCTTGCAAATATAAATATTGTTTTTTGTTTTCGGTAGTTTCTGCCGGTATTTATTTGAAAAAGGGTTTCTTTTGTCAGTTCGAAATGTTTGCTCCGGAGAGAGCAAATAGAGACGGAGAAAGGGAAAAGAGCCTTTGTTGACGGGCTGTCAATCGTCACTCCGGGAGATATGAAGGCTTTGCCCCGAAGAAGTGAAGGCTTTACCCGGGGGAAGTGAAGGCTTTGTCCGGCGGAAAGTGACGGTTTGCCCCGCATAAAGTGACCTGTTTCCCGGTTTTATATGCGTTTTTGTGCATATATTTGCAGGAAACTTACCGGCTTTAACGCTGGTTGCTTCTTAGATAGCAAAGGGCTTGTAAGTGAAAAACCGGAAATGGAAACAAAAGGACAGGAGACGGTGCATTTAAGGAATTAAATGATGGTTTCTGTCCCCGGGCATGGATATATCTTAGGGTGAAAAAACACGTAACTGTTCGCTGCCATCACTCGCACAAGTTCCTGCGTCCGGATGAACCCTGTTTAATTAATTGATGCTAATGACGAATCTGCTTTACTTGTTTAATCCCGATCAGGATCTGGCTCTTGCCAGTGGCGAAGTCAATTATATGCCGCCTGCCTCCGCCCGCAGAATGGCGGAAGAGTTGGCATTGCTTCCCGTATGGTTTGCGGACGGGCCGTGCAGTGTGCTTGCTCCGTCTGCCTATAATCAGTCTTTTCTGGAAGAGATGCTCGACTTATTTCCGCTTCCCGCATCATTGAGAACCCAGGCCGAAGATTTTTCGGAAGTCCGTTCGGTGGTTCCCTGGGGATGGAATCCGGCACTCCGGAAACGTCTGCTTTCATTGGGAGTACCCGATGCTGCGCTACCTTCGATGGAGGATATAGGACGGTTGCGCGATCTGTCCCATCGTTTGCAAGCCGTACGGTTGTTGCCCGGTCTGCAAGTGGATGAAGTGTTTTGTGGAGAGTCTTGCTACCTGACTGCTTTGTCCGACTGCCGGGCATTTGTAGAGAGCCTAGAATGCTGTCTGCTCAAAGCCCCCTTGTCCGGAAGCGGTAAAGGGCTGAACTGGTGCAAGGGAGCGTTCACTCCTCTGATAGAGCGTTGGTGTGCCCGGGTTATAGAGCAGCAGGGGGGAGTTGTCGGTGAACCTATATATAATAAGGTAGAAGATTTTGCCATGGAGTTTTATTCGGACGGAAAGGGGCGGATTATTTTTGCCGGATACTCTTTGTTCCGTACCAATGCCGGTGGGGCTTACGAAGGAAACCGGTTGTTGCCTGATGCGGAGATTGAACGAAGATTGTCGGCTTATGTGCCTGTGGCGGCTTTACACCGGCTTCGGGAGGAGTTGCAAAGACGGTTGTCCGTCTCTTTGGGGACGGAGTATGCCGGTTATCTGGGAGTAGATATGATGATTTGCCGGTTCGCTCTCCTTCCGGAGTTTCGCATCCATCCTTGTGTGGAGATCAACCTGCGGATGAATATGGGACTTGTGTCCCGGATGCTATACGATCGTTATGTACGACCCGGGGCTGGCGGAACGTTTCGTATCTCTTATCATCCGTCTGACGGGCAAGCATTGCAGGAGCATGATGCAATGACGGTTGCGCATCCGTTGCACACCCGAAACGGACGGGTGGTGAAAGGCTATCTGCCATTGGTGCCTGTCCGGAAGTCGAGCCGCTATCGGGCTTATATCCTGGTGGAAACCGGCGGATAAAGTTTTATATAGGTTGCTTTTTGCAAGAAAAGAAAATGGAGAAGCGGCTTCCCGTGCCTGCTTCTGACCGTAACGACAGCCTTCCCTGAAGTTTTTCTATGATCAGTTTGCAGATAGAGAGTCCCAGGCCGGTTCCTTGCGCAAACTCGTTCTGTTTGTAGAATCGGCCGAATATCATCTTTTGTTCGGACTGCGGGATACCGATTCCGGTGTCCTCTACATAGATCTCCACTTCTTCGGTTTGCGGCATGTAGCTCCATCCCAGTTTGATGGAGCCTTCCCGGGTAAATTTGGAGGCATTGTTCAGGAAGTTGGTGATCACCTGAACCAGCCGGTTTTTGTCGACGTGTACGATCAGGCCCTTTTCGCCTTCTTCCAACAGGAAGTGGAGCTGTCCGGGAATCAGAATCTTATGTGTCTGATAAGTATCCCTGATAAGGGCATCCAGCGGATAGTCATCACAGTCGAATGACATATATCCGGACTCGATGCGCGAAAGTTCCAATATATCGTTAATCAGTTTCAGCAACAACTCGCTGTTGCGGTTGATGGTATCTATATACTGTTCCTTCTCTTCGGGGGTGATGTCCGTATCATCCGGAGAGGCAAGCAGGGTGGAGAATCCGACAATGGCATTTAGCGGTGTACGTATTTCGTGGCTTATGTTGGCCAGGAAGGATTCTTTAAGTTCTGCCTTTTCCGCCATTTTACGGGCCTCGATCAATTCCTGTTCCCGTTTCTTGTAGTCCTCAATGTTTAATAAAAGGCCGGTGGTTTTCTGTCCGCCCAGAGCACTCTTCATGGTGCTGCACCGAAGTTCCCACCATTGGTATCCTGTACCGTTAAAGTCGCATTTCAGCTTTATGAAGTGTTTGCCGTTGGTGGCGTTCTTTGTCAATAAGGCTTGTGTCGTATCCAGATAGTCGGCATCCACAAAGGACAGGAACCCGTCAATCGTCAATGGATGGGGAGCCATGCCCAAGTTTTTCCAAAAGGCGTATTCAAACACCATCGTATCGTCCTTTAACCGCCATGCGTATGTATCGCTTCCCTCGACTGCCAGTGCCAACGATTCTTTCTCATCTTCCAGTTCGTACAGGATGGAGCGTTTCCTTTTCGTTTCACGCCAATACAGGTAAGTGATGCCCGACAGCAGGCTGACAATGGCGGTGATGCTGCCTAATAGTGCGAACCACCAGACGATGGGGTGCCGGGTCTTGAATGGAATGTTGATAATGGTGTATTCATGGGGAATGTCTGCGATGGCCAGATGTTCTTTTTGCATGGCATTCCAGTCGATGAAGTATCCTTTGGCGCTTTCCTGAATGGGTATGTCGGCAACGTTTTCTCCATTGAGGATACGGGCCGCCGCATGAACGGACTCTTCTACCTGGATATGCATCGGGGTGATGTATCCGCCCAGAAAGTCGTGCCCGCAGTCAAAAAGTTCATTGATCGTTGTAAAGCGTTGCCGGGTGGACAAAGATGCCATAGTGACCGTTGTGTAGTCAAACTTTGTCTGCAGATAAGGGAGGGTACTGTATTTACTGATAGACCAGATGAAGTCTCCACCTTTTGTCTGATCCTTATTCTGGTTCTTGGAGAGGTTACGGGCAGATAGCGCATTAATTATTATATGTCCTTTTTCTGCTTCTTTCCGTGTGTCGTTTTTGTCCAGATGCCAGTCCAGATTGGATATGATGTCCGTCGATTTCAATTGGTTGTCAATATCGTTTCGGACTTTCCGGTCTAAGAACGTAAAGTCAAGTATGGTGTAAATATGGTTTTTGCCGGTTAGCTTGTGCACCATTTCCAGATTCTTTCTGAAATCTATCTTGTCGTGAAACCCGGTGACGTTGTTGTATTGTCCGATCAGTTCCCAATTGGGATAATTGACTCCGGAGAATACGATTGGTATTCCCTTCAATAACGGATGATGGGTTTCCAATAACGAGTAAGTGGCCTGGTCATCGTTAACAAGAAGAACTTCAGGTTTCCATTTCGAAATAGAATCGAGAAAGTTATTGATCTTATCTATCTCTTGCTGTTCGTTGTTAATTTCACAATTCAGATAGAAGAAAGTAAGTTCTACGGGAATGTGAGCTTTGGCGAATTCCTTTTTTATCAGTTTATTGAATTCTGCATATCCTTGGTAATCCTTTTCATAAGAGTGGATCACCAATACCCGCCGCTCTTCTTTTGAATAACAGGAGGTCAATAGCAGTAAGATCATACAGCAACGTATGAGTGAATGAATGGACCGCATACTTTTCATTCGGTGTGTTGTTCGTTTGTTCGGTTTGTTTTTCGTCTATTTCACAAAGATACTATATTAATGATATAAATAAGAAAAGATGGTTATTTTTCTTCTTGTTGAGCTGCCTTACTTTCATTTCCACAGCGGTCCACAGCCGTGACGGCAAAATACTTCCTGGCTGTCCATGGGAGGATGGGAGCATATATGTAGTGCGTATCCCGCAGATTCTGCACGAGGATATTTTCCGGATTCGTGATATCTACCGGATACGTGTCCGATGCGTAGACCACGTACATGGGAGCATTCTGCTTGTCATTGTCCGTAGCGGCTTTCCAGTTGAGACGGGTATATCCGTCGCCGGCGGAGACAGCCTTCAATGCTGAAGGGGCGGTGGGGGAGACGTTGTCAATCCACGGCATCGGCGGTTGTAGTGCCGGATATTGATAGAAATGATCCAGCAGGAGGTCGTATACCCCTTGGGTGTTGTCCATCAGATACTTTACCCGGTAGTGCGCTTCGCCTGCCAGCCGATTGGAGCGGATGAAGTGCATTTGGCGTTCCACCTCTTCGGTGGTCCAGTTACCTTCGTCGGGGTGGAGGAAGTAGATACCGAGTCCGGGGACGATGTGGCGTCCGTTGCTTTGTTCCTGCCAGTCGAGGGCAAACGGATAAAAACCGTTGCCCCGGAAATACATCATCGGGTAGATCTGGTCCTGGATGCCTTCGCCCAGCCAGCCTTGCGGATCCTGATAGACAGTGAAGAAGGCATTCCAGCCTTTAGAGGAGTAGCGTGAGGTGTCACGGTATTTTCCTACCGGGCAGGTGCTCACCTTCACCCAAGGCTTCATGGCTTTTACACCGTTGTAGATGTAGCGTACAATGTCGGTCAGGTTGTCCCGGCGCCATTGTGCCAGCGTGCGTCCTTTGCCGTAGCGGCGGAAGTCGTAACTGTCCGGAAAGCGCGGGGCGTTTTCCGGATAGCGGAGATAGTCGAAGTGCACTCCGTCCACATCGTAACGGCTGACTACCTCACGTACCAGTTTCATTAGATATTCCTTGGTGGCAGGATGTCCGGGGTTAAGGAAATATTCATTTTTGTAAGGCACGCAGATGTCACGCTCACGCTTAGTCACCGATTGCTTGCCAAGTGAGGCCACATGTTTTTTGCCTCCCAAGGGGATGGTCACCATCCAGGCATGGCATTCCATGCCTCGTTTGTGGCACTCTTCAATGGCGAAGGCCAACGGATCGTATCCGGGATCGCCTCCGGTTTTTCCTGTCAGTATGGAGTTGAAGGGTTCGATGTCCGAACGATAAAGCACATCACCACGGGTACGAGTCTGGAAAAGTACCGTATTGAAGTTGGCCTCTTTCAAGCGGTCGAGGATATCGATCAGTTCTTCTTTCTGTCGCCGGATACCTGCAGGAGTGGTTGCTTTGGTGCGTGGCCAGTCCAGTCCGTAGACCGCAGTTATCCAGGCAGCCCGTACCTCGTGTTTCGGGGAGGTCTGCGCATGGAGCGGAAGTAAGGAGAGGAGAAAAAGAAAGAGGAGGGATGTTCCTCTTCCGGCTCTCTTTTTCACTGAGAAAGATTCGTTATGGCTTTTATAGATGGTATTCATAAATCTAATGGTTTTGATGTTCACCACAGATTACACGGATTAACACAGATTGATAATTTATTTCATTGAGAATCCGGTTAAAGAATCCGTATCAATCCGTATGAATTCGTATGAATCTGTGTTAATCCGTGTAATCTGTGGTGAAACGTCTTCTAAACTGCCTTCCGCGGTAAGCGGAAGGCTTGCAAAGTTAGCAAAACCCTTCGTAAAGTTGTGTAGTTTCCTTAGATTATGTTACATTTGCGCTGATTAACAATTCAACACGCCATGATTACATTCACGATTTGCCTGCTGGCTCTGATTGCAGGTTACTTTATTTACGGACGGTTGGTGGAGCGTGTCTTTGGCCCCGACGACCGAAAGACCCCGGCACTGACACATGCCGACGGAGTGGATTATATTCCCCTTCCTACCTGGAAAATCTTCATGATTCAATTTTTAAACATAGCCGGTCTCGGCCCCATCTTCGGAGCTATTATGGGAGCGAAGTTCGGTACTGCTTCCTATCTGTGGATTGTGTTGGGAAGTATCTTTGCCGGTGCCACACACGATTATTTCGCCGGAATGCTCTCTCTGCGTAACGGTGGTGAGAGCTTGCCTGAAATTGTCGGCCGTTTTCTGGGGATGACTACCAAGCAGGTGATGCGGGGTTTTACCGTTGTCCTGATGATTCTGGTAGGTGCGGTCTTTGTGGCAGGACCGGCAGGACTGCTGGCGAAGTTGACTCCCGACAGTCTCGACACTACTTTCTGGATCATTGTGGTGTTCATCTATTATATTCTTGCCACTCTGCTTCCGGTCGATAAAATCATCGGAAAGATATATCCCTTGTTCGCTGCAGCTTTGTTGTTTATGGCAGTGGGTATCCTGGTGATGCTTTATGTTCATCATCCGGTCATCCCGGAGTTGTGGGACGGATTACAGAATACTAATCCGGAAGCAGCCGTGTTACCTATTTTCCCGATTATGTTTGTCAGTATCGCCTGTGGAGCCATCTCCGGATTTCATGCTACGCAAAGTCCCCTGATGGCACGTTGCATGACTTCTGAGCGTCATGGACGTCCTGTCTTTTACGGTGCCATGATTACCGAGGGCATTGTGGCGCTGATCTGGGCTGCCGCCGCGACTTATTTTTATCGTGAACACGGTATGGAAGAGAACAATGCCTCTGTCATTGTAGACGCTATAACGAAAGATTGGCTCGGTGCGGTAGGTGGGGTGCTTGCCATTCTGGGAGTGATTGCGGCGCCTATTACATCGGGCGACACCGCGTTTCGTTCGGCACGTCTGATCGTAGCCGATTTTCTGAAACTGGAACAAAAAAGCATGCGTCGCCGTTTGTATATTTGTGTGCCGATGTTCATTGTCGCCATCGGGCTGTTGCTTTACAGTTTGCGTGATAAAGACGGGTTCGACATGATCTGGCGCTATTTTGCCTGGGCCAACCAGACCTTATCGGTCTTTACTCTCTGGGCCATCACAGTCTACTTGGCGCGTGCCCGCAAGTGGTATGGTTTGACATTGGTTCCCGCTCTGTTTATGACAGCTGTCTGTTCCACTTATATCTGCATCGCCCCCGAAGGATTAGGATTGTCACATTGGGTTTCGTATGTGACAGGAGGGCTTTGTACACTGATTGGAGCCGTTTGGTTTATTGTTTGGAAAAAAGGGATTGGATACTCGTATAAAAAATAAACTCGATATTCGTATAAAGATGAAGAAAGTAAAAAAGTCAACCTGGGTTACTGTCGCCTTGCTGATCTATGTATCTGCGACAGCGGCTTATCTGCTGCCTCGCAATCATGAGGTGAGCGACACAGAGAAATATCTCACCCTGGCTGCTTCGTATGTCATTGTTCTGGTTCTCTGGCTGGTGCTGAGAAAAAAAGAACAGATGCAGCAGCGCCGCCGGGAGGAAGAACATATGAATAACCTGAAAAAGTAGAAACGTTATGAAGAAATTAATGTGGATCGTATGTCTGCTTGTCGTTTCAGTGACGGCACAGGCACAGTTTGAGAAAGGAAAGTGGATTGTGAATCCCTCGGTGACGGGACTTGGACTTTCGTACAGCAAGTCTGAGAAAACCCAGTTCGGGTTGCAGGCGCAAGGCGGTGCTTTCCTGGTGGATAATGTGGCACTGATGCTCACGGCCGGAGCCAATTGGAGCAAACCGGAAGATAAGTACACACTGGGTGTGGGTGGAAGATATTATTTCGACAAATGCGGCATTTATCTCGGAGCCGGATTGAAGATGAATCGCTATAACTGGAAAGTAAGAGACACGACCGACTTTGCCTTCGGTGCGGAGGCTGGCTATGCGTTTTTCCTGACACGGACTGTTACCATCGAACCGGCTGTCTATTATGATTTGAGTTTCAAAGACAGTGATTTGTCGAAGTTCGGACTGAAAGTAGGCTTCGGATTCTACTTCTGATTTTTCTTTTAAAAGGAACTCACCACAGAGGGCACAGAGTAACACAGGGTGAATTTTAAGTCATTGATTATCCATATTGATAATCTGTGTATTCTGTGGTGAAAAGACTTTTGACAGCCCCTTTGTGGTGAGTTCCCGATAAAATTGATTAGAGAACCCTTGCTTGTTTTACAAGTGGTTCAGTTTCTCCTGCAGGAATTGTCCCGTATAACTTGCCGCACAGGCAGCCACCTCTTCCGGCGTTCCGGTTGCCACAATATTGCCGCCCTTATCTCCGCCTTCCGGTCCGAGGTCTATCACGTAATCGGCACATTTTATGACATCCATGTTGTGCTCGATGATTACGATGGAGTGTCCGCGTCGGATCAGTGCATCGAATGCATCGAGCAACTTGCGTATATCGTGAAAGTGCAATCCCGTAGTAGGTTCGTCGAAGATAAACAGCGTCGGGTCTGCTTTCTCCTGACTCAGATAGTAAGCCAGTTTCACGCGTTGGTTCTCTCCTCCTGACAGGGTAGATGAAGATTGCCCCAGTTTGATATATCCCAAACCGACATCCTGCAAGGGGATCAGTTTCTTCACAACCTTCTTCTGTCCGTGTTCCGTAAAGAATTCAATAGCTTGGTTGACTGTCATTTCCAGTATGTCATAGATATTTTTATCCTGGAATTTCACTTCGAGTGTATCGGCCTTGAAACGTTTTCCGTGACATGATTCACACTCCAGCACCAGGTCGGCCATGAATTGCATTTCCACTGTGATGGTTCCGTCACCTTTACACTCTTCGCAACGCCCACCCTCGTTGTTGAAGCTGAAATGTCCTGCGGTATATCCCATTTGTTTGGCGAGCGGCTGGTCAGCCCAGAGCTTGCGGATTTCGTCGTATGCTTTGATGTAGGTCACCGGATTGGAGCGGGAAGACTTGCCGATGGGATTTTGATCGACAAACTCCACATTGCGCAGATTGCGCAGGTCGCCTTCGATGGACACAAATTCTCCAGGACGCTCGCTGCATTCGTCCAGTTCGCGTTTCAGCGCGCGGTAAAAAATGTCGCGTACCAGTGTGCTCTTTCCCGAACCGCTAACACCCGTCACTACCGTCATCACATTAAGTGGGAAGCGGGCGTCCACACCTTTCAAGTTGTTTTCACGGGCACCTTTTATTTCGATATAGTTGTTCCATGGACGACGGTGTTCCGGCACGGGAATGGTCTCTTCGCCCAGCAGGTATTTCACCGTATAACTGTTGCTGCCTTTCTTTAAATCTTTCATGTCACCCTCGTATACTACCTGTCCGCCCAGTCGTCCGGCATTCGGACCGATGTCGATGATGTAGTCTGCGGCACGGATGATTTCTTCGTCGTGCTCTACCACCACGACCGTGTTGCCCAACTGCTGGAGTTGGCGGAGCACATGAACCAATCGGTCGGTATCCCGACTGTGGAGTCCGATACTCGGTTCGTCGAGGATGTAAAGGCTGCCCACCAAGCTGCTTCCCAACGAAGTGGCCAGGTTGATGCGCTGGCTTTCTCCGCCCGACAACGAATTGCTGAGGCGGTTCAGTGTGAGATAGCCCAGACCCACATCAATCAGGAACCGGATGCGGCTGTTGATTTCCGTCAGGATACGACGGGCTACGGCCTGGTCGTGTTCGTTCAGCGTGAGCGAGTCGAAGAATTTTTGCAATTCGGTGATAGGCAGGTCTACCAGTTCGGAAATGTTCTTTCCACCCACGCGGACGTATCCCGCTTCGGGTTTCAGACGGGTGCCGTGGCATTTCGGGCAAAGCGTCTTTCCGCGATAGCGTGCCAGCATCACACGGTATTGAATCTTATACTGATTCTCCTCGAGCATCTTGAAGAAGTCGTTGATGCCATGGAAGTATTGGTTTCCTTCCCACAACACCCGGCGCTGTTCGTCGGTTAGCTCGTAGTAAGGAGTAAAGATCGGGAAGTTGAATTTTTCGGCATTGTGGATCAGCTCTTCGCGCCATTCTCCCATCTTTTCGCCCCGCCAACAGACAATGGCTCCGTCGTAGACGGACAAAGAACGGTTAGGCACCACCAAGTGCTCGTCGATACCGATCACTTTTCCGAATCCTTCACATACGGGACAGGCACCGATCGGGGAGTTGAACGAGAACATCTGGTCGTTCGGTTCTTCGAACGTCATACCGTCGGCTTCGAATTTGGTACTGAAAGTATGCAACCGGGTCGTTCCGTCCGGCTGATAAAAGCGAAGCATACACATGCCGTCGCCTTCGTACATGGCTGTTTCGGCAGAGTCGGTCAGGCGACTGATGGCATCCTTGGATTTTGCTGCCGTCATTCGGTCGACGAGCAGGTATACCACGTCCTCTTTGCCGGCAGCATATTCGTCGATACGCACCATCTCGCCGTTTACTTCAAGACGGTTGAAACCTTGCTTCCGGTCGATCTCCAACTGTTGTTCGAGCGTGCGTCCGTCATGCAGGTAAATCTGTGTCAGCACGGTATAGCGGGTCCCTTCCGGATAAGAGAGCATGCAGTTTACAATGTCTTCGATGGAGTGCTTCTTCACTTCCTCTCCGCTGACGGGACTGTAGGTTTTGCCCACACGTGCATAAAGCAGGCGCAGGTATTCGTAAATTTCGGTCGAGGTACCTACGGTGGAACGCGGGTTACGGCTGTTCACTTTCTGTTCGATGGCAATGGCGGGCGGAATGCCTTTGATAAAGTCACATTCGGGTTTGCTCATTCTGCCCAAGAACTGGCGGGCATAGCTTGACAATGACTCTACATAGCGACGCTGGCCTTCGGCATAAAGAGTGTCGAAAGCCAATGACGACTTGCCCGAGCCCGATACGCCTGTTATGGCAACAAACTTGCCCTGAGGAATCTTGATGTCGATATTCTTCAGGTTGTTGGCCCTGGCTCCTTTGATCTCAATATATTTTTCTTTAGCCATTTAGTAACTTTTTTTATTTCCTCCTTTTTTACCTTTTTACCCTTTTACTTTTTTACCTTTATTCATGATGATATGGCTCACCTTTTATAATAGAGA
>SKEO01002406.1_pt1 | contig 13059 bp, 17 predicted proteins | sample 4826801 | NCBI WGS metagenome assembly SKEO01 (sample SAMN11008807, study PRJNA524170) | human gut metagenome | biome: Human fecal sample; material: Feces; isolation source: fecal sample from pouch patient p3 | host: Homo sapiens | place: Israel: Tel-Aviv | collected 2016-02-25 | reverse complement strand
CACCTCCAGCTATTAATCCCAGTTGACGTTGTTAATTTTGTAACGCCTGTGAAGACTGCTGGTGTGAACTGGCGAAGGGAGCAAGCGACTCGGCAAAAATTTTACGTGAACAAGCCGGGTTACGGCAGTACCATTGGCGGACGGAAAATACAAGCCATAGCGTCTGCCCTGAGCAGGGTAGATGCTGTATCCGGCGCCGACGACAACTATGAACAGAGTCGCTACGCTTAAAGCATTCAGGACATTGTGCTGTTTTGCGTTTTCCGTGGAGATGGAGGGTTATACCGTCAGAGCTAATAATTTGTCGACTGCATCGCCATCCGCAAGGTAACTTTAGAAGTGTCTTAAGAGAGTGCATTGCGTTGCCCATAACTTAAATCAGCTTAGATCTTTGTTCACCAGAAAGTTTCATCCATTTTCTTCCACCCAAGTTGCGGAAGAACCACTTTTCATCCGTCGTTGACAGCTGTGAAGTATGCGGGAGAAAAAGCGAATATCTAACTGTAATAACTCAGGCCGGTACGAGTACTCGGGACGTCTACAATCATTCAGGGCAAAGTGCTAAAATTTCTCTATCCCGGGATGCCCCTACCAACGCAGCACTCCCGGAGATATCATTACAGCTCTGCAACTGATTTCCGCGACTGAACCGCTCAGTTCCTATCCTTCCAGTTGCCCTCCTGCAGCCCCCCTATCCCTGCTGTATACCCCGGTACCACAACGCGGGCAGCACTTTTCCCCCTCATAATCTTCGTCACACATCACACAAAACCACTTTCTCACCTTCACCGTATAATCCGGAACCGTCATGCCCTGCAGATGCAAACGACGGGCCTCTTTCTCTGCCGGGTCAAGCCAGGTGCATCGCAGCAGGATTTTCGCAGCAACAGTCATCTGGTCATGTTCAAACCACGGCGGTTGTCCGTCATTGCCCCGCTTAAGTGTTAACGGACAACCACAGGACACACAGCACAAAACGTCCTGTCGGTTGTTCTTCGCGGCTTCTTTCGCCGTAACAAAATGGCCTTTGCTGTCATTCGCCATATAGCAGTTCAGAATTCGCATATCTCCTCCTTGTATCTTGACAATTGGTTAAAATAACTGTGATTAGATTTGGCAAGGTGTATGCAGCCCGATCCCTCAAGGGGTCATAGCCCGTAGCTCAGCGAATGGCGCATACACTGAGCCACTCATCTGAAACCCGAACAGTTGTCAGTACGCCATAACGCATTTGCAAGGATGGGTAATCATGAGTCAGCCAGGTTCACTTTGTGTGGGTATCGATGTTTCGAAAGCGATACTGGATATTGCCGCCAGCAGCGCTATTGAACAATTTTCTGTCGGCAATGACAGTGATGGCTTTGAGGCCATCATTGCTGAGTTGAGAATGTACGCCATTGCGCTGGTTTTAATGAAAGCCACTGGAGGACTTGAAACCGCCATAGTCTGTGCGCTTCAGGCAGAAGGTTTTGAGCTTGCCGTGGTTAACCCCAGACAAGCTCGTGACTTTGCCCGCACCATGGGATACCTCGCGAAAACTGATAGTATTGATGCCAGAGTGCTTTCCCAGATGGCTGAGGTTCTCAACCGGCATCCGGAGCGGGAACGCTTTATCAGAGCACTGCCGGATACTGAATGTCAGGTTCTCACTGCAATGGTAGTTCGTAGGCGGCAGTTGATTACGATGCTGGTTGCCGAGAGAAACCGGTTGCACCCTGCTCATCCATAGAACAGGAAAAGCATTAATATCATCATCAAAGCACTGGAAGATGAGCTTGCGCGACTAGATGCTGACATGAACAACCATATCCATAGCCACTTCAAAGAGCTTGCTAAGCGACTGAGCAATATTAAAGGTGTTGGCACCATGACGGCTGCTGCGCTGCTGGCGGAAGTACCCGAACAGGGTAACCTCTCCAGGCGTGAAATCAGTGCGCTTGTCGGTATGGTTCCAGTAAACCGGGACTCGGGCACGATGAGAGGGCGACGAACCATCTTTGGCGGCAGGGCTGGTGTGCGAACAGCCCTGTACATGGCAGCGCTTGTCGCAACCCGCTTTAACCCGGTAATAAAGGTGTTTTACATGCGACTGCTTGCCGCAGGAAAACCCAAAAAAGTGGCGCTGGTTGCCTGTATACGCAAGCTGCTGACTATCCTGAACGCAATGCTCAGAAAGAACGAAGAATGGAATGAATCGTACCATCACGTTGCTCCATAATTTTTACGTTCAAGACAGTTGCTGAGCTGTCCGGGGAAGACTGAAACCTCCGGTCTGGCAGTGTGTGCAGTACCGCTCCCCATAATAATCGTGGTGACATTGTCTGCAGTGCCAGCTGGCTTTACGCACCACGGGTAAGGCATCCGGTACGAATTGCTGCAGACGTTTAATCAACTGTATTTCTCTGCGCTCCGGCCTGACATAAGGGCACTGTTGACCGTGCTCTGTCAGCCTGTCGTCAGTGTGTTCAAACCAGGGAAGTTCAGTTTCGTATTGCGGATGGTATCTGAGTGCACTGCCACACAAGTGGCAGGTGTAGTGAGCATAAGGTGCGGCCTGTGCTGTACGGGCGCCCGTCAGACGTCCGTTGCCATCAAGAGCGAGAAAGGATTTTGCGTACATAGTATATGTTCCTTACCGTCAGACGACACGCAGGCAACAGCCGTCCCGGTACGGGCAGCGTGGTCAGGTGTGAATGGCGGTTTCAGTTCAGTCTCATAAGGGAAAATCAGTGTGGTGGCCGTGAACACGTCATCACACTGAAGTCAGATAACTCGTCTGTCTGGCTCAGCCACGACTGCAGCCAAAGTTGCGCTCACCGGTGCAGTGAGCTTTGGTATGCTCCTTCGCCAGATAGTCAGCACGTTCCAGCACTTGCTGAAAGCCGGTGTCATCATTACGCGCCAGCCACACCGCCGGCCAGGCCGGAAAATGCACCAGCGTGGCATGGCACCCGACATCCACTCCCAGGGCACTGCACCACGCCTGTTTAATCATCCCGGCCAGAGACTCCGGAGCGCGGTAATCACCGGCACGACACCAGGTATCCCGGTTGACCAGCAGCATCAGGTGATAGTGTTTTTTACCTTTGAACTCCCCAAACTCCCGGGCCCAGACGTAATGCAGGGTGGTGGGATGCACGCGTTTACCTTCCCGATGCTTACGTTTCTGGTAAGCGTCGATTCGGGCTTTCAGGGCATTGATGAAGCGGGATATCACAGCTGCGTCCGTTGCTGCCGGTACATCCGGGAGACGCAGGTCAACCCGCAATGCCGTCAGGCGGGGATGAACATTCAGTGCGTGCCGCACCGTCTCACGAATACGTTGCTGCCAGAAGGGGTTGTATTTGTAGGTCATGGTTAAATCTCCGTATGGTTCATACGGAATAGCCACGTCGTAAAAAATGCGCAGAGTCCCTGAAGTGACCTCCGGCAGGACACTGTCTCAGGCACTCTGTGATAACCCGAACGGTCGTCTCCGGACTGACGGTTGAATTTTCAGCGTCGTTTTTTAATGTAAAAAACCGGTTACGGGTAAGGCTGTGAGGAGGGAGTGATGGTGATACGCAAAAAGAAGTGCAGGGATTGTGGAAACGCGATTACTCATAATACAGTGTGTTGCCCGTATTGTGGTTCTGTCGACCCCTTCGGCTACTACCGGAATACAGACCGTATCGTTACCATACTGCTGGCGCTGATTATTGTGGTCCTGCTGACTACTGTCAGCGTCAGTGTGTGTATACTGTGTAGCTGGTGAGATAACGGTTCATGTATCCCCTGAGCTGACAGTGTACCGTGTATATTAAGCGTAACCGACAGGTTCTCCTTCATACCATATTAAATTTTCCAGGTATTGCCGCTGCCTTATTTCGTCCCATACAGGAAAACTCATCTGGGTTTCTGACAAATACGCGAAACTCACAGCCCCTCAATATCAACCACACGTTGTAAGCCGGTAATACCTGAAAATCAGCCTATTACCGCCCACGCCTCCGGCACCATTCCCTTTTGATTTCGAGTTCTTTGTTGTCGCTATACCGCTTAATGTTCCCGGTCCTCCGGTGCAGATAACACCGGAGTCATCGTAGCGCTGCTTCAATATTCAGGTGACATATTTCCAGACGGAAGCCGGCGCGCGATCGTAAAGTTTGTTCATTGTCAGTTCTGCCAGCCGGTTGTCAACGGCAGAGTTAAAGGCTTCCAGCTCCGCAAGGGTAAGTTTATAACGCGTGTGGGAATTCACTTTTCCCGCGTCTCCTGACGTATTACGGGCTGCCACTTACCTGGTGTCCCGCAATACAGCCTTAGTGTTCCGTTATCGGGGATCCGGACGCACCGCAACAACCGGGGAAGTATTTCTGGTTTAGAGCAGTGTCAAGAGGGATTTCTCAGCCCCTCACTCACCGGCTCAGTCTCAGGGCAGGAGAATTAATACGCTCAGTTCATGTCTTATACAGGAATGGGCACAGGGGGAGCTGGCGTGTCACTGCTGATTTTACGCATCAGCGTTCATGTATCTGCACTCTGATACATGAACGATTCACAGCGCTCTGTTACCGGAGAGATTTACTCTCTTAGCTTACTCTGGCAAATCCTTTACGTTACTCTCTGATGACTTCTTATATTTATAATACCAATCAGACAGCCTTATCCCATCGGTGATATCAGTCTCCTCCTCGCCAGGAACGGGCTGACTCACTGTAACCACCTCCGAAAACAACTCTGCAATTATCAGAACGCCTGCTTCTCTCCCTGTCCTCACGAAAACTATCCCCTCTTTATCGCGCGTGCGTGCGGAAGCATCTTTTCGCAACAACCACCCGGTATACCGGTACGGCTCAGCCACCGCAACCTCCCCGTTTATCTCCTGGCGGTCACATTCCCGATTATTTTTTACGTTTCTCCCCGGTTGTTATGCCGGTGAAGGTGGCGCGCTGTTTTCATGACCACACCGGCTGGTTTAACAACATCCGGAGGAACATTCTCATGGCTACCCCAGTTTCACTGATGGATGACCAGATGGTCGACATGGCATTTATCACTCAACTGACCGGCCTGACAGATAAGTGGTTTTACAGGCTCATCAGGGATGGGGCCTTTCCGGCTCCCATCAAGCTGGGCCGCAGCTCCCGCTGGCTGAAAAGTGAAGTGGAAGCCTGGCTACAGGCGCGTATTGCACAGCCCCGCCCGTAATTTCTGACCGTTATCCGTTCACCCGCAGCAGACGTAATCCCCGGCCTGCCGGCGGCATTCTGCTGCCTGTTATATCCCCCGTGAGGAATATGAAAATGAAACAACAGTATCAGACCCGTTACGAACTGCTCCACGAAAGCTACCAGAAATGGCTGACCGGCTTCACCCGGCACGCCGTATCCTGGGGCGTGTGTCATCCGAATATCTACTACTTCCATAATCTGACGCCCGGTTGGGTGTCATTCAATGGCGAAAAACCGGAGATTGCCATCGTACCCCAGAGCCTGCACCGGCTGATTTATGGCCCTGACAAACGGGCCACGCCGCCCCTGGATGATGATCTGATAGTGAATTTATGCACCAGTGAACATCTGCTGGTTCATCATCCGATGCTGGAAGGCATTCTCCTGTCTGAATGTGAACGTCTGAGACAGCGTTCTCTGGCAAATAAACTGATCAGCCTCTTCCGTCAGTTTGGTGGCACGGAGTTGCGCCTCAAACTGGTCTGGCTTTGCTGGCTTGATTTAATGACCGGAAACAGCCTTGAAGACTGGAAAGAGAACCTGAAACGGAAATCAGAAAAAGAGCTGGAGGAATGGATCATCAACCGTCAGAGGCAGAGCGCAGCACTGACGGATCTGATGGATCAGTACGTGCTCCTGGCATACCGCACAACGGTTGACGATAACCGCAACTGATGCCGGTTGCTTCCGGAAGGTGTGACAAAATACGGAAATGATGATGCTCCCGGCCCCGCATGCTCACCTGCAGAGCGTGTTCGTCGTCATCATACTGAGCCATGACGGGCGTCTTAAGGGCATCCTGTCATTGCTGAGCAGGCAACACCACCAGAGGAGCCACGGACAGGGATGTTCTTTACAGCCCGATGCACGCCAGGTTCTCAGCAGACTGAATGTGCAGGTGCGGTTATTCACCAGAAATGGCATGCTGCGGTACATACCCATCCTGGTGACAATATGTACGTGGCGACAGCGATCCCGGCACTGTGGAAGAGACTCACTCAGCCTGCAGGATATTCTTTCCGGCATCCGGGAATGTCCGCCTGAATGCAAACAGGATGATATTTGAATCCGTAATACTGTTCTTTCATCATAAATAATTTATGCAGATACAGTTAACCGTCACAGTAGCATGTTTGTTTTCCCGGGAAATAATATCCGTCAGACTGATGCCGGAACATATCTGAAACACGTTATGATGTTTTGTTATCAGAAATGTTGTATATTCTTATCCGTGGCGACAGTTTAATGCCCTCTGGTATCACCTGATAATGCATATCCTGCGATGATTCGTTATATTTACGGGACACGCCTCTTTTCATTGTGCTCCTTTTCAGACTTCATTTTCCGTAAGTGTTCCCCGGCATAAAGGAGGTACCTTTCTGGCGTTTATAACTCTCTTTATCGGTGACGCCGGTAATACAGGGAATACCACACCGACAAACGAGGTATTAACAGACGATATTTCAGTGTCCATAATTTTTCTGTCCGGTTAAATAACGTCAGTCTGCTGCCCTCTGACTGTAATCATCAAAGCCGGAATGCATACCGGGTTACAACGTAAAAAAAGTGATGCTGGCCCCCGGTGCAGCTGGCGGGCGAAACATGTTTACCTTTCAATACCCCCTGTCTGCAGTCTCCACTCTTCCATCCTCTTAAGCTACGTCGGCCACATGAGTGCACTTCCATGATAACAGGTATTCCTGTCAGCATAACGAAGCCGGTTACCTTCCCTTCCTCCTGCATTTCCTGTCAGAATGACTGTACAGCGCGCAGATTGCCTTTTTATTGACCACCTTAATATACCATTATAAACTTCTTTTTATCATGTTATTATCACCTTATTATGTTTAATTTTTAAGCAACCGGAGAAAGAGGATGGTTCAGAAAATTTTGTCGGATAAGGTTATGAATGAAAGAACAAATGCGTATTACTCTTATTATCTTGGAGGGCGTAATATCTCCGTACTGCCCCTTAATGTTTATGATCCCCCGGAACGTTTTATCGCTTACATAAAAAAAACAGAGAAAATCTGAACATCACACTTTCAGATTTTGAACTTGAACAAATAATTTCTGGTATGCGTCTGAAGGCCCTGGCCTTCCTGGTCCCCCTGGAAAAAATATCCTGGATCGCAGGCAGTGAACGCGCATGCTTATTTTCCTGGTATCTGTTGATGCAGTTTATCCAGAATAACAGGGCAAAAATAAGCGCAGACTTGCTTCAAAAGAATAAACTGTATCTTAAAGAAGAGTATCTGGAAGGGAATGCCTTCCCGTCGGACTCATCGACACAGTTCAGACAAATACTCAGAGTTCTCGATATTCTTTCTGATAAGAATTTGCGGGATGAGTGGATAATCCAGACCAAAGACAGATGGATGCGGGCATTTAAATCAAAGAGTCCTTTCAGTTACCTCCTCCCGGAGAACGAACATGAATGCATATGGACATGGAATTATTTGAAGGGAAAAAATATTGCACTGGAAAAACTGGCCAGTTTTCCTGATTCTGCTGATATTTACCACGCAATTCACCTTTCATTTGACATATGGGTTACCTGTCCACTCACCTCACCTGACGATATAAAAAATTTCAGAAACAGTTTCAATAAGGCCAAGGCGCAGCGCAAGTACAAAAAAATGCAGGAAGATAAAGTCAATGTACAGTTTTTTCTTGACGCAGAAACCAGGGCGCAGCTCAAAGAATTATCGAGGGTCAGAAGACTCAGTACCGGCGAAATGCTGCATGACCTGACTGTTGAAGAGTATAAAAGGTACCGACATTCCAGATAATTTCAGACATATATTATCTCCGTGAGTCCCCCGCCACCTTTCCGGTGTGCGGGGGTTTTGTCTTTTTTCACCGGGAATACATGTATGAATCCGTCTGATGCCATTGAGGCAATTGAAAAACCGCTCTCCTCCCTGCCTTACTCACTTTCCCGTCACATCCTGGAACATCTGCGCAAACTCACCAGTCACGAACCCGTGATTGGCATTATGGGTAAAAGCGGGGCCGGTAAATCCTCACTCTGTAATGCACTGTTTCAGGGGGAGGTCACCCCGGTCAGTGATGTTCACGCCGGCACCCGGGAAGTGCAGCGCTTCCGTCTGAGTGGCCATGGTCACAGCATGGTTATCACTGACCTGCCCGGGGTGGGCGAGAGCCGGGACAGGGATGCAGAGTATGAAGCCCTGTACCGTGACATTCTGCCTGAACTTGACCTGGTACTGTGGCTGATTAAAGCCGATGACCGTGCCCTGTCTGTGGATGAGTATTTCTGGCGACACATCCTGCACCGGGGACATCAGCAGGTGCTGTTTGTGGTGACGCAGGCCGACAAAACGGAGCCCTGCCATGAATGGGATATGGCCGGCATTCAGCCTTCTCCCGCACAGGCACAGAACATTCGGGAGAAAACGGAGGCGGTATTCCGTCTGTTCCGGCCCGTACATCCGGTTGTTGCCGTATCGGCCCGCACCGGCTGGGAACTGGATACGCTGGTCAGTGCGCTCATGACAGCACTTCCCGACTATGCCGCCAGTCCCCTGATGACCCGCCTGCAGGACGAGCTGCGCACGGAATCTGTCCGCACTCAGGCCCGTGAACAGTTTACCGGTGCGGTGGACCGGATATTTGACACGGCGGAGAGCGTCTGTATTGCCTCTGTTGCACGCACGGTTCTGCGTGCCGTCCGTGACTCGGTGGTCTCTGTTGCCCGCGCTGTATGGAACTGGATTTTCTTCTGAACAGTCTGCCAGGGGAAATGCCTGATTACATTGCGTTAACCAACTGAAAACATGACACAACCCCCTCATATCCACCTCTTTCTCTTGCGTGACTGCCTTGTCGTTAATAGAATAAAACGATCGATAAAACAGGTATCGATCGTTACTATCGATCGTTTATAGTGGTTAATGGCCTGCGAAAAGGCAGCTGAATCTCTTCATCATGCAGAACGGAATTGCACACAACGGACTGATACTTCTCTGGCGGATGAGAGAGGGGAAGCATTTATGCCCGGGAAAAACCACTTTATCTGACCATGCTGTTTTGTACCTGCCGGTATCCACATTTGTGGGTACCGGCTTTTTTATTCACCCTCTGTAAGGAAAAGCTGATGAAACGACATCTGAACACCAGCTACAGGCTGGTATGGAATCACATTACGGGCACCCTGGTGGTGGCCTCCGAACTGGCCCGCTCACGGGGAAAACGCGCCGGTGTGGCGGTTGCGCTGTCTCTTGCTGCTGTCACATCAGTCCCGGCACTGGCTGCTGACACGGTTGTACAGGCGGGAGAAACCGTGAACGACGGAACACTGACAAATCATGACAACCAGATTGTCTTCGGTACGGCCAACGGAATGACCATCAGTACCGGGCTGGAGTATGGGCCGGATAACGAGGCGAATACCGGCGGCCAATGGATACAAAATGGCGGTACCGCCAACAACACTACTGTCACCGGTGGTGGTCTTCAGAGAGTGAATGCCGGAGGAAGCGTTTCAGACACGGTTATCAGTGCCGGAGGCGGACAGAGCCTTCAGGGGCAGGCAGTGAATACCACTCTGAACGGCGGTGAGCAGTGGGTACATGAAGGCGGGATTGCAACGGGTACCGTCATTAATGAGAAGGGCTGGCAGGCCGTCAAATCCGGCGCAATGGCAACCGACACGGTTGTGAATACCGGCGCGGAAGGGGGACCGGATGCAGACAATGGTGATACCGGGCAGTTTGTTCGCGGAAATGCCGTACGTACCACCATCAATAAAAATGGTCGTCAGATTGTGGCTGCTGAAGGAACAGCAAATACCACTGTGGTTTATGCCGGCGGCGACCAGACTGTACATGGCTACGCGCTGGATACCACACTGAACGGCGGTAACCAGTATGTGCACAACGGCGGTACAGCCTCTGACACTGTTGTGAACAGTGACGGCTGGCAGATTGTCAAGGAAGGTGGTCTGGCGGATTTCACCATCGTTAACCAGAAAGGCAAACTGCAGGTGAACGCCGGTGGTATAGCCACGAATGTCACCCTGAAGCAGGGAGGCGCACTGGTCACCAGTACGGCGGCAACCGTCACCGGCAGCAACCGTCTGGGCAATTTCGCGGTGGAAAACGGTAAGGCTGACGGTGTTGTTCTGGAATCCGGTGGTCGCCTGGATGTACTGGAGGGACATTCAGCCTGGAAAACACTGGTGGATGACGGCGGTACCCTGGCAGTGTCTGCCGGTGGTAAGGCAACAGGTGTCACCATGACATCCGGTGGTGCCCTGATTGCAGACAGTGGTGCCACTGTTGAGGGGACCAATGCCAGCGGTAAGTTCAGTATTGATGGCATATCCGGTCAGGCCAGCGGCCTGCTGCTGGAAAATGGCGGCAGCTTTACGGTTAATGCCGGGGGACAGGCCAGCAACACCACTGTCGGACATCGTGGAACACTGATGCTGGCTGCCGGGGGAGGTCTGAGTGGCAGAACACAGCTCAGTAAAGGCGCCAGCATGGTACTGAATGGTGATGTGGTCAGTACCGGCGATATTGTTAACGCAGGGGAGATTTACTTTGATAATCAGACAACACCGGACGCCGTACTGAGCCGTGCTGTTGCAAAAGGCAATGCCCCGGTAACGTTCCATAAACTGACAACCAGTAACCTCACCGGTCAGGGTGGCACCATCAATATGCGTGTTCGCCTTGATGGCAGCAATACCTCTGACCAGCTGGTGATTAATGGTGGTCAGGCAACCGGCAAAACCTGGCTTGCGTTTACAAATGTCGGAAACAGTAACCTCGGGGTGGCAACCTCCGGACAGGGTATCCGGGTTGTGGATGCACAGAATGGCGCCACCACAGAAGAAGGTGCGTTTGCCCTGAGTCGCCCGCTTCAGGCCGGCGCCTTTAACTACACCCTGAACCGTGACAGCGATGAAGACTGGTACCTGCGCAGTGAAAATGCTTATCGTGCTGAAGTCCCCCTGTATACATCCATGCTGACACAGGCAATGGACTATGACCGGATTCTGGCAGGCTCCCGCAGCCATCAGACCGGTGTAAACGGTGAAAATAACAGCGTCCGTCTCAGCATTCAGGGCGGTCATCTCGGTCACGATAACAACGGCGGTATTGCCCGTGGAGCCACGCCGGAAAGCAGCGGCAGCTATGGCTTCGTCCGTCTGGAGGGTGACCTGCTGAGAACAGAGGTTGCCGGTATGTCTCTGACGACAGGGGTGTATGGTGCCGCAGGCCATTCTTCCGTTGATGTTAAGGATGATGACGGTTCCCGCGCCGGCACGGTCCGGGATGATGCCGGCAGCCTGGGCGGATACCTGAATCTGACACACACGTCCTCCGGCCTGTGGGCTGACATTGTGGCACAGGGAACCCGCCACAGCATGAAAGCGTCATCGGACAATAACGACTTCCGCGCCCGGGGCTGGGGCTGGCTGGGCTCACTGGAAACCGGTCTGCCCTTCAGTATCACTGACAACCTGATGCTGGAGCCACAACTGCAGTATACCTGGCAGGGACTTTCCCTGGATGACGGCCAGGATAACGCCGGTTATGTGAAGTTCGGGCATGGCAGTGCACAACATGTGCGTGCCGGTTTCCGTCTGGGCAGCCACAACGATATGAGCTTTGGTGAAGGCACCTCATCCCGTGACACCCTGCGCGACAGTGCAAAACACCGTGTGCGTGAACTGCCGGTGAACTGGTGGGTACAGCCTTCTGTTATCCGCACCTTCAGTTCCCGGGGTGACATGAGCATGGGGACAGCCGCCGCCGGCAGTAACATGACGTTCTCACCGTCCCGGAATGGCACGTCACTGGACCTGCAGGCCGGACTGGAAGCCCGTGTCCGGGAAAATATCACCCTGGGCGTTCAGGCCGGTTATGCCCACAGCGTCAGCGGCAGCAGCGCTGAAGGTTATAACGGTCAGGCCACGCTGAATGTGACTTTCTGATAATCAGGTCACTCTCCTTCAGGCCCCGGTCATCATGACCGGGGCTTTTTACTTTCAGGGAGCAACAGATATGCCGGGTTGTACATCACGTTTATTGCCCGAAGGCCCTTTCTCACGCGAACAGGCTGTTGCCGTCAAAACAGCTTACCGCAATGTGTTTACTGAAGATGACCAGGGAACATATTCCCGGCTGGTTATCCGTAATGCTGAAGGTCAGTTGCGCTGGTGATGCCGGAACACAGCTTAATACTCAGCTCGCCAGTTAAGGGCTTCTCAGACAATAAACCTCATTCATTTCACCCATCAGCCCGCGTCTTCTCCGGGAGACGTGGCTTTTTCATTTATTACACCAGTAAATCGTAACCACCGATAAGGAGCAAATTATGCGACTAGCCAGTCGTTTTGGTTATACGAACCAGATACGCCGTGACCGTCCGCTGACACACGAAGAACTGATGCACTATGTTCCCAGTATTTTCGGTGAAGACCGGCATACTTCCCGCAGTAAACGATATGCGTACATTCCCACCATCACCGTACTGGAAAGCCTGCAGCGGGAAGGCTTTCAGCCATTCTTCGCCTGCCAGACCCGTGTGCGCGACCCGGGCCGCCGGGGATACACAAAACACATGCTGCGTCTGCGGCGGGCCGGAGAGATAAACGGAGAACATGTCCCTGAAATCATTCTGCTCAACTCCCATGACGGTACCTCCAGCTACCAGATGCTGCCGGGTTACTTCAGGTTCGTCTGTCAGAACGGGTGCGCCGTGTCGGCGCGGTAAGAAATCCCTGATTCAGTCAGGAGTGGTCGGAATGAAATACCACTGAGTCAACGCCTTACCTGAGGCTGAAAGGTCAAGGGGACAATAGCATGGTGAT
>SKEO01002389.1_pt1 | contig 13113 bp, 4 predicted proteins | sample 4826801 | NCBI WGS metagenome assembly SKEO01 (sample SAMN11008807, study PRJNA524170) | human gut metagenome | biome: Human fecal sample; material: Feces; isolation source: fecal sample from pouch patient p3 | host: Homo sapiens | place: Israel: Tel-Aviv | collected 2016-02-25 | reverse complement strand
TGATGCCGGTCACCAGCTTAACAAAGCGGACCTGAACCGTCGTTTCATCCTGCAGATTGCTCAGCGTCTTGCTCACTGCGGTATCCGCCGTGGTCGTACCGTTGATGGTCCAGTCCTGTACGCGGTAGCCTGCATTCGGCACCGCCGTGATCGTGATATCCGAGTCGCGGTAGAAGCTGTGCTCGCCTGCGTCGAGGTTCTCCTGCTCGTATACGCTCATGCCCTTGCGGGTGATTTCTGCGGAAACCGTGCCGCCGTCTCCCTCGTCACCGAGCGAATCAACGGACAGGGTGAAGTCGTACTGCGGGAGCGCCTTAGACGTTGCATGAACTTCTACATTGCTTTCGATAGAGCCACTCTGAGTATAAGTGGTATTGTCGTTTCCGTCGACATTCGTCCAACCGGTAACGGTCCAGTTATCAGTCTCATAGCCCTCATCCGGTGTTGCCGCGAATACGATATCGCCGCTGTACTTCTCGACATGATCGCCGGTGTTCAGCATCTTACTGTCTTGCTGTGCCGTTACATGGATGTGAGTGTCACCGCCAAAGGTTACCGTCGGCTTCTCGGCAAAGATTACCTGAACCAAGGTATCCTTCGTAATCTGGATATCATCCTTCGCTACCTTGCCCGACTGATAAGCCTGCGCATTGTCGTAATCGAATGTCTGCGCTGCACCGTCAGTTGTAACGATAATGCTCTTGACAAAGTAGCCATTACTCGGTGTTGCTGTAATTGCTGCCGTGCTGTTCATATTCACATGACCGTTTTCACCCTCAGCACCAGTCAATACAACATTCTGGATACCGCGTGTGCCAGCAACTTCGATTGTGCCGTTGACCGGCGCTGCCACCGTCACCTGCGGCTTCTCCGCGATATGCGCGATAACCTCAGTGGTCTTTTCCAGACTTGCGATAGAAGCCTTTGCCGAATTCTTTGCATCCGCTGCTGCATTGGTCCAGCTGGAAACATAGTAATTCTCGTTTACCGCAGCAGCAAACTCAATCGTCGAATAATTGCCGACCGTACTGCCGCTGGTAATCGCATTGCCGTTTTTAATCTTTGCGGTAACGGAAGCAATGTCTGCATCTATCGTGTCACCATTTGCATCCACTGCCTTGAAGGTCAGCGTTACCTCCTGCGCCGCATTGATCACAGCCGTAACCGTATGCGATCCAGTGATATTGCGCAGCGTAAACTGCTTCTGCGTACCCGAATTTGCGGCTTCCTTACCATCCACCTTCCACGTCTTGACCGTGTAGTTGCTGCCCAGATTTTCCAGTGCAAACGTTACTGCCGCACCTTCCGGCACCGCATTCAGATCTGCCGCAGTGCCGTCTGCCAGCTTCGCCGAGGTCTGCACGGACGGCAAGGTGCTGCCGGTTTCCGACTCGATGTTGAAGATGAGCTTATGCTTGCCTGCGCTGCTGAACTCTACCGCTACCTTGCGGTCCTTCTGCACATTTTCCAGTGTCAGCGTGGACTCACGGTACAGATCGGTCGTACCCGGCCAGTAATACGGCTTTTCGTCCACCACCCAGCGTGCTACCGACATACCGCTGTTCGGCGCAGCCGTGAACGTCACATTTGCGCCTTCCGCAATCTTCTGTCCCGTCGTGACTGCACCGCCGTCCTTCAGTGCTGCGGTCAGCTTACCGCCTTCGCCGCTGCTGAAGGTAATCGTGTGCGAATCACTGCTGAAGGCTACTTCTACGTCCAGCTTTTCCGTCAGCGCCGCTACCGTCAGTCGTTCGCCGACCTTTTTGCCGTTCGACAGAATCTCCGTCACCTTGTACTTTGTATTACCGGTAATGGGCTGACCGTTGACCTTCCATTCTTTTACAAGGAAACCGTCGTTGCTCTTGGCATCAAACATCAGCCTGGTGTTCTTAGCGATGTTCTTACCGCTTTCAAACTTCTGGTCGAGGTTGCCGCTGTTGTAGCTTGCACTAAGCGAGCCGCCTTCACCGGCGCGATAGGTTACGCTCAGGGTGTCCTGCTTGACAACCAGCATGCGCTTGGTCAGATTCAGCTCGTACTTCTCGAGCAGCGACTTCACAGCCTCGTCCTCACCGTTGACCGCAATCGTTACCTCAAAGCGGCCGCTGACGTTCTTTCGATTGCCCTTGTCATCATACAGCGCACATACGGCTGTAATTGCCGACGGCAGAGCGTCACCCGACTCCAGAGCATCCGCCTTGACCACCAATGCGCTCTTGCTGTCCGGTGCCTCTGTCGAAGTATGCTCGCTGTTATCCTTATCCCAGGTTACATACAGCTCCAGCGGCTTGCGCTTTACCGTAATGGTCGTGGACGCCAGCTTGGTGCGCTTGGAAGTATCGTTGTAATTCTGGTATGCCGTGATGATATAGGTTCCCGCCTTCTCCGGTCGGAAAGTGCTGTCAGTGATCGTCTTTTCACTGCTCTCGCTCTGACCGGACTGACGCCATGTGTAGGTGATATTTCCCTCAACCTCTGTTTTGCTGCCTGCGGTAACACTCTTGTCATCTTTCGTTACGGTCTGCTGCTGCACGGTCAGAGCAATCGGCGTGCCGTATACGCTCGTAATCTTGTTTTCTTTGCCAACAGTGCTTTCAAGCGTGTAAACGGTCTCCGTTGTGCTGGCCTCGCCGTCCTCTACACTCTGCACGCCTGCCAGATAATATACCGTATCACTTGTCAAGCCGCCGGTCGCGGTGGTCGTGATGGCATACAGACCGGCTGTCGGTGCGGTCCACATTTTGCTGTCCGTGCCGCTGCTGTTTGTTCTGCCGACAATCGTGCTGACCGTGCCGTCCGACGTGTTCGTAATCGTCAGCGTGTACTCCACATTGCCGAGTGCCGCGCCGTTCTTTTCCGCCGTTTTCGTCGTCAGGGTCAGCGCCGTACCAGAACCAGGCGTAGAGGTAGTAACCTTATTTTCAACTGTCGCTTGCTCGGTTACCAGTGTGAACGAAGGATCCGTATAATCGCCTAGCGTCGTCTGCTGTGTGCAGGTCAGCTCGGTCAGTTCATAGCTGTTCTCTGTCTTCTTCACCAGCTGATAATACTTGACGGTATAGGTGTCCTCTGCGGTACTTTCTGCACCGCTGGTCGACTTATCCATCTTGCTGAGGATATAGCGCGGAACTTCAACTCCGTTCTCCGTCACGGTATCCATACCGTGAATCAGGTACTGCTCGCCGTTCTGGTACTTGCTTTCGTCATATTCCGCGTCTGTCGGTACATTCGTTGCACTGTCCAGCGTAAACGCTTTTGCTTTTGCGTTTTCGTTTTCGTTTTTGTCTATCACTACGGTTTCCGGCGTAATTGTACTCGGCACCGTTACTGCCGTCTCACCGTTCTTCCACTGATAGGTGGTATTCATGGTGAGTTTCGAACCTGCGGTATACGTCTCGCCAGTCTTTGTTACGGCGTAGTATACGGTCGATATCGAACCGTCTTCCTTCTTTTCACCGATGCCGACATATTTTCCCTCTTGATCGTTTACCTTGTAAACATTCAGCGTCATGCCATCGACTTCTACGGTGCACGGAACGGTTGTCTCTACGGATTCTGTCGTGGTTTTAACCGTGTTGAAATTACTCTGACCGATATACGGCTTCTCCTGAGTGCCGCTGCCCTCCGAAGTACCGGATACCGTCAAACCGGCGGTTGCCTGCGGTGTACCAACCGTCAGCGTTGCCGCATCGCTGTAGAACGAAATCGGCGTTCTTGCACCGTCATAACATGTTACCACGCAGCGGTACATCGCACCGTTCAGGTCACTCGTTACCGACTTTACAGTATAGCTGTCCTTAGCTGCCCCTGCAATATTGCCCCACTTTTTGCCCGGCAGACGCTGCTGCCACTGGTATCTCGTGCTGCTGTACTCAGCAGGTACAGAAGCCAGTACATTGAAGGTCGCCGAGCCGTTCATCTGAACGGTTACGTTATCCGGTCCGTTGATGTCCGGACGGCTCTTATCATTTGCCAGAGTTGTACCGGCAATAATCTCGCTTTCAACCGATTCTTCCTGACTGGTGTAATATCCCGAGGTAATCGCATACCGATACTTCGTATTAGGTGCAAGATCCTTCAGCGTGTACTCATACTCACCCTTCGAAGATTCAGCCGCATCCACAGTATCAATCAATACGAACGGTTCTTCCTTATTATCTTCAAGATAGCGGTAAATCTTGTAATACTCTGCCGGACGGTCGCCGGATTCCCACGACAGCACCATGCTGTTGGTGGTCTGCTCGCTCAGCGACAGATCCTGCGCCGGAGACGGCGGTGCCGTCACATTGCTGACAACATAGCCCAATACCGGTACTTCATCGCCGTTGAACGGTACCGTCCATGTGCCGAAGCTCCAGTCAAAGTTATAGCGCGAATCGCCGCCGCCGGTAACAGAGCCCAGCTTGGTAATCTCCTCAGTGTTTACCTTTTCGGTTCCGGCGCTTGCTCCCCAGTGATAGCCGCCGCCAGCCTTGAAGCCGCCAACTACACCATACATCTGCACCGAACCCTCATAGGAGTACTCAAAGTTTACGCCGCTGCTGGTTGCAGTCGTAAAACTCTGCAGCTGTGTACCCGAATCTTTGTAATGACCAACTTTACCGGATTGCTCCGAATGTGAACCGCTCGGCAGACTGGAACGATACGTATTCGGCTGACCGGACGTGCCCAGATGCAGGTTGCTGCCAATCTGCTGCATATCCTCGTACGCCGAAGCAGCCTTATTATAAGTATCTACCGAAACCATGTTCATCGAAGGATTACCCGGAACCGCCAGCGTCATAGAACTGGTCAGCTTCGGCGAATTGCCCTTCTTTGTGCCATCCGGATACTTCACCTGATACTCGTAATATGTCATCGGTGTTGCATACATGAGCACCATATTGTCGTTCGTATCATTAGAATACTCGACCGTTATTTCCTTGCTTGTAGATTTTGTTGCACCAACAGTAAAGGTATGACTGGTATTAAATTCAACACCGCCGCCGGTCTCAATCAGCGGTGCAACATATTCAAAGCCCGCCATGATATCAAAACCAAACGAACCGGATGCCGTTACTGTTTCACTATGATCCTTACTGTATCCGATTCCGGTCTGCGAGTTTCCGATATCGCCGTCATTCACCTCAGCGAAATGCGGCGACGCCTCCAGAATCGCCATTACCTTCGGGTCGGTGTAGCCGGTGCTGACGCTTTTGATCTTCGCGAGCATGGCATCGTTGTTTACATCTGCCGTTGTAAGCGCCAGATTGCAGTTGCTCTTGTCATAGTATGTCCAGTCATCCTCCCAGCGGCTGAACGTGCTGCCAGCCGAGCCTTTGTACAGCTGACCAATCTTCAAAAACTGCTTATCGAAGGTCTCCTGCTTGCGGTACTCAACGTAGTATACCTGTTCCATGCCCTGCTTGTTGCCGTCAAAATTGCCGACGGCATAGTCCAGAATACCGCTGTTGTTGATGAGTCGGCCGCCCAGCCAGCGGTCATGGCCCTTATTCGAGCCGTCCAGGATAGACAGCTGCTGATTGCCGTTCACCGTGCCAATCTGATACATACTGCCGGAAATGAACAGATATTCCTTGGTGTTCACGCCGTCCGCCGCAACAGCCGCTACCGCGATCGGATTCTGCACATCGTCACCCTTGGTGCCGGTATTGGTAAAGCCGTTGGTGACAACTTCTGTCGCCTTGAATTTCTCTGTCCACGAATTATCCTTCGTGCTGTACTGATAGCTGTATGCCAGCAGCTTGCTCTTGTCAAAGTCGCAGTCCTTGTAGTTGCCGTTCTTATCGTAATAGCCAACTGCAACGACTTCCGGCGGCATGCTGCCGCTCGGCGCATCGCTGACATAACCGATGGTTACACCCGCAAAGCGAGCACGGCCGCTTGCGCCGTCATTACTATTCAGCAGCTTCTTGTTCAGCTTCTGAGTCCAGCTGCTCTTGTCGTTGTAGTCGTAAACCGTCAGATAGGATTTCTCGTAGTCGGTATGACCGTCATACGATGTCTCCTTCAGGTCGTTGACATTGACCGTCATTGCCAGCTCGTCGATACCGTCCATATCCACGTCGCCGACTTCCATATCAACGCTCAGATGCGCGCGCAGCTCGTTGTCGCCGTTGCCGTCGTGATACAGCATGGCCTTCAGTGCCTCTCGGCCGTCGTCAATTACGTCACCGAGGTTGATTACGCGACCGTTGTCAGTCAGTTTGCTGCCGCTGAACGTATACTCCTTAATGCTATCTACCGTATCCGTTTTCTCATTATTGCCCGGCGTATAGATCATCAGCGTGTCCTTGCCGTCGCCGTCAAAGTCGCCTGCGGCCAGACTCAGCATAGCGCGGGTCTGGTAGAATTTCAGTTTCTTGATGTATTCACTGTCGTTTCCATCACCAATCTGAACAACGTTCGATACCTTGCGGTCCTTGTTTGTCACATACAGACGAAGCCGTGCCGAACTTTTATCAAATACCAGATTTGCAATGTATTCATCCTTGCCGGTGCCGTTCGGATCAAACGCCACAGTCGCAATACGCTCGGCATTGCCGACCTCGGTCGAGTTGCTCCACCGGAACGTGGACATCTGTCTGCCCTTGTCCTTGCCGTTGGCGGTGCCCTCGTATGTCGTCTGAAACTCATCCGAGTCCACACCGGCTACAACCAGTTCGTGGTTCTGGAACAGCGGAACCCATCCCAGCGTGCCGTATGGGTTATTCCGAAGTGTGGCTGCGTCTGTTATACCCGTTTTTTCTTCCGTGGGCAGACCAAAGCCGTCTCTTGCTGCAGCAGTATCCGCTGCCGCCGCCTGCGGCAGCACGATCTGCGGCAGCAGACCCGCCAGCATACTGCATATCAGCAGCAAACTGCAAATTCGTTTTTTCATCTTTCTTCCTCCTTGCCTTATGAAATAAACGGTTTCCACGGCTTTCCCCTTGCTTTACCGCGGAGCACCGTCCGAGGATACAGGTATTTCACCGTACTTTCAGTATAAAGGCAAAAAGACAGCGAACGGCGAAGGTATCAAATTTGTTACCTTCGCCGTCCGCTGTTCAATTATTGCTCCTCGAGCCGATAGCCGCTGCTGCGGTACGAATTGACCGTGACCCTCGCATCCTCGCCGCCGAGCTTCTGCTTAAGCCGTGAGATCGTCATGCGCACGGCATGCGGGTCGGCTCCCATCGGCTGCTGCCAGACCGCCTCGTACAGCTCCTGCGCGCTGACGCTGCGGTTCGGGTGCCGCGCCAGATACAGCAGCGCCGCAAATTCCTTCTGCGTCAGGTTCAGGTCGGTCTCTCCGATGTACGCGCGTCCGCTCAGCAGATTCATCTGCAGCGGGCCAAGCCGTACTGCGCGTTCCTTCGGGTGCGCCGCACGCAGACGCGCTTCCACGCGGGCCATGAACACCTCCAGATCATACGGCTTTGTCAGATAATCGTCTCCGCCTGCGGTCAGTCCCTTGACGATATCCTCATTTTCGCCCATAGCGGTCAGGAACAGGATCGGCACATCGTATTCCTGCTTGATCTCGCGGCACAGCGCCACGCCGTCGCCGTCCGGCAGAAGAATATCCAGCACGATCAAGTCCACCGCGTGAAAGCACAGCAGCTCCCGGCACTTGTGTGCAGTTTCCGCCTGCAGGGTGCGGTAACCGCGCATGTGCAGTGCCGCGTCGTTGATCGCCATGATGTGCGGGTTGTCCTCCACCAGCAAAATCAGTTTATCTTCCACAATCGTTCTCTCCTTGTGTGTTGAGCGGCTTTTTCGGCAGTTCGAGCCGGAACACCGTGCCGTCTGCATCTGTGTGCTCCACCTCGAGCAAGCCGTGGTGAATCTTCATCGCGTCCGCGCAGATCGTCAGGCCGATACCGCTGCCGCCATCGCCGCTGCAGCCCTTCTCAAAGATATGCGGCAGCAGGTCGGGTGCAATGCCGCTGCCGGTGTCGCTCACGCGCAGGCACACCCACTCACCCTCGTCCGCAATGCGGTAGGCGATCACGCCGTTCTCCGTGTGACGGTTGGCATTGACCGTCAGGTTGATGAGCACCTGCAGCAGCATTTCCGTATTGCCCCAGAGCGTAATGCCCTCTCCACTGTCGCTTTCCAGCCGGTTGTGCTTCTTTTCCAGCATCGGACGGCACACATCCGCCGCGCCGGACAGCAGCTGCGCCGCGTCAATAACGCCCATCTCAATATCGGGTGAGCCGCCGTTGGCGAGGTCGATCAGCCGCGATACGAGCGCAGAAAGCCGCTGCGCCTCGGACGAAATGGTCTGCATGTGTTCATGCGCGTCCGCGCTGACCGCTCCGGTGCTAAGCTGCCAGTCGGTCAGCTGCGCGTAGCCGCTCATAACCGTGAGCGGTGTTTTCAGTTCATGCGCCATCTGGTGCAGGAATTCGCTTTTCAGCCGGTTGAGCTGGGTCAGCACCTCGCGCTGACGGCGGCTCTCGGACAGCTCCTGTTCCCGGCGGTTGATCTTCAAACTGATGGCTCCCGCGATCAGGAATACGAACACCAGCAGATACGGCGGTGCCGCTCCGTGGCGCGTAATGGTCGTCACGATACGGCCGAATACCGCCTCGTATACATTCGACCCGAGCAGCAGCAGATAGCCGAGCAGAACGAGCACGTCGTCCCACTCAAACCGCCGGATACGCCAGAACCGCCGAATCAGCTGCACGACCAGATACAGGAAAAACGGCATCGAGAGATAATACCCGATCCTGCTCAGCGGTGCGATATCCTGCGTCGGCAGGATAAAATGCGCCGCCGCCAGCACGGCATACAGCACCGCATAGCACCGCACAACGATCGGCTTCGCCAGCTTTTCGTACAGGCTTTGCAGCAAAAGCAGCAGAAAACACGGCTGCAGCGTAATCATCAGCACCAGAAACCGATATGCGACCGCCCAGTTGTAATTTGCAGGCAGCAGATGCAGCACATAGAAATTCTGGTCGCGCAGGCCGAGCAGCGCGCAGATAACCGCGAGGAAAACATACTTGATCTCGCCCTGAAAGACCGCAAACAGCAGAAAATACATGCCGAACAGGCACAGCGAACCGCCAAGCACCAGCGAATACAGATTCCGGCTTCGACTCATGCGGTCGATGTTCTCCGCGGTGGACAGGTGCATCTGCGTCAGACCGCCGCCTTCGCGGTGCACGAAATTCGCATACTGACAGACCACCTCGACCTCGCCATCCTCGCCGGTGTAAATTGGTATGAGCATGTAGTCGATGCGCGGCTCAGACTCCGCCGCAGACGCCCCCACCTTGCCGATTTCGAGCACTTCACTGCCGTTTACCAGCACGCGCGTGCTGTAATCGAATGAGTAGCCGCCGAGTGTCAGGTATTGTTTCGGCTGCGCGTGTATTTTCAGCCGGTATGAGCCGTATGGAATGGATTCGTCGCGTTCTCCCGGTTGGGCAGCGTCCAGCTCTGCGCCGCTGCCGAGCACCTCAGGATAGAACGTCCATTCACCGTCTATCTCATATACCGCCGACGAAAAATCCGCTGATGTTGCATCCAGTACGCCGTCCTGCGCTTCCATTGCGCTGAAATCTCCCGATCGGTTGGAAAACAGCAGCATCAGCAGCACAAAAACCAGCAGGATAGCCGCCGTTATCGATATATAGCGCATTCGTTTGTTCTTCATGGGCAGACCCCTTTCAAATCTCATTATAGGAGAAAAAGCCCAATGATTCAACAAGTTAATTTTTCGATTGACATAATGGAGAATGGAAAATGGAGAATTGAGAATGAACGTAAAGATTACGTTATACTGTAGGGCGGGGTGCCATCACCCCGCTGTTTGTAAATCACTTGCAATCGTGTAACCGTAGGGGCGACCAGTGGTCGCCCACGCATCCATTAAACCATAGTGCGGGAGGCCAATGGCCTCCCCTACGAGATTAATGTTGCCGATGAATTTACATCCGGCGGGGTGAGGCAGAAGGTGAATTGCGGCAAAGCCGCAAGAGAAGCCACTCTGGAGTGCCCCGCCCTACGATTACATTTCATCTTCCATTCTCCATTTTCAATTTTCCATTTTCGTATCGTTACATCTCAATTTTCCCAAAGAAAAACCGGCCGCTCACGCAGCCGGTTTCAATTTCACAAAATGCAGGGAATGTTATTCCTTGTTCAGCGCCTCCAGACGAGCCTTATTCGCTGCGATAACCTTTTCCTGTACCGGAGCCGGTGCCTCATCGTAGCGCTCGAACTGGGAAACAAACGAGCCTCTGCCCTGCGTCATGGAGCGCAGCTTGATCGCATAATCGCCAAGCTCTGCCATCGGGCACTCGGCTACGATCTCCTGCTTGCCGCCGTCGAGCGGATTCATGCCCATGATGCGGCCGCGGCGCTTGTTCAGATCGCCGATAACATCACCCATGTAGGAATCCGGGATAACGACCTTGAGCGAGCAGACAGGCTCGAGCAGAACCGGATTTGCCTGCGGGATACCAGCCTTGTAGGCCAGACGGGCCGCCATCTTGAACGACAGCTCGTTGGAGTCTACATCGTGGTAGGAGCCGTCGAGCAGGGTTGCACGCAGGCCAACCATCGGATAGCCGGCCAGAACGCCATGCTCCATCGCCTCGCGGATGCCCTTGTCAACTGCCGGATGGAAGTTCTTCGGTACGGAACCGCCGAAAATCTTCTCCTGGAACAGGTAATCGCCCTCGGCATACGGTGCAAATTCCATCTTAACGTGGCCGTACTGACCATGGCCGCCGGACTGCTTCTTATGCTTGCCTTCTACCGTAACAGCCTTGCGGATCTTCTCGCGGTACGGAACGATCGGGTCGGTCAGCGTAACCTCTACGCCAAACTTATCCTTCAGCTTGGAGCACAGAACGTCCAGATGAATATCGCCGGCACCGGAGATCAGGTGCTGCTTGGTTTCCGGGTTAAACTCGGTATCGAAGGACGGATCCTCATCATGCAGACGAGCAAGACCGGTGGAGATCTTCTCCTCAACGCCCTTTACCTTAGGCGCGATTGCCTGCGTGTAGCACGGCGGCGCAATCTCGATCGGCTCAAGCTCAACCTTGCGAACGCTCATCGAAAGCGTATCGCCGGTCTTGGTGGTAACCAGCTTGGAAACCGCGCCGATGTCGCCGCAGCCGACAACCGGAACCTCGGTCGTCTTTTTGCCGCATACGGTGAAGATGTGGCCCATCTTCTCGTTTGCATCGGCACGCTTGTTGACCAGCGTCATATCCTGCTTAACCTCGCCGGACATAACCTTAAAGTAGGAGAAGCGGCCGTACTGGTCAGCGACCGTCTTAAATACAAATGCACAGGTAGAGCCGTTCGGGGTGCAGTTGATCTCAATCAGCTCGCCCTTTTCGTCCTCACAGATCTCGACCGGCTTTTCATCGGGAGACGGCATGTAGTCCGCAATGCCCTTGAGCAGTGCGTAGGAGCCGATACCGGTTGCAGCAGTGCCGCAGAATACCGGCGCGAGAACCAGATCCTTCACGCCCTGACGGATACCGGCGATCAGCTCTTCATCCGAGAACTCCTCGCCTGCGAAGTAACGCTCCATCAGGTCCTCAGACAGCTCGGCGATGTTCTCGCACAGTGCTGCACGGTGCTGGTCGATACGGTCCTTCATGTTGTCCGGGATCGGGATCTCGACACGCTTGTTGCCTTCCATGCGGTACGCCTTGCGGATAACGCAGTCCACAATGCCGACGGTATCGCGGTTGCCCTCAAAGATCGGGACAACGATCGGCGCTACCGATACGCCAAACTGCTTCTGCAGCTTGTGCAGAGAGTTATAATAATCCGAGTTTTCCTCGTCGATCTTAGAGATGTAGAACATACGCGGCATTGCGTGCTCCTCACAGTGAGCCCAAGCCTTTTCGGTGCCGACGCCCGGACCGGACTTGCCGGTTGCGACGATCAGCGCGGACTCCGCAACACGCAGTGCGCACTGCACTTCACTTTCAAAATCAAAGAAACCCGGGGTATCGAGCAGATTGATCTTGCAGCCGTTCCACTCTACCGGCGCTACAGCCGTGGAAATGGAAAACTTGCGCTTGATCTCTTCGGGATCAAAGTCACAAACCGTGTTGCCGTCCGCGATCTTGCCAACGCGGTCGGTTACACCGGCGATATTGAGCAGGCTCTCGACCAGCGAGGTCTTGCCGTCGCCGCCGTGACCCATCAGACATACATTACGGATCTTGTTAACCGGATAATTCGCCATAGTTTATATTACACTCCCCTGCCCTAACCTGTCATCGTGCCCTGCCGGCACGTTATACTCCTGGGCGCTTTGTTTCGCGGGAGCAATCCTCGCTTTGCGGGATCGTTCCCCTTCTTCGTTATTATACACCATACAAACCGGGTATGCAAGCAGTTTTTTAACCTCTTGTTCGGTCAAATCTCTCCAGTCGCCCTGTTTGAGCATACCCATTTTTACTCCGCCGATCTGGGTGCGTTTTAGTCTTGCAACCTCAAGCCCGACAGCCTCGCACATTCTTCTGATTTCACGGTTCTTACCCTCGTGAAGAATCATTTCAAGAACTACTCTGCCCTGCTCCTTGTGAATTACATGGACATATGCAGGAGCGGTTTTTCTGCCGTCAAGCTCAACACCTGTTTCAAGCTTTACAAGCTGATCCTCGTCAATTGACGGTCGAACGGTTACTCTGTAAATCTTGTAAACATTGTTTTTCGGGTGCATAACCTTGTTTGCAAAGTCACCGTCATTTGTAAAAACAAGCATACCCTCGCTGTCTTTGTCAAGTCTGCCAATCGGATAAACTCGCTCGCCGACATTCTCAACAAGCTGTGCAACACACTTTCTTCCACGCTCATCATTCATTGTGGTAATGAATCCACGGGGCTTGTTGAGCATAATATATCGGTAATTACCGCCCTTCGGCACAACAATCCTCTTGCCTCTTACAAACACCTTGTCTGTAGGAAGAACCTTATCGCCGAGAATTGCGGTTTTGCCGTTCACCTTGACATGACCGCCGAGAATAAGCTCCTCGGCTTTTCGCCTTGACGCAATACCGCATTGCGCTATGAATTTCTGAAGTCTTATAGGTTCAATTTTAGCCATATGTAAATTCCTTTTTATTAAAATTTTCTGTATATTTA
>SKEO01002377.1_pt1 | contig 13147 bp, 9 predicted proteins | sample 4826801 | NCBI WGS metagenome assembly SKEO01 (sample SAMN11008807, study PRJNA524170) | human gut metagenome | biome: Human fecal sample; material: Feces; isolation source: fecal sample from pouch patient p3 | host: Homo sapiens | place: Israel: Tel-Aviv | collected 2016-02-25 | reverse complement strand
CGCCGGCCTCGTCCCCCATGTCGCGTCCCCCGGCGTCCCGCGCGGTCTCCCTGGCGACCAGTGCCGCCATCGCGGCTGCCCGCCCGAGGGCCGGACCGGGCGACGGCGCATGCCTGAAGGCCCGGTCTGCCGTGGGACACCCCCTGAGGGCTGCCGGCTCGAGGGTCCGGCCGCGCGCGGCCGTTCGCGCGATCCTTTCGAGGCGCGCCTTCGGGATGCAGGCCCGGGCCTCGGTGGCGAGTCCGGCTTCCCGCCGCCTCTCCGTCGCGGGGCCGGTTTGGGGCGCGGCGCGTCGTGTCGGCACCTCCTCGCGAGCCGGCGTTCTGTCCGGGACTATGACCCGCAGCGCTGCGTTCTCGCACCGGAGGCCGAGGTCGGTGGCCGCCTTGCGGGCGTAGGCGTCCCGCACCTCCCCGGTCAGGCACTTGAGGCAGGCGCACCTCTCGACCGCCTTCCTGTGGCGCTCCAGTGCGCCGGCGAGTGCGGGGGAGTCGGACGCCGCCCGGCCGAGGGCCTCCCTCAACGCGGCGGAGGCCTCCGGGTGGAAACGCCTGAGGTGGGCGGCCTCGATCCTTCCGTTCGGCGGCAGGCCGATGTCGAGCTTTCCGCGGTCGATTCGCGCAACTGCTTCCAGGGCCGCCTTCCTCGCGAGGTCGCGCTCGATGTACGCTTCCCGCAGCAGCGGCGCCATGGCCTTCGAGGAGATCTCGAGCCTGGCCGCCTCCATCTTCCCCTTTGGCAGCAGGGAGTCCCAGTCGCCCGAGCGGTCGACCGTGAGGATGTGGACGTGGTGGCTCGTGCCGTTGATGTGCATCGCCGCGTAGAACTCCACGCGGCTCTCGGGCACGCCGGTCATCTCGGAGAAGAGCCTCGGCCACTCGGAGCGCACCAGAGCCTGCCACGCATCCAGGCGGTCGAGGCCGACACCAGGGGCGATGTCGTTCGGGACCGTGACGACGGTAGTCAGGACCGCGCCGCCGTTTTCCGCGATGGCGCGCCTCGCCTCGGCGACGGCGACCGGGCCGCCCGCGCCCCAGAGGCCGCCGGCCGAGCCGGTCCTGTTCGCGGCGTAGGCGGCCAGGCCGTCGACGCCGAGCCTCCTGCCGTCGGCCTCGCTGACCTCGATGACGACGCCGCGGCGGGTGCCGGCGTATGCCGCCAGTCCCGCGGCGGACGCCCCCGCGCGGACGACGGAGTGGTTGACGATGACGGGCGGGCTAGCCATCGGCGCGCTCGCGCGCGTGGAGCTTCACCTCGTCGATTCGGCCTAGGCCTGCGCGGCTGAGCTCGCCGGCCTGCGCGAGGTAGTTCTTCCAGATGTCCGCGACGGGGACGTCGTCGAGCGAGGCGTAGGAGGCCTTGAGGACGTCGGCCGACATGAGGCCGGCCATGATGGCGGCGGTCATGGGGCGCGAGAGGACCGCGGCGATGCGGTCCTCGGTGGCGTCGAGCTTGCGCTCGATGTCGAGTGCGGCGACGTCCAATCGCGCGTCGACGACGCCGCGTATGAAGCCCGCGACCTCGTTGCCGTAGAGGTCGAGCCCCTCCGCGGCGAGCGCCGAGCGCAGGAGCGAGCGGATCTCGTCGCTGACGTTGGAGTCGTTGAGCTCTGCCCGCGTCTTGAGGGCGGTGTAGAGCTTTGAGTCGAGCTTCACGCTGACGTTCTTTGTTGCTGCTGTCATTCGGTCCTCTCTTCGATGTGCGGTGATCATCGGCCCGAAAGCAGGGGCGGACCGACCGTTGTCGATCCGCCCCGCTTGAGCCCTACTCGTCTTCGAGAAGGACGTTGGGATAGCCCTCGGGCGCCTGGTCTGCCGGGAGGGGAGGATAGGCGACAAGCTTGTTCACGACTCCCGTCGCATCGAGGTCCAGGATGCTATCGATACCGCGGAGGACGCTGTCCGGGGTGTAAGAGCGATCGCCGCTGCGGGCGACCCCGACGATGACCCTGGCGAGCTCGCGGGGGTCGATGCCGGGCCAGCGCCTGGCGATTTCCGCGACGATGGCGGGCGCGACGTAAGGGATGTTGGGGACGGAGGAGTGGGACGCGATGACGAAGGCGCCGGGGATGCCCTCGATCTTCTCTGCGGGCTCGATAACGATGGGCTGGACGCCGTAGGTGCTCCAGCCGTCGAGCAGGCATTCGGCGTCCGAGGGGATGCGGAAGGAGTGGCCGTTGAGGGTGAGGGGCTTGTGGTTCTTATCGGCACTTTTCTTGGGCATGGTTTTCCTTTCGATGTGAGAGGGCCGCCGCCCGCTCGGGCGGCGGCGTACGATGGGCTAGTCGTCGATGTCCTCGACGGTGAAGAGGGGCAAGGGGGCGCGATCGGCGAGTCCAATGGGGACCGCGCCGAAGACACCGAGTTCCTGGGTGATGTCCTCGAGTCGAGCCGCGAAGCGTTTGACAAACGCGTCGTGCGCCGCGCCGGTGCCGTTGACGACATAGGCGCGAGCTGCGATCTTGACAAGCTCGTAGTCGGGGATGCCATAGCACTCGTCGATGGCAGCGAGACAATCCATCGCGTCGACGGCCTCGTCAGTGGGGCTAAACGCCATGAAAGTGCGGGGAACGTTCGGAATCGCCTGCTTGAACTGCGGGATCCAGACGCTCTGGGCGTCTTCGGTGTGCTCGGGGTTGAGGACGGGGGTGTCCTGGCTGCCATGGTAGACATAGCGCTTCTTGGCGGTGTCGAAGACAAGGGCCGGACCGCTGTCCGTCTGGACTACGACAGTCTGATGCCGCATAAGTACCTCCTAAATGTTGAGACGTATAGAAAAGCTGCTAATGGCGAATACCGCTGTAGGGCGGAGCTCGCGCCCTCGTGCTGGTCACGACTGCCTCCCTTCGCGCACCCCGGCGCTAATCAGCTCGATGAGCTCGTGTATGCGTTCGGGGTTTCCTCCGGCTGCCCCAAGCGCTCGGCCGACGCTTTTTCCGGTGAACGTTGATGCGAACAAGGTTGCGCGTTTGTGGCGTCGACGGTCGCCGAGCAGCTCGAGGAGCGCGTCAGTCTCCTCGCGCATACGGCTGGCCCCGACGTCTGCGATGACGAGTACGGGAGGGTCGCGATAGGGGTCGACGGCGTGCGATTTTGAGTTCGGGCCAAAGAGCTCGCCGCCGTTCCAGGCTTTGGCGAGCTCCGGCGCGCTTGTGAAAGAGGTGCGCTCGCATGAGGACATCGCGATGGCAACGGCTTCCGCAGCCGCAGCGTTATCGTCGTCGCGGGCAATCCAAAACCACGCGCCGGCGGAGAGGCGCGCAGACTCTTCTTCTTTTGCGGTTGCGGTCTTGGCGGCAAAGATGACGGCGGCGCGCTCGGCAATGAGCTCGGGGGTGTTCGGGGGGATGCGATGGGCGTTGCGACGGGGGCCGCGCAGCGCCTGCCAGGCCTTGGGTGTAATGACGGTGCCGAGGGTGTCGTAATAGTTTTTGGTCGCGGGCAGACCCTCGTAGTCAATCACGCTACTCACCGCCCTTGCCGCGCAGGGCGCTGAGAAAGGCGTTGAGATCGCGCTCATAAATATATGTGCGACGGCAAAGGTAGATGCCCATGCCGGTGCGAGCGATGAGCTGGCCGGCGGTGTCGGGGGTGAGATGCAGCTTGTCGGCGACCTCATCACGGGTGAGAATCGGGCCGTTCTGGATGTCGGGCGTTTCGTTGTCGTCCATGTGAATGCCTCCTTCGGTATGTGTGGTACGGGACGGGAACTGCTCCGTGACTACACAATGCCGCCAGTGGGCATAAACCGGGGTATTACATCACCTATTACGGGGGTTTACCTGCGATGATGCTTATCAATATTTTTAAAAAGAAGATTGAATCGCTGCTGACCGACGTCAAGAGTGACGAATCGGACTCAAGGACTATCGACGTTGTGGAGGAGGGAGAGTCGTCTTTGCCGCCTGAAGATGAATGGCGAGATTGGCCGATTATGCCGCTTGATCCCGCGACCGGTCAGGTTCAGGTCGGTTATAAGACGAAGGACGGGCTTGAATTTCACGAGAACGGTCGTCTCGTTCCGGACGTTGCGGGCGAGAGTGCTGGCGATCACATGAGCTTCACCTATCGCGAAGAGTCAATCGGTATGCCGAACAGGCCGTCGAGTGTGGAAACAGACGCGCCGGGGGCGGACAAGGACCTTGCTTTCGGCCTGATTCGCTCCGTGGTTCTTGACGGTCTTCCGGAAGGCGTTCTGCCGTCTTGTAAATTGGAAGATTACGGAAGCGTTGGTGCAATGCTGCTCGCCCTGTCAGAAGTGCCGGCACCGGTTTGCCGCGTCGACGACGCGCCGCATCCCGGTGACAAGGCTTCCAACATCGACCCTTGGGAGAGATTCGCTGCCGCGGCGCGCGTAACCGGTCCTTTGTTTGGCTTTGTGGGGAGAGTCGGTCCCTATGAAATCGACGAACCGCTTGATGCCTGGCTTTCGGTCGTCGGGGCAATGAAGATTTCCTCCCTGGCTTCGTCGGTCGAGATGGGTTCGCCGTCTTCGCTGGGGGTTTTGGATCCCTATTGGCGCGTGTATTGCTTTGGCAACATTGAGGCAAATAAAACCGCGTACGTGGTTCTCACCAACCTGCAAATCCCTAGCGACCATGAGTTTAGGGATGGTTTCGTGGGCGGACTTAAGCGCGGTGGCGAGTGGACGGTGATCAATGAAAGGATTGAGCCCGGAACTGCCATGGTCGAGCGTTCGTATGTCAGGTGGTGCAAGAACGATACATTGTCCTTTATGGAGACGGTTGGGGAAACTGACTTTCCAGGTCCGTCTTTTGTTGCAAGGGTGCCTGGTGATGCTCTCAGGGGGCTCGACGAGTCTTCCGAGCGCGTTCTCAAGACCGAGGAATCCCTGGCCTCGCATCTGGTGCAGGACATGACGGAGTGGTTCTCGCGCTGCGCGGGTTATAGGTGGAGGAGAATCCTCGAGCCCAAGCGGCAGAGTCCGACGCAGATGGCTAATGGCGTCATCGATTATGGTCGCGGCTCCTCTTTCGACCTTTGCGTGCCCGATGCTGCTACACGCCTTTGGGTTGCGCTTGCAAAGAGCTATTCGGTTGATGTCGTCAAAATATGCGAGCACTGTGGCCGGCCGTTCGCCGACACCGCAAACGGCAAATCGCGATGCTGTTCAGAGGAATGCACGAGAGCAAAGAACGCCAGGAATAGCAGGAAGAGGGCGAACGCGAGGCGAAACGCATCGAACGCGAAGGGCTGATTTAATTTGAAAGCAAGTTGCCGATGGTGTTTGCGGCGGCCTGGTCCTTGGCGGCAATTGCGTGTGCATAGGTGTCTAGCGTGAGCTTGACGGTGCTGTGCCCGAGGCGGCTGCTGACGGTTTTGATGTCGACGTTCTCTCCGATCAGCAACGTTGCCTGCGTGTGCCTGAGCATGTGTGGGGTCAGGCCGGAGTACTTTGTACCTCGAGCGTACGTCTTTCCGTCTCGCTCAATGTAGTGCGTGATTTCTCTGAACTGCCCAAAGCCATAGTCCGAGCACCATTCGCGGAACCATCGCGAAAAGCAGTTTGGGTCCATGTGCGCGATGGCGACTGGCCCCCTCTTTCCTTTTTTGTCATCTTTAGTTTTAGCCCTCGTGTTTCTTTGGGGATCGACTAATGTGTGCACAATCGGGGTGCCAGAAGCCTGTTCGAGGTCGACTTCGGCGAGAAGCGTGCGCTGAAGCTCGCGCCAGGCGGCGAGCTTCTCGAGTGCAAGCGGGCTCAAAGAGACGGACCTTTTTCCCGTTGAGCTCTTTGGGTCTCTGACCAGCTTGTCGGCGGCATACTGTCCGTCGATGCGGACATAGCCGTCGCCAAAATGGACGTCGCCCCATCTGAGTCCGAGCATCTCTCCGCGGCGCATGCCGGTATCGAGCAACAGGAGAGTGCCTATTCTGTGGGAGTCCATCTCCTGTGAAAGGAGGAGGGAGAGAAGCCTCCGGGCTTCATCGAGGGAAAGAGCCTGCCTCTCTTTTCCTTTGGGCCGCGGGATGACGGTGCCGGCGCAGGGGTTCTTGACAATCAAGTCGTCAAGCAGGGCGGCCTTCATAATCTGATTCAGTTTTACACTGATTTTATGCAGCTCAGATTCGGAGAATCTTCCACTTTTGCGGGCTTCAGCATAGCCGGCGTTTATTATGTGGGGCCTCAGGTCTTTTACGGGATAATTGCCGAAAAGCTCCTGTATTTCCCTGATTTCAAGTTCCTCACGGTCAAGAGCAAGCGCGCTGAAGGCTTCGCTGGCCACGCGATCGTCGTGGAACTCTTTGGTGTACTGATAAACGGTCTTATCGGGGTCTTTGATGGTGAGTCCGCTATTGAGCTCAGCCTTATATGCTTCGAGCTCGGCTCTCAATTCCGACTTGTTCTTCGCATAGACCTTTCGGCGAGGTGAGTACCTATATTTGCCGGTAACGGGGTCTTTGCCCATGTTGTGCCTGATATAGTAGACGTTTTTCTGCGTCTTGCTTTTAAGGGCGCTTCCCTTACCAACGACAAGAGGCCTGCTCATGCGCCGATCCTTTGGTCAAATGAATACGAATGGACTCCATTGCTGCGTGGCATACGCTCGGAGCAGCACGCCCGTGCGACCCGTGAAGCGGGCGCTTCGGGTGCGCTGCTCCGAGCGTATGCCACGCAGTGGCGGAAGTCAAGTTTTCAGTGGTCGAATTTTGGTCGAAATTGAACAGAACCGTTATTTGGGGTTTTTGGAAGAAATGTATATCTACCTGCTTATATAACGGTGTCAAGCGGTATCAAAGAGTGTCAAATAGTTTGGAAACTACGGGCTCATAACCCGGAGGTCGTAGGTTCAAATCCTGCCCCCGCGACCAAGAACTTGCAGCTCGTCGGCCTAGCCGGCGAGCTTTTTTGTTATTTCGGAACCGTGTTTTCGGTTCAATTCTCGGCCTCTCAATCAAAGATCTCGATCTGTAACATCTAGACCCGATTTGGGCGGCTAGGTGTTACAGATCGAGATATACCGGTGGGTTGGGTCGTGTTTGTCTAAATCTGTAACACGAGGGACGGATTTTGCCGAGTTGTTGTTATAGATTGAGATTTTCTAGCAGGCGGGTTTGGTTTGTCTCGATCTGTAACAGTAAGACCCGGTTTTGCCGCGTAACTGTTACAGATTGAGATAAACCGGCGGGCCGCCCTGCCCCATCCACCTGCCGCTACCTGCTGTCCGCCGATTTCCGTTGCGCTGTTGTATTCCCATGCCATATCCTCTAGACAACTACGCGGCATCATCGCCGCCGCGCCTACAAGAGAGGAATGTCCATGACCGCACCTGCATCCAAGCTGCTTCAGCCCATTACGGTTGGCCCCCTTGAGCTCAAAAACCGCATTATGTTCCCGCCGTTGACCACCGGCTACGAGGAGCGTGACGGCTCCATTGGCGAGCGCAGCCTGGCTTTTTACGAGCGCTTGGCCCGTGGCGGCGTGAGTTACATCGTCATCGGCGACGTTGCTCCCGTCATGACCGCAAGCCCCACGCCCAAGCTGGCGACCGACGCCCAAATCCCCACGTTTAAGGCCCTGGCCGATGCCGTCCACAAGCACGGCGCCAAGGTCGCGCTGCAGCTGTTCCACCCCGAGTACGACGTGCCCGGTGTCGGCCGCATGGTCATGGGATCCATGGCCGCCGCCAAGGCCGCGCAGGAGGCCAAGGCCGCCGGCGACGAGGAGACCTTTGCCGCCAAGATGGCCGAGTCCAACGAGATCCGCAACCAGGCCTACGCCAAGCTGCACCACGACATGCAGCACTTTGTGAACGAGGCGAGTGTGGAGCAGCTCACCCAGATCAAGGAGGCTATCGCCGCCTCGGCCGCTCGCGCGCAGCAGGCCGGCATCGACGCCATCGAGGTCCACGGCGACCGCCTGGTAGGTTCGCTGTGCTCGGCCATCCTCAACCAGCGCACCGACGAGTACGGCGGCTCGTTCGAGAACCGCGTTCGCTACGCGCTGGAGGTCGTCGCTGCCATTAAGGAAGCCGCGCCGCAGCTGATGGTGGAGTACAAGCTCCCCGTGATCATGGAGAACCCCGACGGCACGCCGCGCGGCAAGGGTGGCCTGCAGCCCGACGAGGCCTGCGAGTTTGCCAAGCTGCTCGAGGGCGCGGGCATCGATATGATCCAGGTCGCACAGGCCAACCACACCGGCAACATGGGCGACACCATTCCGCCCATGGGCGCCATGCCCTACAACTGGACGCTGCCCGTGGCCGAGCGCGTCAAGGCCCTGGTCTCCGTGCCGGTGGCAACCGTCGGCCGCGTTGTCTCGGTTGAGGCCGGCGAGAAGATTCTGGAAGACGGCTCCGCCGATATCATCGCCTATGGCCGCTCGCTCATGTGCGACCCCGACATTGCGCTGAAGGCCGCGACCGGCGAGCCCATCCGCGAGTGCCTCAACTGCAACAAGGGCTGCGTCGACGCGATTCAAAACCGCAAGTACATCTCGTGCGTGCTCAACGCCGAGAACGGCGACGAGGCGACCATCGCCATCAAGCCGGGCGAGGGCGACAAGAAGATCGCCGTGGTGGGCGGCGGTATTGCCGGCCTGGAGGCCGCGCGTGTGGCGGCCAAGCGCGGCTACGATGTGACCGTTTACGAGGCGAGCGATCGCTTGGGCGGCCAGATTGTGCTGGCGGCTGCGCCTCCGCGCAAGGACGAGATCATGCGCTCGGTCGAGTACTACGAGAAGATTCTGCCTGGCCTGGGCGTGAAGGTTGAGCTCAACCATGCCGCTACCGCTGAGGACCTCAACGCCGCCGACGCCGCGATTGTGGCCGTGGGCGCGCACGACGTGGTCATCCCCGTTCCGGGTGCCGACTCGGAGAAGGTCGTCTCGAGCTGGGACGTGCTGGCCGGCAAGGTGGAGCTCGGGCCGCGTCGCCGTCATTGGCGGCGGCCTGGTGGGCACCGAGACTGCCGAGTACCTGCTGCAGCACGGCTGCGAGGTGGCGATCGTGGAGATGCTCGACAAGATTGCCGCGGGCGAGTCCGAGACCATTCTGCCGCTGATTATGAGCGACTTTGCCGAGCACAACGTGGAGCAGCACGTGAAGACCCGCCTGACCGCCATTACCGACGAGGGCGTGGAGGCTGTTCGCACCACCGAGGACGGCGCCGAGGAGCCGGTGAAGATCGCCTGCGATTACGTGGTGATGGCCGTGGGCTCCAAGGCCAACGCGTTTGACCTGGATGGCGTGACGGTGCCCGTGACCTGCGTGGGCGACTGCTCGGGCGAGCGCACCGCCGACATCGCGAGCGCCATTCGCACGGCGTATCACGCGGCCAACGAGCTGTAGTTGAACATCGCGGCCAGGCGGGACGGTGGCACGGATCCGTCTCGCCCGGCTGTGTCCCGTCGGGTGTCAATCGGTGCGGGGCCTGCAAGCGCAGCAGGTCCCGCCCTTTTTGTTTTGCTCCGGTGGATGGCAATGCGCGGTAATCATGAGGAGTGAGGACGTCTACTGTCTCGCAGATCACTCAAAATTATTGGGGGAGGGGTTAATAACTATATCCTCTATACCAAAGGACATAAAGAGATGCCAATTTTGTTGACAAGCGAATGACGATTAGCTGCGAGTTAGCTACCAGCGTAAATAATCGATAAAGAAATGTCGTAATTTGGTGCCAAATGCCCAGATAACGCCGCGTCTATTTTAATTAACTGCTTTGAGCAAACAGTAAAATGCTACTATCTAACTTGCACGTAAGAAAGCAGATTAACGGTTAAGGCTAAGAAGTGGCAGGTATGTCGGAAGCAACTAGGACTCGCACGCATGCGCCTGAGGTTAGGCAGCGCGCCGTCGAGATCCTCCAAGAGGGGGTCGGTCATCGCGCCCTCGCTGCGGAGCTTGGCATTCCCCAGGCCACGGCTCGTCAGTGGGCCCGCGCGTATGCCGTGGGCGGTGCCGACGCCGTTCTCAACGCCGGTTCGCATCATTACACCTATTCGTACGACGTAAAGCTCGCTGTGGTTAAGGACCGTCTGGAAAACGGCTTGACGGTTCGCGAGGCCATGATCAAGCACAAGATTCCCAGCGAGTCTTCGGTCAAGGCTTGGTGCCGTCAGTACCGCGAGAGCGGTGAGTCCGCACTGGTCGATACGCCGCGCGGTCGCAAGCCGCGCGTTAAAAAGGCGGAATAGCAAACGGGATGGTGCGCCCACAGGGGCGCATTTTTCTTGCCGCGCCAACTTTTTGGACCGGCGCGAGCCTATTGGGACATCCTCCAAAGTGCCCAATAAACCGCGCGCAGTGGCCCGCGCGTCCGTCGCTGCGGTAAAGGGACGTCACCCCTCTACTCCAATGCGGACAGACTCCTTGCCCCGTACGCCTAAAACTCCCCAGTTGACCGAAAACCTGCCACCGCAACCCCGTAATTGAGCTATAACGTTAAACAATTGCAGCGTTTTTGCATGGGGGAGTGATGGTATGACGCTACTGTATTTCCTTACCCTGTTTCCGCTGGTACCGGCGCTGGGCATGCTGCTCGCGCGCGGTGACCGCACCCGCGATGCGGTGGGGCTCATAGGCTCCGGCATTATTATGGCGGTGACAGTTGTAGTCGCCGTCATGTTTTTTGGCACGGGTCCGCAGAGCTTTGAGGTTGCCCCCGGCACCTCGCATGTGCTCTCGATCATCAGTTCCGTTATCGACGTCATCCTGTGCGCCGTCATCCTGTACAACGCGTACAAATATAGGAACGCGCTCACCACGGTGCTCAGCGTAGTCCAGTTGGTGGGCTCGCTCGCCTTTGCAGCCATGACGCTGCCCGCGACCGAAGCCGTCACCGCAACCCCGCTCTACCTGGACTACATGAGCGTGATCATGGTCCTCGCCGTCGGCATCGTCGGCAGCCTTATCTGCGTGTATGCCCTGGGCTACATGAAGGACTTCCAGGCCCACGACGAGCACGAGGCTGCGCTGCGCGGGCAGACCGCGCCCGACCGTCGCCCGCAGTTCCTGGCGCTTATGTTCCTGTTCCTCTCAGCCATGTTCGTCATCGTGACGAGCGACAACCTTGAGTGGCTGTTCTGCGGCTGGGAAATCACCACCGTGTGCTCGTTCCTCATGATTGGCTACACGCGCACGCCCGAGGCCATCAAGAACGCCTTCACCCAGATCATCCTCAACATGCTGGGCGGTATCGCGTTTTTGGTGGGCCTTATGTTCTTGCACGTTAACGGCATGTCGCTGACCATTTCGGGCATGATCGAGCTTTCCGGCGCCGGAACCGCGCAATCCGCGCTGCTGGTGATGCCGGTCGTTCTGCTGTCGCTCGCCGCACTCACCAAGGCCGCACAGATGCCGTTCCACACTTGGCTGTTGGGTGCCATGGTTGCCCCCACGCCCACGAGCGCCCTGCTGCACTCGTCAACCATGGTCAAAGCCGGCGTGTTCCTGATGGTCAAGCTGAGCCCGCTCTATGCCATCTATCCCGTGACCGGCTTTATGGTCACGAGTGTGGGTGCCATCACGTTTTTGCTCGCTGCCCTCATGGCCATCTCGCAGAGCAACGCCAAACGTGTGCTCGCGTACTCCACCATTTCCAACTTGGGCCTTATCAGCGCCTGCCTGGGCGTCGGCGCGCCCGAGGCCGTATGGGCCGCCATCTTCCTAATCCTGTTCCACACGGTGGCAAAGTCGCTGCTGTTCCTGTGCGTGGGCACGGCCGAGCATCATATCGGCAGCCGCAATATCGAGGACATGGACGGTATGTTCAGCCGCATGCCGCACCTGACGCGCCTGATGATGCTGGGCATCATGGGCATGTTTGTGGCGCCGTTTGGCATGCTCGTGTCCAAGTGGGGCGCCCTGGTGGCGTTTGCGCAGACCGGCAACGTGCTCATGATCATGGTGCTGGCCTTTGGCTCGGCCGCGACGTTCTATTTTTGGGGCAAGTGGCTTGCCAAGCTTTCGGGCGTCGACCCCACGGCTCAAAACGTCGAGGTCAATGTCCATAAGACCGAATGGATGGCGCTCAACACCATCGCCGCGCTGCTGATTCTGTGCTGCGTGGCCTTTCCGGTTATCTCGAGCGGTCTGGTATCGCCTTACCTCGCCATGGTGTTTGGCCGCGTGCCGTACGTTATCGGCAAGGACGCCATGTATCTGATGGTGGTTATCGTAGCGTTTATCGCCGTGGTGCTGCTGACGTCGTTCCGCGTGAGCAATAAGCCGCACGTCAACGTGTACCTTTCGGGCGTGGGAACCGACAAATATCGCCATTTCCGCGGCTCGATGGGACGCGAGGTGAAGGCCGAAAAGCGCAATTGGTACTCGGAGGACGCCCTTGGCGAGAAGCGTATTGGCCCCGCGGGCAGCGTCGTGTGTTGCAGCATTATCTTGTTTGCGCTGCTGTGTTGCGCGTGGATTGGGCCCGAGCGGCTTGCCATGAGCGCGCCCTCGGTGTTGCGCGGCAAGTATTTTGAAGGTTCGGGCGTCGTGGGCATCTTTATTGGCACCGTGGCGTTTGCCTTGATTGCGCCTTTGGTTGGTGGCCTGATCGACGGCGTTGACCGTAAGCTTTCGGCTCGCATGCAGGGCCGCGTGGGCCCGCGCCTGCTACAACCCTTCTACGATGTGGCCAAGCTCCTGCGCAAGGCCCCCGCCAGCGTAAACACCATGGACGACACCTACATGGCGTGCGCGCTCATCTTTACCGTGGTGGGCGGCGGCATCTTTGTGTCGGGCTCCAACACGCTGCTGTGCGCGTTTATGGTTACCCTCGCCGCGATCTTTGTGGTGTTGGCGTCCGCCTCGACGCAAAGCCCGTTTGCTCAGGTCGGCGCCGACCGCGAGCTGCTGCAGGTCATGAGTTACGAGCCCGCCGTTCTGCTGATGAGTGTGGGCCTGTACCTTGCCACCGACAGCTTTGATTCCATCGCCGTGACGGGGCAGTCGGCCCCCATCATCGTGTACAGCGCGCCCATCTTCCTCGCACTGCTCGCGGTGCTTACCATCAAGCTGCGCAAGTCGCCGTTCGATCTTTCGTACTCGCATCACGCGCATCAGGAGATCGTCCAGGGCGTCGCCACCGAGATGAGCGGCGGCACGCTGGCCAAGATGACCCTTATGCACTGGTGCGAGACCGTGCTGTTTTTGATGTGGGTGGGCATGTTCTTTGTTTGGGACAAC
>SKEO01002373.1_pt1 | contig 13165 bp, 9 predicted proteins | sample 4826801 | NCBI WGS metagenome assembly SKEO01 (sample SAMN11008807, study PRJNA524170) | human gut metagenome | biome: Human fecal sample; material: Feces; isolation source: fecal sample from pouch patient p3 | host: Homo sapiens | place: Israel: Tel-Aviv | collected 2016-02-25 | reverse complement strand
TACCAATATATAATAACCTCATAAAGCAACAGAACAAACGAAATAACAAATAAAAAGTTTTATGGAGGTTATGAACTATGGCAGCAGCAAAAGCAAATGTATATGAAATGGTAACAGCAAGAATTATTGCAGAACTTGAAAAAGGTAACATTCCATGGGAGAAACCTTGGACAGGAGTTAGATCAGGAGCATATAACCGGATCAGCAAGAAACCATACAGTATTATTAATCAGATGCTTTTACAGCACACCGGAGAATATGCTACATTTAAACAGTGGACAGATTTAGGTGGTCACATTCGTAAAGGTGAAAAATCAGAGTTTGTAGTCTTCTGGAAGATATTAGAAAAAGAAGAAACAAACGAAGACACAGGAGAGAAAGAAGTCAGGAAAATCCCAATGCTGAGATATTACAACGTCTTTCACATCTCACAGGTTGATGGTGTTAAACCTCTGGCGTTACCATTCGCAGAAGTGGAACCGATAGAAGCAGCAGACAAGATTATCACAGAGTATGTAGAACGTGAGCACATCACATTCGAGGAATGCGCAAGTAATGAAGCGTTTTACAGTCCATCCCGTGACAGAGTTGTAGTTCCGATGAAAGAACAGTATAAGCACATCAATGAATATTACAGCACGACATTCCATGAACTGACACACAGCACCGGACACAAGAACAGACTTGACAGATTACACACCGGAGCAGATGCAGCGTTCGGAAGTGAGACATACAGCAAAGAGGAACTTGTTGCAGAGATTGGCAGCGCATCTCTTATGAATCTCTTAGGAATCGAAACAATAAAGACTTTCAGAAACTCCGCTGCATATATTCAGAGTTGGTTGAAAGTCCTGAAAAGTGATAACAAGTTTATAGTATCAGCAAGCAGCAAAGCAGAGAAAGCAGTCAACTACATAATAGGCGAGTAATACAGGAGCGGTTGAGAGACACCGCTTCTTTTTTTTGCGCTGATATCCGTAGTTGGTTCCGGTTCGGAGTCTGCAAGATGTTGTTGCAGGCGTTATGATATGGAGCGGATCGGTAGCAGCGTAGCAGGAACAACAGTAGCATTGTAGTTACTGTATTTGTAAACGTGATACCTACAGAGTAGGAAGCAGCAGGGCATACAACAGCAACAGAGAAGTGAAAACACAACACAAGATTATGCAGGATGGTGTGAGAATCTGGAAGTGTAACGCTAACAGAATCAGGCGTGTAAAGCTCTGAAAACAGATATCTGAAGTAAGTATGAAGCTGATACCAGAAGAGAATTATCAGCAGGAATAAAGCCAACAGGAACAGCGCAACAGAGCTATGACCGGAGCTATGTTACAGGCACCGGACAGAGGACTCAACAGGGCTGTCGACAGGTGCTTAGATGGGCGTAAAACGCACTCGGCGACGCTAGGAGCCACGCTACAGAGCTACCCGGAGAACTTAGCCAGATGGGGTTAAGATCGCTGTATGAACCGTACAACGTACTATACAGCCATGAATAAATAATATCAGTAAGCACAACAAAAAATGAAGATAATGCAATATTATACAGGTGAACACTGGTAATTTTCTGCATGAATGGCAGCACCAGATAACCGGAGCTTGTGAGCCTTAATTTACTGAGAGATAAACATCAGATCAGCAGAAACAGCAGAGCCTTGTATAAAATCGTTTCTATATGATGCTTATGTGGCTACTGCCTGAAGTCTGTTACATTTCTTTACCGGGGAAGGTTTGCAATTCTTTTATAGGTTTCACCGGGACGGGCAGCAGGACAGGAAATATTTTATTTACTGAGAGATACAGCTTGAAAAGCGTTTGTGTATGATCTGGAGCAGGAGAACGCAGCAGATCACCCGGCAGTAAGATCATAAGAGTAGGACGCCGGGCGAGGATGGGACAGATACCGGGGGGTACTTTCAACATAGAAAGGGCTTATTATTTCTGGTATTCTCTGTATGTGGTATACTTTTATACTCACTGAAAAATAAAGTCCGATGAGACTGTAGCAGTAATTTGTCGAGTTTTAAGGAATAAAATAATAGAACAGATTGTACAATCTTATAAGATGTGATAATATATAAGAGCCGCGAACCTTTCCGGTAGAGGGGAGGTGAAACACCGTGGAAACTATTATTACATTCATTGTCTCTGTACTGGCAGGTATTGTTAGCTACTTTATCTGCAAATGGTTGGAAGGGGACGAATAAGCGGCACCAGCCTAAGGTATAAGCCACCTTACATAAACGGAATAGAAAAAGCTCAGAGTCGTGACCTCTGAGCTTTTTCTTATTGTTCCCGATAGAAGTTTAGTTCCATGGAAAATGCTATTACATTCATTAGCTGTTACTATCATATTCCATGATGCTGTAAAAGTCAACCATTAAATGAATGGCAGCAGTTGTCCACTTCCAAATTTGTCCGAATCAAATCCCTATAGTAATCCACTTACGTATTCCCGGGGTACTTCCAACTTTACATAAGAAACACTATATAATAAGAAGAAACTCGATTCAAAAAACGACAGAAAAAATCCTGAAATAACTGAAGTTGTATAGCATATTTGAATTAGATTAGACTAAACTAAAATTTAAAATTGTATTTTGAAATTTTTACAAAAAAATTACAAAATTCGCTTGACAAATGTCGAATACTGGCGTTAATATACTCTCACCACAGAAACGAATGTTCTTTTGTGGATGAAAAAAATATGGAGGTACAATACAATGAGCACGATTTATGAAGAAATGCAGATGCTTGACGAACAGCTTGAGACTGAGTTACTAGAAGATGATGTAGGACTGGATAACTGGGAATTTGAAGATTCGGAAGATGATGAGCTTGAAGAAGAAACTTTGGATAAAACAGACGATTCGGAAGAATCGGAACTGACACCAGAGGAAGAAGAGATTATTGTAGAGTTGTTGAGGGTGCTTAACGACAGTTTGGATAAAGTTCTATCCAATGCAATACAGAAGCTGCTGGAACTGAATAAGACACAGGAAATACAAATGAGATCAGAAGTTGTAGAACTGGAAAGTGGAGAAACATATTTATTACAGCTGGCATTTCTACCTAGTGAGACTAATCCAGAGAAGGGATGCTGGATTCCGGTAGGTGCAGACCTTATTTCTGAGAAACCTAAGAAAAAAAGAAGTTATAGACCGTTGCCTAAGTTCTGGCAGTATATTAAAAAAAATCAAGACACAGCAACTCGGCAGCGAGTCAAAGAGCGCATTGACTATAGTTTGCAGTGTCCAATGAACTTTTTAGTGGATGTTTGGGATGAGTGGGAGAAACCGTACAAGAGAAAAAGAGCTGGTGGAGAACCAGTAGAGAATTTCTTGGTGGATGTAAAAGGTGGACGCGCTGATTGCCGTCAGATGAAAAAAATTATAGAATATGCTGAACAAATGGACAAAGCAGTGAAAGAGTATCAGATTGAAAAATTGAAGCAGAAAAGTAAAGATGATGATGGTGCGTATCTCGCTTTGCGCGAAAAACTGGATAAAATTACTGAGGAGTTAAGAAAATCAATTCGGAAGATGAATCAGCAAACTATGCGACGAATGATAGAGTTGGCATTTGGTCTTGATAAGTCGGCAAGAATTGAACTAGAAGTTAAGGCTTGTTATAAAAAGTATAGCAGTAAAGTTTTGGAAATTTTGTATACTTATGATAAGGAATTGTTCCTGTCATGTTTTAAGAAAGGTGAAAGGTTAGATGATACAGGTATAACGACTAATGAGTGACGTACAGAATTAAAAAAATTGTGTACAGGTTGCGCGTGAAAAAGGCTGGAAACCCTGATAAAATAAGGCTTTTGGGGATTGACGTTAACGGTGTAATATAGAGAACTAGAAAACTTGACTTTTATATAAGACAATGAGTAGGTATATTGCAAATAAATCGTTATTTTATATAAGAGGAAAGTTCTCAGTAACTATAAATAATTAAAATTCGGCTGTCAGTAATGTTAAGTCATATTAACTGTCTGACAGCTGAAATTGTCTTATGAGTGAAAGGAGCGAGCGAAGATGACTGATAAGAAAAATATCTTATTAAAAGTCTCACCAGAGTTTCACAAGGATCTGAAGATTTATGTGACACTCAGAGATGTGACATTACAGGACTACATTGTAGACCTCATCAAAAAAGACATGAACAAAAACAAATAATCAACAGGAGAAACAGAATCATGAATCAGAATCATACAACAAAGACCAAAGCAGTCCGTAGTAAAAGAATGGCTTGGCTGCTTAGGAAAGCTGGGTTCCCGATATTGTCAGTGGAGCCAGACAGAAGTAAACCTGAGTATAATGTGTACATTTTTGAGAAGGTACCGGGTTTTCAGGAAACATTTGATAAGATTATCGAAGAAGCAAAAGTGCAGAAAAATTAAAAATAGGAGGCTGAATAAGAGCAATGAGCAGTTATGTGTTAGTATACGAACAAGTGATTGAAAAACTAAACGAAGCAGGAATAACCAATGGTAAGATAATGTTGCTTTATGGCAAGATAATGTCATTGGCACAGAACGAAGATGGAGCGTGTTGTGCAAGTAATGGTTACTTTGCAGCAGTTCTGAAAACGGACATTCGCAACATTCAAAAATACCTAAAGACTTTGAAAGAAAAAGGATTTATAAAAATGTACGAAGAAAAAAGCACAAGAGAGTACGCATTTACAGTGACCAGGTTAATATATCCCCAGTGGAAGATGATTGATGATGAACTGGTTGACGTGCGAACACTTGGACAGGACACCACGAACGAATCTTCAGGTACCCATGAACAAATAGGTAGTGACCCACGAACAAATGGACGCAATCCTATGAACAAAAAGGTCGAACAGGGTGAACAAAAAGGTCAAAAAGCACGAACAAATGGACACCCAAATAATAGAGAGAAAAGAGAGATGATAAATAGACTAGAGGGCGCTGACGCTGAGAGTAGAGAAGAGGTCGCTGGCGCTCCAAATGTCGTCGCTTCCGCTCCTAACTCCGCTGACGCTGCGCGCTTACGCTTGCCGGATGATCTGCCGGAAGATATTCGCAATATAAAGTTCGAAGCGAAAATAGATGACAAATCTATGTTAGAGGTTATGGATCGTGATTATCGTGAGTATTTAGATGATGGTTGGGAGACTCATGAGGATATTAGAGATAAACTTATCGAGAAGTTTACTACCGGATTCTATTGTGGTAACAAGGATAAGGTAACTGCTTATGCAGAGTTCTTGATGGAACATTATAAAATAGTACCTATCAAAAAGTATTTGTAATTGAACAAGAATTTGAATTTACAATCAGAGAATAACTAGAACGTATAAGCACATGTCAGTGTTTATGACTTTCGGATTGCTTATATATTGTAGTTATTTTCTGCTGAATAAGAAAGTGAGGAACAACAGATATGAAATTTTATACAGCAGAAGACTTACAACAGATCATGCAGATCGGACACAAACAGGCTGAAGCATTGATGAGAGCAGAAGGATTTCCGAGTATTCGGATTGGACGCAGTTACCGGGTTGAGGAAGATGCTCTTTCAGAATGGTTAAGCCAGACAAAATCAGTGAAACTGGATTACAGCAAGTGCTAGGACTGGTGAAGTTATGAGCGGAACATTTACATCTTGGGGAGCACTTGTGCAGGCACTTCAGAAAGAAGTAGCAGAAGCAACAGAAGAGGTTGTGGACGATTCTCTGGATGATCTGTACAGGAACGTTGACAGATTTTACAGTTCCTCAGAAGGAAGATATCACCGTACAGGAATGCTGCGTATGTCACCACAGAGTTACTTCAGCGGTGGCGGTTCTGTGTCTACAGGTGAGATCAGTCTGAACACCGGACACGGTTACAGTCCTTCTGGGAGAGATACAAGAACGATTTACGGTTATGCTGAGAATGGTGGATTGCTGGGTAACGGTGGATTCTGGGCTGATACAATGTCCAGAATCCCGGCACACATACAGCAGTCATTCGGCAGCAGGTTTCATTAAGAAATGATTCGGAACAATAAAAATACGATTGAGAATAAAGGAGAATAAGGATTATGAAATTAGCAGATGTTATGGATAAAGTAGAAGTTGGCATGAAGATGGTAGTAAGAAGTGAGTACAATCCAGAGTATGAAGTATTCGGCGGCAAAGTTGTGGAGAAGAAAGGCGTTTATTTATGTCTGGAAGTGGATGGAATCCTGCATGGACTGTCTGCAAAAGAAAATTATGAAGTGTTAAAACTGTTTGATAAGAATGGCGTAGAGCTTATAGAGCGAGACGTTTGGGAGATTATTGAAAAATACGTACCAGAGGTCGAATCACCGGAGCAGGTTTACTCTGCTGCGCTTGATGTCTGGGGCTGTTATACAGCAGAAGTGAAGCGTAAGGTTAGTTTTGCTCTGGCTGAGCTTATGACAGATGATGATATGGAGTGGTTTTTCGATGAACTGAGTGACAAGCACAGACAGATTGCGAATCTTCTTGGGTATGAGGATGATTCTGAGAATATAGACGAAGAAACTGAAGATATTATTGAAGAACTGGTTGAAAATACAGAAGACTATGATCCAGATGCTTACGAAGAAGATGGAACTGAAGAAAGTCTTTATCTTGAAAATACAGCATTAAAAAAACTGATGGAAATTCAGATGATGTTAGAAAAAATAAAACAGAAAGATGAACAGAAAGAGAGCGTGAATGCTTAATGGCAGAAGATTTTAGAGCGAAGATAACCGCTGAACTTGATACAGCGGCAGCAGAGAATAAATTAGAAGCATTTCTAAACAAAAAGAATAAACTGAAGATTGATGTGGAAGTAAATCAGGATTCCGCAAAGAAACTCGGCAGCAGTATTGAGAGAGGTATCAGGCAGACAAAGTTTGATACCTCTTCTATTACAGAACAGTTGGCAGGTTCTTTCAATATCTCAGATAAGAATGTGCTGAGCAGGATGAAGAGACAGATGGATACGATGGTGTCCAGCTTAGGCAAGACTTGGAATGGCAGTGATTTTGATTTTAAGAATGCTTCCGGGTTTTATTCCGGGTTGAATAATCTGTCTGATACTGTTACAAAGAATGCAAAGATTGTTCAGGGCAAGACCGGAATTTATGATGATTTTTTCAACTACTTTAAAGATAAGAAGATTTATGTATCGGATGAACTGAAAAAAGCAATGGGTGGTGATGCCTATAAGGAACTGCTGCAAAATAATGTCGGAAAGATTGTCAGGGATTCCGCAAAGGGCGTATCTATAGATTCCATCTGGGGAGAAATGACCAGCTTATTCCCGGAACACTTTTCTACAGATATGATGAATCAGGTGGATCAGATCACTCATGCCTTTGATCTGATGAAGCAGGCAAGAGCTGATATGACACAGAGTTTTTCCGTGAGTGATCTGAAAGGTGCAGACTTTACAGCTATGACAGATTCGATAGCGGAGCAGGTGTTAGCAGCAGGTACACAGCTGAAAGATGCTTTACAGACAAATCTCATGTCTGCAACAGAAGCAGCGAAAACAATGATCGACCTTGATGTTGAGGTGAATACTGAGAAAATTGCTTCAGATATTCGTTCCGCAGTACAGAGCGCAGGGACAGAAGCAGGGGAAGCTCTCAATGTTGACCTGAAGATCAATGACGAACAACTGATATCAGAGCTTAGAAGTGCCGTGGGACAGCTTGGAACCGGGGAAGAACCAGTGAAGGTAAATCTTCAGGTTGATCGGGAATCCTTACAGTCTGACCTGAATCTTGCTCTGAATGAACTGGAACTTCCGGTGCATTTTAAAGTGGATGCAGAAGAGATTGAAAGTCAGCTCCGGGCAACAGTGGAGAGCATTACGGATATTCAGATTGATCTGAGAGTGAACACTGATCCGGTCACGGATGCTACAGCTCAGGCGGCAAATACCGGGAATATACAGGCAGAAGTTCCGGTCACGGCTCCACAGACAGATACTTCCGGGCTTACACAGTTGCAGCAGGCACTTGGAAGTGTAAATACAGCAGGACAGAGAAGTCAGAGTATCTTTTCTTCTCTGGGAAGCAGTTTCAGGGAAGCTTTCAGTGCATACAGTCTGGCGAACCTGATGCAGGATGGTCTGTATAAGGTTACAGATGCAGGGAAAGAAGCTCTTTCAACCGTGAAGGAATTTAATGATCTGGAAACTGACCTTGCAATGGCTACAGGTGAGAGCCGTTCTTATGCAAGTGATCTGACGCAGAGTTACAATGCATTGGGACAGGAACTTGGAAGTATCACTTCGGATGTAGCGAAATCTGCGGACAGCTGGTTAAGACAGGGACGTTCCATGTCTGAGACTAATCAGCTTATCAAAGACAGTATGGTGCTATCCAAAGATGCACAGATGGATTCGGAGAATGCGTCAGAGGTATTGACTGCAACTCTGAACGGTTTCCAGATGAATGCGGATCAGGCAGGGCATATTAATGATGTACTGACGAGTATCGACTTGGAATCTGCTTCAGATGCCGGAGGAATCGGACAGGCACTGACAAAAGTTGCATCACAGGCGAATAATGCAGGTGTCAGTCTGGAGAAAACTGCTGCCATGATTGCAACAATCAAGGACGTAACACAGGACAGTGATGATTCGATTGGTACAGGCTTGAAGAGTATTCTTTCCAGAATGAACCAGATTAAGGCTGGTAAATTTGTAGATTCTGAAACAGGTGAGAGCCTGAATGATGTGGAGAAAGTCCTGAATAAAGTAGGAATCTCCATGCGTGACGTGAATGGACAGTTCAAAGAATCGGAACCGATCATTGATGAAGTTGCAGGCAAGTGGTCTACCTTTGATGGAAATACAAAGAAAGCAGTTGCAACAGCTATGGCAGGTACCTACCAGTATAACAAACTGATTGCCATGTTTGACAACTGGGATAAAGTGCAGTCTTTAACAGAAACCGCGTTAAATGCAGACGGCACCGCACAGAAAAAATTTGAGGATAATTACCTGACTTCACTGGAAGCAAAGACCAACGCACTGAAAGCAAGTCTTGAAAATTTGGCTACATCTACCGTATCCAGCGACTTGTATTCAGGTTTTCTGGACGGTTCCAAGAGTCTTGTGGATTTTGCAAATAACATTAATCTGGTTCAGTCTGCCATTGCAGGGCTTGGTGCAGCAGGTGGAGTGTATGCAATTCAGCAGATTGTAGCGGCATTCCGGGAGCTTTCAAATCTTGGAAATGCTTTGAATCTGAGCAGGGCAGTAAATATCCCGGATGATTCTTTCCAGAGATTATTGACGCTGACACAGGGATTATCGGAATCACAGACCAGACTTGTTCTGTCCAGTACTGCTTTAACGGATGCACAGAGGGCAGCAATTCTGACAAATCAGGGAATGAGCAGTGCAGAAGCACAGGCATCGGTAGCAGCAATGGGCTTGTCAACCGCAGAAGGTGCAGCAGCGGCATCAACATTCTCTTTATCTGGTGCATTATCTGGTTTGTGGGCTACATTAATGGCGAATCCACTTATTCTGGTGGCTGCTGGGGTAACGGCTGCCGTATCTGCGTTTAGTGCATATCAACATTCTGTTGAGGAAGCGGTATCTTCCGCAAAACAGGCAGGTACCGAATGGCAGGAAAACAATACATCCTTGCAGGATAACATTGAGAGAATCACAGAACTTCGTACTGCATTATCTTCTGGGACTTTGACTGAACAGGAAGCTGCCAGCGCAAAGAGCGAACTGTTATCTATTCAGGAGTCACTGACAGATTCCTACCACAGTCAGGTAGCCGGGATTGACCTGATTAATGGAAGTCTGGAAGAACAGATTGCGCTTTTGGATAAGGTTTCACAAAAAGAAGCCAGCCAGTTCCAGAACGAGAACAAAAAAGGGATTGAGGAAGCAGAGAAAAAAGTAGAGAAGAAACGCCATACTTATCTTGGACAATTCCTTGATAATGGTTCCAAAGAATCTGAAGCAATCAAAAAATCTATTAATGATCTGAAGAAAGAATACGGGGATGAAGTATTTACGATAGAACCGGAAATGGACGGAATTACAATGGATGTCCATTTTAAAGCGGATTCTGTAACGGCAAAACAGGCATTGAATGACTTTATGGATGATGCCAAATCCATTGAGAAACAGTATGGAGAATCTGATACATTAAGCGTGATGCTGGATAATGCATCAGGAGGATTATCAGAAGCCAATGAAATACTTGGAAAATATGGTGATCTTTATGAACAGGCACAGGAAGCGAAGCTGGTTGCAGAAGAACAGACATTTAAAGCTGATGGGAAAGACCAGACAGCTCTGAAATGGCTGAATGATTATACAAAAGCAGTAAAGAATTACAATGATGCACTGACAGAAGGCGATTCTGATAAGATCACACAGGCAGCAGGAGAGTTTGAAACGGTAGATACGGCGGTACAGTCTTTATTAAAAAATTCTGATATGTCTCAGTTTGCGGATCAGTTCTCGGAGGTAAGAGATCAGTTAAATGATACGGCTATCGCTGCAAATCAGTTTAGTGATGCTTTATCTGGAAAAGACACTTCAAAGTTCGGAAAAGAGATAAAGAAGAATGCAGATTCTCTGAAAGAACTTGGCTTGACAGATACGGACTTCAAGTATGCTTTCGAGACAGAAGGTGTACAGGAAGGTGAAGATCAGATTAATGCTCTTGTGGATGCAGCAGTGGAGTGTGGACTTATTTCTGATACATCCAGCGGTGAAGTTGCGAAGCTGGTGAATATGCTTACACAGTTAGGAGTCATTTCATCCAGTGCAGGAGCTTCTGTGGACACAACAACCGAAGCTGTCTCAGATTTGGCAGACCAGATCATAAATGCACAGGAAGCGTTATCCGGGATTGAGAAAGCAACTTCAGTTCTTACTTCACAGTCAACAGGGAAGTCTATATCTTTGGATGATTTTAATTCAGATGAGCTTTCAGATTACACCTCTGCATTGGAATATAACAATGGCGCACTACATCTGAATGCCGAGAAAGTCCGGGAACTGCAAAAAGCAAAAGCAGAGGAAGCAATCCAGACAAATGAGAATCAGAAACTGGAAAAACAGGCGCAATATATGCAGAACATTGCAGAAATCGAGCGGCTTCAGGATGAACTGAGAAATTTATCTGATGCAAAAAGCCAGAATGCACAGACCATCCAGAGTAGTATAGATGCACTGTTATCTGAGAATGATGGATTAGTGAATCAGTGTAACCAGCTTGATCTGTTGTCTGCATCACTCAGAGAAGCAACAGGGGCATATCAGAATTGGCTGGATAAACAGAACACTTCTGAGTCAGGAGATATGTTTGACGATGCTATGGGAGCGTTGGATCACATTGAGGATGTAACACAGAATACGGATTCTGAGGATTATGGAAGGATAGGAACAAATTCTTATAAAGCAGCAGTGGATTTTATCGTCCCGGATTCTGTAGATACAGAAGATGCAGAAGCAGTTTCTTCTTATATAAATAGTATTGAGCATTATTTTAACCATGATTCAGACGGGAACAGAACCGGACTGGATGTTGCGGAGTTCTGTGCAAAGGCAACAAAAGCCGGACTGATGGAACTGGATGAAGCAAGTGGTGAGTATAAGATTGCAGGTCAGCGTACTATGCAAGATTTCGCGGATGGATTAAATTTGTCACTTCCGATGGTGCAAGCAATGTTCGGAGAGATGGAAGAGTTCGGCGGTGAATTTGACTGGGCTGACGAAGCTGTCAAGACATTGGGTGATCTGGGTATGGCAGCAGGTGAAGCCAAGGGCAGGATTGAAGAACTGTCCGGGGACAAAGACCTTGATATTCAGATCGACGTTTCGGATATTGAGAGTACAGAAGATAAGATCAAGACTCTTGATAATACGATTTCACAGATGCAGGAGTATAAAGGCACTCTGGAAGTGGATTCTTCTCAGGTGGATGATGCAAATACCGTGATCCAGTACTGCGTAACACAAAAACAGATGCTAGAAGCTCCGGCTGTTATGTCTGTAGATGCTTCACAGGTGGATGGAGAGCTTGGAAATGCACTGTCATTATTACAGCAATTTCAGGAAGCACAGAATAATGTGGAGTTGCAAGCTGCTGTAGGAGCTGATACATCAGAAGCACAAGGCAAAGTGGATGGTTTGGTCAGTGAAATTCAGGGACTTTCCCCAGAGATTAAGGCAACACTGGGAATTGACGGAACTTCTGAAGCTACAATCACAGCATCCATTCAGGCATTATCACCGAAAATTATGGTAGAAGCAGGTGTGGATTCTTCTGTTGTAGACGCGTATGCAGCAGAAGAGAAAAAATCCAATGGTACGGTAGACTGGGACAATAATACAGGAAAAGTGGATGCATGGGCTGCGCAGATGCACACTTCCAATGGTACGGTGAACTGGACGAACAATACGGCAGATGTAAAGACCAGTTTTACTGCGACAGGTACAGTCAACTGGACAAATGCAAACGCACCATCCAAAGGATCAGGCGGGGCGAGTGGTACTGCTCATGCTTCTGGTACAGCACATTATTCGCATTTGGTCGGTCATGCAGATGCAAAAGGTAACTGGGGAACAAAAACCGGAGGAATGACGCTAGTTGGAGAGCTGGGAAGAGAGATCGTCGTTGATCCGATGACTGGAACATGGCATACAGTTGGTGATAATGGTGCGGAATTCCAGTATATCCCGGCAGGAAGCATTGTGTTCAACCATTTGCAGACCGAATCTTTGTTGGAACAGGGATTCGTGAACAGTCGTGGAATGGCGAGAGCGTCTGGTACCAATGTGGTCAACCTAGCGTCAACTTAGGGGCATATTAGCGAATATCCTCTAATGCAAACTACAAAATTAATCGGTTTATGACAGAAAACAGTTGCTGTTTTGTTGGAAACCAGAAGATTCATAAAAATTGCCGCACTTAAATAAGCCTATTGATGAATGCTGGCTCTATTTTAAAAAGAAGCTTTTTTATTTCGGAAATGTGAACGTCCCTTGGATTTCAATTTCTTCCTTGGAAACGACCTGCCGGACAGGAGCTGTGATCTGCAGCGTACAGCATCTGTATATAACTGTTCAATAATTGAAAGCTCAAACAGTCCGCAGAGTATTTTGGGAACAATACTTTTGATCCGTCCAATGATAAATGCACGATTGGCC
>SKEO01000996.1_pt2 | contig 13181 bp, 10 predicted proteins | sample 4826801 | NCBI WGS metagenome assembly SKEO01 (sample SAMN11008807, study PRJNA524170) | human gut metagenome | biome: Human fecal sample; material: Feces; isolation source: fecal sample from pouch patient p3 | host: Homo sapiens | place: Israel: Tel-Aviv | collected 2016-02-25 | reverse complement strand
AACTAACGGTAAAACGACAACCTGTTTAATGACCTATCAGATTTTAAAAATGCTGAAAAAGAATGTTGCTTATATGGGAACAATCGGATTTTATTATGGTGATGCGAAAAAGCCGATGGTAAATACTACTCCTGATGTCGATGTGCTTTATAATATGCTATTAGAAGCTAAGGAAAATGGTGTAGAGTATTTTGTCATGGAAGTAAGTTCTCATGCCCTTGATAAAGATCGGATTCATGGTTTAGAATTTGATGAGGTGGCTTTTACAAATTTAACTCAAGATCATCTGGACTATCATAAAACAGTAGAGAACTACCTGAAAGCAAAGAAGAAGTTCTTCGACGATATGCCTAAGAACTCGTTCAGTCTGACCAACCTGGACGATAAAAACGGACTGGTGATGACACAGAACACCAAGTCGAAAGTATATACTTACTCTCTCCGCAGTCTGAGCGACTTCAAAGGAAGAGTACTGGAATCTCATTTCGAGGGGATGCTTCTCGACTTTAACAACCATGAACTCGCAGTTCAGTTTATCGGAAAATTTAATGCATCGAACTTACTGGCTGTATTTGGTGCTGCCGTATTGCTGGGCAAGAAAGAAGAGGACGTGCTGGTTGCTCTCAGTACGCTGCATCCGGTTGCCGGACGCTTCGATGCCATCCGTTCTCCACAAGGATATACAGCCATTGTAGACTATGCACACACACCGGATGCCCTGGTCAACGTCTTGAACGCCATACATGGAGTGCTCGAAGGAAAAGGCAAGGTAATTACCGTAGTAGGTGCAGGCGGTAACCGCGATAAAGGGAAACGCCCTATCATGGCAAAAGAAGCAGCCCGGGCAAGCGACCGGGTCATCATAACTTCGGATAATCCCCGTTTCGAAGAGCCGCAGGATATCATCAACGACATGCTGGCAGGACTGGATACCGAGGATAAGAAAAAAACGCTAAGCATCGCAGACCGTAAAGAAGCTATCCGCACGGCTTGTATGCTTGCAGAAAAAGGAGATGTGATTCTGGTTGCCGGAAAAGGGCACGAGAATTATCAGGACATCAAAGGAGTGAAGCATCACTTTGATGATAAAGAAGTTTTAAAAGAGATTTTTTCATTGACTGTTTAAGCAGATCTGATTGAAACACCCCCGCTTATAAGCACCGGATGTTATTCAATCGAAAAGCGTAAATCGTCTAACCGTAAATAAAGTTATGTTATACTATCTGTTTGAATGGCTACACAAACTCAACTTTCCGGGTGCCGGAATGTTTGGGTACACCTCGTTCCGTGCATTGATGGCTATCATCCTGGCACTGCTTATTTCCAGTATCTGGGGAGATAAGTTCATCAATCTGCTGAAACGGAAACAGATCACCGAGACGCAACGTGATGCCAAAATCGATCCGTTCGGCGTCAATAAAGTAGGAGTGCCCAGCATGGGGGGTGTCATCATTATCGTAGCAATCCTGATCCCCTGTCTGTTATTGGGGAAACTGCATAATATCTATATGATACTGATGCTGATCACCACCGTCTGGCTGGGATCTTTAGGATTTGCAGACGATTATATAAAGATATTCAAAAAGGATAAAGAAGGGCTCCACGGTAAATTCAAAATTATCGGTCAGGTAGGTCTCGGCTTAATTGTCGGACTGACTCTATATCTGAGTCCGGACGTAGTGATTCGTGAAAACATAGAAGTTCAGAAATCGGAAAACGAAATCGAAGTAATACATGGCACTCACGATCTGAAATCTACCCAGACCACAATTCCTTTTTTCAAAAGTAACAACCTGGACTATGCCGACCTTGTAGGCTTTATGGGAGAACACGCTCAAACAGCCGGATGGATTTTGTTTGTCATTATCACCATCTTTGTCGTGACAGCCGTGTCAAACGGAGCCAACCTGAATGATGGTATGGATGGTATGGCAGCAGGCAATTCCGCCATCATCGGACTAACGCTGGGCATATTGGCTTATGTATCGAGCCACATCGAGTTTGCGGGTTACCTGAACATCATGTATATTCCCGGAAGTGAGGAACTGGTAATCTTTATATGCGCCTTTATCGGAGCATTGATCGGTTTCTTATGGTACAATGCCTATCCGGCCCAGGTATTCATGGGGGATACAGGCAGTCTGACCATTGGAGGTATCATTGCGGTATTTGCCATTATTATTCACAAAGAATTGCTAATCCCGATTCTCTGCGGTATATTTCTGGTTGAAAACCTTTCAGTACTTCTGCAGCGCTTCTATTATAAAGCCGGAAAAAGAAAGGGTGTAAAACAACGCCTCTTTAAGCGGGCCCCGATACACGACCATTTCCGTACTTCGATGAGTCTGGTAGAGCCGGGATGCAGCGTAAAGTTTACGAAGCCCGATCAGTTGTTCCACGAATCAAAAATCACAGTCCGCTTCTGGATTGTAACCATCGTGCTGGCAGCTATTACGATTATAACGCTGAAGATTAGATAACAGAAGTGACGAGCAACAGGCTATGAGCTACAAGTGCCTGCCGCTAATCACAAAGTATGAACCTAAAACTTGTAGCATAAAGAAAAAGATCTATCGACGGATCGACAAATTCCGGTTGATAAATCGAAACCTAAAAATCATGAAAAGAATTGTAGTATTAGGAGCCGGTGAAAGCGGTGCGGGAGCAGCCGTTCTGGCCAAAGTAAAAGGATTCGATACTTTCGTATCGGATATGTCTGCTATCAAGGATAAGTATAAAACTCTCCTTGACGGCCATGGCATTGCCTGGGAAGAAGGCCGACACACAGAAGAACAGATTTTGAGTGCTGACGAAGTTGTGAAAAGCCCCGGAATTCCTAATGACGCCCCACTGATTCTGAAATTGAGAGAACAGGGCACACCTATCATCTCGGAAATAGAATTTGCCGGCAGATACACCGATGCCAAAATGATCTGTATCACCGGCTCGAACGGAAAGACGACCACAACCTCGCTTATTTATCACATTTTTAAAAGCGCAGGACTAAATGTGGGACTTGCCGGAAACATCGGTAAAAGCCTGGCATTGCAAGTGGCCGAAGAGAAACATGATTATTATGTAATCGAATTGAGTTCATTCCAGTTGGATAACATGTATAACTTCCGTGCCGATATCGCTGTATTGATGAACATTACGCCGGACCATCTGGACCGGTACGACCATTGTATGCAGAACTATATTAACGCAAAGTTTCGTATTACGCAGAATCAGACTTCGGAAGACGCGTTTATCTTCTGGAACGATGACCCTATCATCAAACGTGAACTGGACAAACATGGCATTCGTGCCCACTTGTATCCATTCTCGGCAATCAAAGAAGAAGGATCTATCGCCTATGTGGAAGACCATGAAGTAGTAATTACCGAACCGATCGCTTTCAATATGGAACAGGAACAGCTGGCCCTGACCGGCCAACACAATCTTTATAACTCTTTAGCCGCCGGTATCTCCGCCAACCTTGCCGGTATCACCAAAGAAGACATAAGGAAAGCGCTCAGTGACTTTCAGGGGGTAGAACACCGCCTGGAGAAGGTGGCACGCGTACGTGGCATTGATTTTATCAATGACTCCAAAGCAACGAATGTAAACTCTTGCTGGTATGCCTTGCAGAGTATGACTACTAAAACGGTATTGATTCTCGGAGGAAAAGACAAGGGAAACGATTATACGGAAATAGAAGAACTGGTACGGGAGAAATGCTCGGCACTGGTCTACCTGGGATTGCACAACGAAAAGCTTCATGAGTTTTTCGACCGTCTCGGACTCCCTGTAGCCGAAGTACAGACCGGCATGAAGGATGCCGTAGAAGCAGCTTACAAGCTGGCGAAAAAGGGAGAAACAGTATTGTTGAGTCCATGTTGCGCCTCCTTTGACCTTTTCAAGAGCTATGAAGACCGTGGCGAACAGTTTAAGAAGTATGTAAGAGAATTATAAAAATCAGAGTCCTGAGCCATAAAAGGTTCAGGCTCCGAAGAGCTAAAAACTTAAAGCAGTGGATCTATTAAAGAACATATTCAAAGGTGATAAGGTAATCTGGATTATTTTCCTTTGCCTCTGCCTCATCTCTATCATAGAGGTGTTTAGTGCTGCCAGTACGCTGACTTATAAAAGTGGCGACCACTGGGGACCCATCACACAACATTCCATCATCCTGATGGTAGGTGCGGTCGTAGTGGTCCTGATGCACAACATCCCTTATAAGTGGTTTCAGGTGTTTCCGGTTTTCCTCTACCCTATTTCGGTAGTATTGCTGGCTTTCGTAACTTTGATGGGAGTCATCACAGGTGACCGTGTGAACGGAGCCGCCCGCTGGATGAGTTTTATGGGGTTACAGTTCCAGCCTTCAGAACTGGCCAAGATGGCAGTAATCATCGCGGTTTCTTTCATTCTATCCAAAAAGCAGGATGATGAAGGGGCCAATCCGAAAGCTTTTAAGTATATCATGATACTGACCGGACTGGTATGTATGCTTATCGCTCCTGAAAACCTTTCGACAGCTATGCTGTTGTTCGGAGTAGTAGTATTGATGATGTTCATCGGACGTGTTGCATTCAAGAAGTTAGCCATGTTATTGGGCGGTCTGGCATTGGTTGGCTGTCTGGGAGCAGTATTTCTGCTGGCTATACCGAAGGATACCGATATCCCGTTCCTCCACCGGTTTGACACTTGGAAAAGTCGTATTACCAACTTTACGGAGAAAGAAGAAGTTCCGGCAGCCAAATTCGATATTGACAAAGATGCCCAGATAGCTCATGCACGCATTGCCATCGCTACCAGTAACGTGATAGGTAAGGCACCGGGAAATTCCATTCAGCGTGACTTCCTGAGCCAGGCATTCTCCGATTTCATCTTTGCCATTATCATTGAAGAGTTGGGGCTGGTAGGAGGCGCCTTTGTAGTCATACTCTACATCTGGCTATTGGTCCGGACAGGCCGAATCGCCCAAAAGTGTGAACGTACATTCCCGGCATTCCTCGTCATGGGTATTGCCTTGATGTTGGTATCACAAGCCATATTGAACATGATGGTAGCCGTCGGACTGTTTCCTGTAACAGGACAACCTTTACCGCTAATCAGTAAAGGAGGTACAAGTACACTGATCAACTGTGCCTACATTGGCATGATACTGAGTGTCAGCCGCTATACCGCTTATCTGGAAGAGAAAAAAGAAAATCCTGCTCCTCTGCTCACCCAGAGTGAAGGAAATGAGGCGATTGCAAGTGAGGCACAGACTGCGGCCGAACCTACAGCAGAAGTTTTAAACAGTGATGCTAAATTTGAAGAGTAATATGAATAAAGAAAATAATAAAGAAGGACAGAGTGATGCCTTAAGAGTCATCATCAGCGGTGGTGGTACCGGAGGGCATATCTTTCCGGCCGTATCCATTGCAAACGCCATAAAAGAGTTACGTCCCGATGCACAAATCCTGTTTGTAGGAGCCGAAGGCAGAATGGAAATGCAACGAGTACCGGATGCAGGCTATCAGATTATCGGATTGCCTGTAGCAGGATTCGATCGTAAACATCTGTGGAAAAATGTCGCCGTATTATTAAAATTGGTACGCAGCCAATGGAAAGCACGAAACATTATCCGGCAATTCCGTCCTCAGGTAGCAGTAGGAGTAGGCGGATATGCAAGCGGTCCTACTTTAAAAATGGCGGGAATGATGGGAGTACCTACTTTAATACAAGAGCAGAATTCATACGCCGGAGTAACCAATAAACTATTGGCACAGAAAGCACGAAGAATTTGTGTGGCGTATGACGGAATGGAGAAATTCTTTCCTGCCAATAAAATCATTATGACAGGTAACCCGGTACGTCAGAATCTGCTGGCGGAAAAACCGGAACGTGAACAGGCTATTCGTTCTTTCGGGCTGAATCCGGAAAAGAAAACCATTCTGATTTTGGGTGGAAGCCTGGGGGCACGCACCATCAATAACACATTGATTGCGGGATTGCAACTGATTCGCCGGACTACAGACGTGCAGTTCATCTGGCAAACGGGAAAGATTTATCATCAACAAGTGACAGAAGCTGTAAAAGCAGCGGGAGAGATACCCAATCTGTTTGTAACGGACTTCATCAAAGATATGGCTGCCGCTTATGCTGCTGCCGATCTGGTTATTTCACGTGCCGGTGCAGGGTCTATTTCCGAGTTCTGCCTGCTGAATAAGCCCGTTATCCTGGTTCCGTCTCCTAATGTGGCAGAAGACCATCAGACCAAAAATGCTTTGGCTTTGGTGAATAAACAAGCAGCCATCTACGTAAAGGATGCGGAAGCAGAAAACAAACTATTACCGGTAGCACTGGAAACGATCGCCAATGCCGAGAAGCTAAGCGAACTCAGTGAAAACATTGCACATCTGGCTTTACCGGATTCTGCTGTCGTTATTGCAAAAGAAGTTATAAAATTAGCGCAACAATCATGAATATAGAAACGATTCAATCTGTATATTTTGTCGGGGCAGGCGGTATCGGAATGAGTGCCCTCGTCCGCTATTTTCTTTCTAAAGGAAAAGTAGTGGCAGGCTATGACCGTACTCCCAGTGAACTGACTCAACATCTTATAGAAGAAGGAGCACAGATCCATTACGAAGAGAATATCGATCTCATACCGGAGGCTTGCAAAGACAAAGCTACCACATTGGTAGTCCTGACCCCTGCCGTACCTCAGGAACATGCCGAATTAACTTACTTCCGTGATAATGGATTCGAAATACAGAAACGTGCACAAGTACTGGGCACCATTACCCGTTCCAGCAAAGGACTTTGTGTAGCCGGCACACATGGTAAAACCACTACCTCAACGATGACAGCCCACTTGTTTCATCAATCACATGTAGGTTGTACTGCTTTTCTGGGAGGTATTTCCAAAAATTACGGAACGAATCTACTACTCTCTTCAACCAGCCCTTATACGGTGATTGAAGCAGACGAATTTGACCGTTCATTCCATTGGTTGTCTCCTTATATGTCTGTCATTACCGCAACCGATCCGGATCATCTGGATATTTATGGCACCGAACAGGCTTATCTGGAAAGCTTTGAACACTACACCACACTGATTCAGCCCGGAGGAGCACTGATTATCCGCAAAGGCATTTCCCTACAGCCGAAAGTGAAAGAAGGAGTGAAGATGTATACTTACTCACGTGACGAGGGAGACTTTCATGCTGAGAACATTCGCATCGGAAACGGAGAAATCTTCATTGACTTCGTAGGGCCTGACATTCGTATCGACAACATTCAGCTAGGAGTACCGGTAAGTATAAATATAGAGAATGGTGTCGCTGCGATGGCGCTTGCCCACCTTAACGGAGTCACACCTGAAGAGATCAAACAGGGAATGGCCAGTTTCCGGGGTGTGGACCGCCGGTTCGACTTTAAAATCAAGAATAACCGGATTGTATTCCTGAGTGACTACGCACATCATCCATCCGAGATTAAACAAAGCGTGATGTCCATGCGTGAGTTGTACCGGGACAAAAAGATCACTGCGGTTTTTCAGCCACACCTCTATACCCGTACCCGCGACTTCTACAAAGATTTTGCCGACAGTCTGTCTTTACTCGATGAAGTGATACTGGTAGATATCTATCCGGCGCGCGAGCAACCTATTCCGGGAGTAAGCAGCCGGCTGATATATGACAACCTACGTCCAGGTATTGAAAAAAGCATGTGCAAGAAAGAAGAAATACTCGATGTACTGAAAGCAAAACATATCGAAGTATTAATTACATTGGGAGCAGGAGACATAGACAACTATGTTCCGGATATTTGTGACTTATTGTCCCGAAGAATGGTTCCTTCGGACAATTAATTTGTAAATCGTCAAAACAATAAATTTCCTTATGATAAAAAGAATTCTTCTGACCATCGTCATGTTACTTCTCATAGCCTACCTTGTAGCAGCTGTGACAGTGTTCAACGACAAACCTGCCCATCAGGTATGCCGTGACATGGAATTAGTGATCAAGGATACACTCAATGCCGGTTTCGTTACCAAGAACGAGGTGGCTGCCATCCTGCAGAAGAAAGGCATTTATCCCGTTGGAAAGAAAATGGACCGGGTACACACCAAAACATTAGAAAAAGAGTTGGATAAACATCCACTCATCAATGAAGCTCAATGCTATAAAACGCCAAACGGCAAAATTTGTGTGGAAGTAACCCAACGCGTACCGATTCTCCACATCATGAGCAGCAACGGTGAAAACTACTATTTGGATAACAAAGGAAAAATGATGCCGCCCGATGCAAAATGCGTAGCACACCGGGCAATTGTCACCGGAAATGTAGAAAAGTCGTTTGCAATGAAGGATTTATATAAGTTTGGTGTATTTTTGCAAAACAATCCGTTCTGGGAAGCCCAGATTGTACAGATTAACGTGCTGCCCGGAAAAGAAATCGAATTGGTTCCCCGGGTAGGCAATCATATTATCTATTTGGGTAAACTGGAACATTTTGAGGATAAACTGAAACGCTTGAAGACCTTTTACGAAAAAGGGCTCAACCAGGTAGGATGGAATAAGTATTCGCGTATCAGCCTGGAATTTGGAAATCAGATTATCTGCACAAAAAAGAAACAATAATTTGTAAACAGCTAAACGTACCTTTGTGTTAAAGAGATAAGTCTATAATACGAAAGGGAATAAAATAGGATTTTATATGGCAACAACAGATTTTATCGCCGCTATTGAACTGGGTTCATCGAAGATAGCCGGTATAGCCGGAAAGAAGAATAGTGATGGAAGTATACAGGTATTAGCTTATGCCAGGGAGGATTCGTCTTCTTTCATCCGGAAAGGAGTGATCTATAATCTGGATAAAACGGCACAAAGCCTGACTTCAATCATCAATAAACTGGAGGGGGCTCTCAATAACTCAATTGCCAAGATCTATGTGGGTATCGGCGGACAATCGCTCCGTACGGTGCGCAATGTGGTAAGTCGCGATCTTGAAGAAGAAACTATTATTTCTCAGGAACTGGTCGACTCAATCTGTGATGAGAACCTCGAGATACCACTGATCGATATGGATATACTGGACGTTGCTCCACAAGAATACAAAATAGGAAACAATCTTCAAGCCGACCCTGTCGGTGTAGCCGGAAGCCACATTGAAGGGCGTTTTCTGAATATTGTAGCACGTGCTTCGCTCAAGAAAAATCTGGAACGCTGCTTCGAACAGGCTAAAATAGAAATAGCAGACCTATTGATCTCACCTCTGGTTACTGCCGATGCAGTACTGACGGAAAGTGAAAGACGCTCCGGCTGCGCACTGATCGACTTTGGTGCCGACACATCTACCATTTCCATTTATAAGAATAATATCCTCCGCTTCCTCACTGTGCTGCCGCTAGGAGGAAACAGTATTACCCATGACCTCGTCTCTCTTCAGATGGAAGAAGAAGAGGCCGAACGCCTGAAAATCAGATATGGCAATGCTTTCTACGAAGAGGAAGAAGGCGAAGAACCTGCTACTTGCCAATTGGAAGACGGAAATAGAACGATAGAGTTAGGTAAACTGAATAATATCATCGAGGCACGTACCGAAGAGATTATCGCGAACGTATGGAATCAGATTCAACTTTCGGGATATGACGACAAACTTCTGGCCGGACTCATCATCACCGGAGGGGCCGCCAACCTGAAAGACCTGGACGAGGTTCTACGCAAACGGAGTAAAATAGAGAAGGTGAGAAACGCACGTTTCGTACGCAATACCATCCATGCAGACGAAGACGTTGTGAAGAAAGACGGTACACAAAACACCTTATTCGGACTGCTTATTGCAGGCAACGAAAACTGTTGTTTATTGGAAACACCCGCTCCACAGCCGCATATACAACCTCAGCCCCAGCCCGAACCGGTGAACATGTTTGAAGAAGACGAAAGTCTGAAGGAACAGGAAGCCGCTGCCCGCGCTGCCAAGAAGAAGAAAGAAGAAGAAGAGAAAAAGCGGAAAGAAGAAGAAAAGCAACGCAAGCTGGAAGAGAAGAAAAGAAGGGAAGAAGAGAGAAGAAATAAACCTAACTGGTTTAAATCGACTTTCGACAAACTTTCTAATGAAATTTTCTCTGACGAAGATATGAAATAAAGTGATAATTCATAATACAATATAATATGGACGAGATAGTACAATTCGATTTCCCTACAGATTCACCGAAAATCATCAAAGTGATTGGTGTAGGAGGTGGTGGAGGTAACGCCGTCAACCACATGTACCGGGAAGGCATACACGACGTAACATTCGTTCTCTGCAATACCGACAACCAAGCATTGGCTGAGTCTCCCGTACCGGTCAAACTGCAACTGGGACGTTCCATCACACAAGGACTCGGTGCCGGAAACCGTCCGGAGCGTGCACGTGATGCTGCCGAAGAGAGCATCGAAGACATCAAAACTCTGCTGAACGATGGTACCAAAATGGTGTTTATCACTGCCGGAATGGGTGGAGGAACCGGAACCGGAGCCGCTCCCGTCATCGCCCGTATCGCTAAAGAGATGGACATCCTGACTGTCGGAATCGTTACCATCCCTTTCATTTTTGAAGGCGAAAAGAAAATTATTCAGGCTCTGGACGGTGTAGAACGCATCGCACAACATGTAGATGCTTTGCTGGTAATCAACAACGAACGCCTGCGTGAAATCTACTCCGACCTGACTTTTATGAATGCATTCGGCAAGGCAGATGATACGCTATCAATCGCAGCCAAGAGCATAGCCGAAATTATCACCATGCGAGGTACGGTCAACCTGGACTTTGCAGATGTGAAAACGATTCTCAAGGACGGCGGTGTAGCCATCATGAGTACCGGATTCGGCGAAGGAGAAAACCGTGTGACCAAAGCAATAGACGATGCACTGCATTCACCTCTGCTCAATAATAATGATATTTTCAACGCCAAGAAGGTAATGCTGAACGTCTCCTTCTGTCCTGCTTCCGAATTGATGATGGAAGAAATGAACGAAGTACACGAGTTCATGAGCAAATTCCGCGAAGGTGTGGAAGTGATCTGGGGTGTAGCTATGGACAACTCACTGGATACGAAAGTAAAGATCACCGTATTGGCTACCGGTTTCGGTGTAGAAGACGTACCGGGCATGGACGACCTGCACGAAAAACGCAGTCAGGAAGAAGAAGAGCGACAGTTGCAACTGGAAGAAGAGAAGGAGAAGAACAAAGAGCGCATCCGCAAAGCATACGGTGAAAGTGCCAGTGGAATCGGAACACGCAATCTGCGTAAACGCCGGCATATCTATCTCTTCAATGCAGAAGACCTGGATAACGATGACATCATCGCCATGGTAGAGGACTCTCCTACTTACTTACGCGACAAAACAACTTTGGGTAAAATCAAAGCAAAAGCCGCACTGGAAGAAGAGATAGCAACAGAAGAGGCTATAGATGACAGTGGAGTTATCACATTTTAATTAAAGTAAAATATCGAATCATTAACCCGGATTTACCAATTGTAAACCGTAAATCGTTAAATCATAATAACATCATGGATTTATTCGAAAGAGTCAGCGAAGACATTAAAAACGCAATGAAAGCGAAAGATAAAGTAGCTCTCGAAACTCTCAGAAATGTAAAAAAGTTCTTTTTGGAAGCTAAAACAGCTCCGGGAGCTAATGACACCCTTACAGATGCAGATGCACTGAAAATCGTGCAAAAACTGGTAAAACAAGGTAAGGATGCCGCAGAAATATATATAGGACAAGGTCGTCAGGACTTAGCTGATGCAGAATTGGCTCAGGTGCAAGTTATGGAAACTTATCTGCCTAAGCAGATGAGTGCCGAAGAATTGGAAGCCGCACTGAAAGAAATTATTGCTGAAGTAGGTGCTACCAGCGGCAAAGACATGGGAAAAGTAATGGGAGTCGCTTCTAAAAAACTGGCAGGATTGGCCGAAGGACGCGCGATCTCAGCTAAAGTAAAAGAGTTATTGGGATAAGTCTCAAAACAGAAATACTTTCTACCCCCGGATGCAAGTCAGACTCGCATCCGGGGTATTTTGTTTATGGCTTGTCTATAATATATATCCCTCCAATATGCATGAAGCACTAATCAAACAGTTCCTTCAATACATCCAGTGACTTCAGTATAGGAAAATCGGGAAGATGCAGCCGATAATATTCATTAATAATAGCCAGACAACGGGCTCTTTCCGTACGGTTCATTCCAAAAAGATGCATGGTTTCATAATTCATACGCATCAACTGCAACAACCGTCCGGCTTCATCGGGCTGTATATAAGAAGAATGCAGTTGAGGACGAACGGACGTAAAAGTGGCATTCAACATATCAAAATAGTCACCCGCATGATAATCGTCCAGGTTGGGGTACAGCCCCAAAAAGCGTGAAAGACGCATCAGAAATACCAGATGGAAATTAGCAAAACTAATCTTACAGGTATCCAACCATAATATAGAATGTTGTAAATAGGCAAACAACGGACGGTTCTCAGCCTCCTCACGAATGGCACGATAAAGAAATTCAGCGAGAAAAAGAGCGATAGCCGATTTAAAAGGATCATAGGGAATAGAAGTAAAGGGACTGAAAGATTTGGCCTCCTTAATTCTAAAAAGTGAAGTATTCGGTCTGTAATCCGCCTCAAATTCGATTAAAGCCAATGGTTGAAACAACACCGATTTGACAGTAGCCTTCTTAGAACGAGGCACGGTGACCAAAAAGGACGCACGCCCTGACAACTCAGTATACATCTCTACGATATTCGATGTATCGTTATACTTTAATACATGAAGAACGATTCCAACCGTTTTTTGCAACATAGCTCTAACTTTTCTTTCCGGTAACAAAGCTACAAAAAAAGAGGAAATAGACAATCGAATACTACTATCTCAAAAAAAAATCATTCTTTCGCCAGAAAATAAAATAGTAAATAATAAATTGATTATCAACACATAACCTAAATAAAAACGAAAAACCATCAAAAATAATCAGAAAATTTTTCCGCGAATAGTTTGGTAGTTTCAAAAAAAGCCCTACCTTTGCACTCGCAATCGGGAAACAACGATACAGAACGAAAGCAAAGTGAAACAAAAAGAGCAGAAATGCTCAAAACAGGATGGCCCGTTCGTCTATCGGTTAGGACGCAAGATTTTCATTCTTGAAAGGGGGGTTCGATTCCC
>SKEO01002362.1_pt1 | contig 13215 bp, 10 predicted proteins | sample 4826801 | NCBI WGS metagenome assembly SKEO01 (sample SAMN11008807, study PRJNA524170) | human gut metagenome | biome: Human fecal sample; material: Feces; isolation source: fecal sample from pouch patient p3 | host: Homo sapiens | place: Israel: Tel-Aviv | collected 2016-02-25 | reverse complement strand
GACATGATCAGCTGAGGGAGTATCAGAATAATGGGGGTATACATATGCAGATTACAGACGTAAGAGTCCGCAAGGTGACGAAGGAAGGAAAGATGAAAGCGGTGGTTTCGATTACCATTGACAATGAATTTGTTGTTCATGATATCAAGGTGATTGATGGGGAAAAAGGCCTTTTCATTGCAATGCCGAGCCGTAAGGCTGCAGATGGCGAGTACAGAGATATCGCACATCCGATCAATTCGAATACACGTGAGCGGATTCAGCGTGAGATCCTTGAGAAGTACGAGGAAGCTGCACTGGAAACAGAACAGGAATAAGGGACTGAAGATCCGGAGACATCATCCGGCAGCTCTTATTGATTGAATAGCAGGCTTCAGAAGAAGTAATTTGACACAGGTGTCAATGACCGGTCAAGCTTCTTTTGGGGCCTGTTTTGATGTAAGCATATAAGTGACGGACTGCTGCACAGAAGAATGCCTCCCTCTGCAAAACAGATGTAAGTTGACAAAGAAAAGCAAAACTTTTATAGTATAGAAGGAAGTTTTGAGAAAAATAAAAGCAGGGATCAGGAGATTCCGGCTATCAGTAAAATACAGAATATGGAGAAAATATATGCATTTGATCGTAGGGTTGGGCAATCCAACAAAACAGTATGAAGGAACAAGACACAATGTGGGATTTGAGACAATTGACAGGATTGCCGCAGAGAATCAGATCCGGGTGGAGGAAAAGAAACACAAAGCACTTTACGGCAGCGGTTATATTGAAGGTGAGAAAGTTATTTTGGCGAAGCCCCAGACATTTATGAATCTCAGCGGGGAAAGTGTCAGAGAATTGGCAGATTATTACAAGATACCTTCGGAGAATATCATTGTTATCTATGATGATATCAGTTTGGAGGTCGGTCAGTTAAGAATCCGTGAAAAAGGCAGTGCCGGCGGACATAATGGTATCAAGAATATTATTTTGCATCTTGGAACAGAAGTATTTCCGCGAATTAAAGTCGGCGTCGGAGAAAAGCCAAAGGGATGGGATCTGGCCGATTATGTGCTGGGACGTTACAGTGCTGAGGACAGAAAGATAATTGATGAGGCACAGAAGGAGGCAGCGGAGGCTGTCAAGCTGATGGTGACAGATGATGTCAGAGGGGCTATGAATCGTTACAATACGAAGAAAAAAGCCTGATAAATGAAAGGAGTCAGGGATGAAAGCATTTACACAGCCGTTGCATGATTTAAGTGAATATGAGCAGATTGTCAGCGATCTGGCCGGACATCGGACACCGATTCATATAGACGGCTGTATCGATTCGCAGAAATGCCATCTCATCAGCAGTATCGGTGAACCTTATCCAGTGAAGCTGATTGTGACTTATAACGAAATCAAGGCAAAAGAAATATATGCGGATTATCAATTCTTTGATCGGAATGTTTTTTACTATCCGGCCAAAGATATTATTTTCTACAATGCGGACATTCACGGTAATCTGATCGTCAGCCAGAGAATGGCTGTTATCAAGCGAATGCTGGAAGGCGAACCGGTGACAGTGATCACTACCATAGATGGACTTTTTGACAGACTGCTTCCTTTGGAAGAGATTGCAAAAAATCGTCTGATTTTTAGGGCGGAAGATGTACTTCCGTTGGAAGCATTGAGCAGAGAGCTGACAGCCATGGGGTTTGAGCGAGTCAGTCAGGTAGAAAGTCCGGGACAGTTTGCGGTCAGAGGCGGTATCCTTGATATATACAATCTGGCAGATGAATGTCCTTATCGCCTGGAGCTTTGGGGCGATGAAATCGATTCGATACGAAGTTTTGATGCAGAAAGTCAGCGCTCCATCGAGCAGGTGGATAAAGTCATCATCTATCCGGCCACGGAATATGTTATGAGTGCTGCTGTTCGTGATAGAGGACTGAAAATGATTGATCAGGATATGAAGCGGCAGGTGAAGCGGCTGAAGGATGGTCAAAATTATGAGACAGCCACGCGGCTGACACAGGTCATTGCTGAATTAAAAGAGAATCTTGAAATCAGCAGTGCATCTTCCGGGATAGACAGTCTGGTACAGTATTTTTACGGACATACGGTTTCCTTCCTGAGCTATTTTGACAGGGATGACAGTCTGATCGTTCTGGATGAACCGGCCCGTGCGGCAGAAAAGGGCGAGGCAGTAACAACAGAATACCGGGAAAGTATGATGGGCAGACTGGAGAAAGGATATGTGCTGCCGGGACAGACAGATGCCATTTATGAGTGCCGCAAAATTCTGGCACAGATGGGCAGCCAGCGGACGGTCTTACTCAGTACGCTTTCCTATAAGTCAGCACATATTGCGGTAAAGAATAAATACAGCATGATGGCCAGCAGTATGCATACTTATCGCGGAGATTTTCAGCTGTTGGTGAAAGAACTGACTGGGTGGAAAAACAGCGGCTACCGGTTGATTCTCGTCTGCCGTTCGGAGACGAGAGGACGGCGTCTTGTAAAAGATCTGGCGGAGTATGACCTGACAGCATTTTATTCAGAGGACAGGGATAGAGTGCCGGAGCCTGGTGAAATTATGATCATTCATGGCAGCCTGCACAAAGGAATCCAGTATCCGATGATCAAGTTTGCGATTATCGCAGAGTCGGATATGTTTGGTGAGGACAAGAAGAAGCGCCGGAAGCGTCGCCAGTCATCATCGGATAGCGAGCGTGTCCGGAGTTTCAAAGAGTTGTCTGTAGGTGATTATGTTGTTCATGAAGGACATGGTGTCGGCATTTATCGTGGTATAGAGAATGTTGAAGTTGACGGGGTGGCCAAAGATTATATCAAGATTGAATATGGCGGAGGCGGAAGCCTGTACATTCTGGCAACTAACCTTGATATGATTCAGAAATATGCAGATAAGGACACCAAACAGGTCAAGGTCAATAAGATGAGCGGGCCGGAGTGGACAAGGACAAAGACGAAGGTCAAAGGCGCTGTCAAAGAGTTGGCGATGGATCTGGTGAAACTGTATGCGGCACGTCAGGAAGCAGAAGGATACGTCTGCGGACCGGATACTGTCTGGCAGAGGGAGTTTGAGGAAATGTTTCCTTACGAGGAGACCCAGGATCAGCTGGATGCCATAGCGGCTGCCAAGCGGGATATGGAGAGCACGAAAATCATGGATCGTCTGGTCTGCGGAGATGTGGGCTTCGGCAAAACAGAAGTGGCGATCCGGGCAGCTTTTAAGATGGTTCAGGAAGGTCGTCAGTGTGCGGTGCTTGTACCTACAACGATTTTGGCCCAGCAGCATTACAATACCTTTGTCCAGAGAATGAAGGATTTTCCGGTGCGGATTGATATGTTAAGCCGTTTCTGCACCCCATCCCAGCAGAAAAAGACATTGGAAGACCTGCGAAAAGGCATGGTAGACATTGTGATTGGCACTCACAGAGTGCTTTCCAAAGACTTAAAGTTTAAAAACCTGGGGCTTCTGATCATTGATGAGGAACAGCGTTTTGGTGTGGCCCATAAAGAAAAAATCAAGCAGTTAAAGGAAAATGTAGATGTTATGACTCTGACCGCAACTCCTATTCCAAGAACATTGCACATGAGCCTTGCGGGGATCCGGGATATGAGCGTACTGGAGGAGCCGCCTGTAGACCGTACGCCTATCCAGACTTATGTAATGGAATATAATGAGGAAATGGTCCGGGAAGCCATTAACAGGGAGCTGGCACGAAAAGGCCAGGTGTATTATGTATATAACCGGGTAACAGATATTGATGAGGTAGCGGCAAGAATCCAGAAGCTGGTGCCGGATGCAGTAGTTACTTTTGCCCATGGACAGATGCATGAGCATCAGTTAGAGCGGATCATGACTGATTTTATTAATGGTGAGATCGATGTTTTAGTATCTACTACCATTATTGAAACCGGTCTTGATATTCCAAATGCCAACACCATGATCATCCACGATGCAGACCGTCTGGGACTTTCGCAGCTGTATCAGCTCCGTGGACGCGTAGGACGATCCAACCGCACTTCCTATGCATTTTTAATGTATAAGAGGGATAAGCTTTTAAAGGAAGAAGCGGAAAAACGCCTTCAGGCAATCCGGGAGTTTACGGAGCTTGGTTCCGGTATTAAGATCGCCATGCGTGATCTGGAGATCCGCGGTGCGGGAAATGTTCTTGGCGCAGAGCAGCATGGGCACATGGAAGCAGTGGGATACGATCTTTACTGCAAAATGTTAAACCAGGCGGTTCTGGCATTAAAAGGTGAGGAAACGGAAGAAGATTCCTATGCTACCAGCGTGGAATGTGACATTGATGCTTATATTCCTGCCACATATATTAAAAATGAGTATCAGAAACTGGATATTTATAAGAGGATCTCTGCCATTGAGACAGAAGATGAATACATGGATATGCAGGATGAACTGGTGGACCGTTTTGGGGATATTCCAAAGAGTGTGGAAAATCTTCTGGTCATTGCCAGAGTGCGTGCCCTGGCACATAAGTGTTATGTGACAGAGGTTCTGGTGAAGGAAAAAGAAGTGAAGCTGACTATGTACCAGAAGGCGAAGATCAATGTAGGAGGTATACCGGATCTGGTAAATTCCTACGGTGGTGCCTTAAAGCTGGTACCTGGAGAAGTGCCGGTGTTCCATTATGTGGAAAGAAAGCCAAAAGGCATTACTATCGAAGATATGCTGTTTAAAGCAGAGGAGATATTAAAGGGGTTAAGAAAGCTGCGGATGTAAGAGTCCGCAGCTTTTAGCTTCTAGTATAATCCACAATAATTATCCGCCCCTTTCACTTGCCTAAATTTCCATCTGCCGCGTCAGCTTCAATCGACGATGCTACCGGCATCGCCTCATTCAGCTTCCTTGCACATGAAAATTTATCCTGCGTGTAAGGGATCGGTAATTATCGTGAATTATACTAGTCATTGGCTGTCTGTATTTTCAGGCAGAGGATCAGTTACCGGCACCTGGATGGATTTCACCTTCACACCTTTAACTTTTCCCAGATCTCCTGCAAAGGAGCTGATCTCATTCTGGGTTCCATGAAGTACAACACTGACTACTGATACGCCGTATTCGCGGCAGGGAACTCCCAGTCTTGCGATGATCATGTGGGCACGCAGGTGGAGCTTTTCGTTCATAATGGAAACAGATTCCGGGTCACTTATAATACAGCTGATGACAGCTAAACGGTCTTCCATGGATGATAGTTCCTTTCTGAAGGGGATCTTTTGGACTATGCTGTGTGACGGTCAGACTTAGAACCCAAGAGTATCATTTACCAGTATCACATGGATCCTGTCTTTGTGTCTGGAGTATCTTGTAATAAGGAACTGGCAGCAGATAGTGTCCGGGGATTTGCAGTCAAAGCATTTTCCGGTCTCTTTACATGGGGTTTGAATATCGAATCTCTGGGCATTGGCAGGTGCAGCAATATTTCTGGCACGTTTCATAGCACTGTCAAGGTCGCTGCAGATTTTGTTTATTCCCACAATAAAGATCACTTTTTTAGGGCCCTGGGCAATACAGGAAACGCGGTTGGAGTTGCCATCAATATTTATTAAGATACCGTCATCTGTAAGGGCATTTGCACTGGAAAGAAAAACATCTGCATTGTAAGCAGCCATAAGTCCTTCTCTGGGCTCCATTTTATAGCGGTCGATATAATTGTAATTTCCTGCTTCAAGGGCGTTGATAAGTCCGATCTCATGGGCACTCATGCAGCCTCCCATGGCAATACTGCTTCCCTGTGGGATCAGCTCTAATGCCTGTTTTAAGGCAGCTTCTTTGCTTGGGGCATAGTAGCCGGACATGTTACGTGACTGAAGACCCTTGATCACAGTCTGTGCCAGACATTCATTTCTCTTTTTCACATTTTCGTCCATAGTGGGTTCCTCCTGTATTCTGAATAATTTTTTCAATAACCTTATTAATAACCTCATTTTAGCAGAAATTGCATAAAAATCCACTTATTTTTGTAAAGAGGATTCATCTTGCAGGATGAATAGCAGATGTTTATAATAAACGTAGAAGAAAAACAGATAATAACAGGTAAAGACGATATAAAAACAGAGCAGGGAAGGAAAGGGATAAAACATGTCAGATACAGAATATGGAGCAGCGCTAAAGCTGGGCAAAAAACAGTACCAGGATTCAGTGGCAAAAGGAGAATATCCTTATCTTCCGGTGTTAGATGAAGCCTTATCTTATACGGAAATCGTATCACAGGTGTCATTGGGGACGATGGATATACCATTGTCGAAGCTGGTGGGAACTAAGACAGCGGAACGGTCTATTTCTTTTGCAAATAATTTTATGCCGCTTCTCTCAGAACGTTCTGAGTTTGCTATTAAATGGCAGAACCTCTACAATTACCAGGTAGAAGACGGCATCAATGATCCTATAGTGGCATATGAGTTTATGAACCGTTTTTATGTCCAGGAGGGAAATAAAAGGGTCAGTGTCATGAAATATCTGGGGGCCTACAGCATTCCCGGAACAGTGATCCGTCTGATCCCGAAACGTACGGATGATCTGGAAAACAGGCTGTATTATGAATTTCTGGATTTTTATAAGGTTTCATCCAACTGTGATGTGTGGTTCAGCAAGGAAGGAAGATATAACGAACTTTTAAAGCTGATGGGATTGAAACCGGATCAGATATGGACGGAGGAAGAACGGATATATTTCCGCTCTGCTTATGGCCGTTTTGCAAAGGCTTTCCAGATGGCCCATGGAGACAGGCTGAAGCTTACAGAGGGAGATGCATTTTTAGTATATATTGAAGTTTACGGATATGATAATGTAAAGGGACAGACAGAACGGGAGATGTATCGTGCGCTGATGCGCATCTGGGAAGAGATCCAGCTGGCTAACAGGGGAAATAAGATTGAGCTGATCCAGGATCCTCAGGAAGTAGAAGAAGATAAAAAACCGGCTATTTTAAAATGGTTCCTTCCCCAGGAAGAGATCCCCAGTGGATTAAAAGTAGGCTTTATTTACGGAAGAACAGCGGAAACGTCCCGTTGGATCTACGGACATGAGCTTGGAAGAATGTATCTGGAGCAGGTATTTCCCGGAAAACTGACGACTATGGTAGTGGATCATGTGGAGACAGAAGACGATGTGGCAGCGGCCATCGAAAAGGAAGTAAAAGCAGGCTGCACCATTATTTTTACCATTACATCCAGAATGCTGAACCAGAGTGTACGTTCAGCGGCTTTTTATCCGGATATTAAATTTTATAACTGTTCTATTAATATGTCCTATTCTTCTGTGTGCAATTACTATGCAAGGATGTATGAAGCAAAATTCCTTATGGGAGCTATTGCAGCTGCACTTTCAAGAGAAGACAAGCTGGGATATATAGCAGAACAGCCTACATATGGAATGTTAGCGGATATCAATGCATTTGCATTGGGAGCCAGAATGGTCAATCCTTATGTAGAGGTTCATCTGGAATGGGCCAGAAGAAAGAAAGAGAAGCATACAGAGGACATTTTGCATGATAAAGGGATCAGATATATTTCCGGTCATGACATGATCAATCCGGATCACCCGTCCAGAGAGTATGGTCTTTATCTGAAAAAAGAAGACGGGACTATTAAAAACCTTGCTATGCCGGTATGGCACTGGGGGAAGTTTTATGAACAGATCATCCGTCTCGCTTTTAAGAGCACAGAAGAGATTGAGTCCATGAAAGGGAAAAAGGCGGTTAACTACTGGTGGGGAATGTCAGCAGATGTGATCGATGTAATATGTTCTGAAAATATCCCGAATGGCACCAGAAGACTGATCGAATTTTTGAAAAACTCCATCCGAGCAGGAAGCTTCCATCCATTTGATGGCCTGATCTATGCACAGGATGGAAGTGCTAAATGCACCCAGGGAAAAAGCTTAAAGGCTGAGGAGATCATTACCATGAACTGGCTTGCCCAGAATGTGGTTGGCTATATTCCAGAGATTGAAGAGATGAATGAGCGTGCACAGGAACTGATGCAGCTTCAGGGAATCAAGACGGCCGGACAGGCAGAGACGGAGAATGATAAATGAATATAATGATATTTGCAGATCAGGAATCAAAGCTTTTATATGAGTATTATGATCCGGAACGGATGAAGGATATTGATCTGATCATTTCCTGCGGTGATCTGCCTCCGGAATATCTTACATTTTTTGCTACATTGTGCCATGCCCCTCTTTTGTATGTAAAGGGCAATCATGACGGAAAATATGAGCAAAAACCGCCGGAAGGCTGTATCTGTATTGAAGATAATATTTATGTATACAAGGGTGTGCGTATTCTGGGGCTGGGAGGTTCCATGGAATATATACCAGGGGCATCAAACCAGTATACAGAATGGAGAATGAGGGCACGCATCCGGAAACTGCGGTGGAAATTGTGGTGGCATAAGGGATTTGATATACTTGTAACCCATGCGCCGGCCTATAAGCTGAATGATATGGAAGATCTCCCACACCGGGGATTTAAGGCTTTTCTGAAACTGATGGATAAATATCATCCAAAATACTTTCTTCATGGCCATGTGCATGCTAATTATGGGAAAGGTTTTAAACGTAAAGACGTGTATGGCACTACCAGGGTGATCAATGGATATGAGTTTTATGTGATCGAGTATCCTGGGGAGCCGGTGGTGTCTGCTGAAAAAAAGGAAAATACAAGTGCATAAAATAAAAAGCAGAAAATGCGTTACAATTCAACTATAACGAAAATCCCCAGGCAAATCTGGAAATGGATTGTCTGGGGATTTTTCAGTTTGCAGTAAAATAGTTACAGCCTGGGCCAGCATTTAGGCATTTTTGGGTTTTCCACCCGGACTGGTTCGGGATAAGTCTCACCGTAAAGTTCTAATTCTACGGTTTCGATGACCTGTGGGTCTACAGGTTTATTTACTTCTACGCCTGGGATCGGGAAATCCACAGGAACAGTCTTAAGGGCTGCGATCCGGCGGATCTCATCCATGCCGGAAATAACTTTCCCAAACACAGGATAGGTTCCCTTGTGGTCCGGACAGTCACGCAGGGGGAAGAAAAATTCGCAGCTTGCCAGCCCTGCTTCACCGTATCCGCCCATGCAGCCACAGCCTGGATGGGAGTCAAGAGGTGTAATATCAGGATGTAATGTAAATTCGTTAGGGATAAGATACTGAAGCTCTTTATGACCAAATGCAGTATAGCTTACATCCACCCAGTTTCCCGGAACAATGCGTTCAATGGCGTGATGGTCTAAATATCCATGGGAAGCAGCATAGATAAAGCTGTTTACAGTATTTGGCGCTGCCTGGGGCAGCAGTTCTATTACAATATCTGCTCCATTTGCCATATGGAGCGTAGCCTTTGGGTTTGTCATGGCGTGTCCTCCTGAGATGAAATAGTGTATGCGTTCTGTTTTTACATTTACGAAACGATGTACTATGTAGATTTTACTTGAAAAGGGGAGGAAAATCAATGATTGTAACTTGTAAATAGGTATATGAAAATTTCAAAAGTAAATTCCACCGTCCGCTTATGCGGTGGAATTTACTCCTACATGAGTGGAGTTTAATCTTTCATATATTCGTGCTATGCTCATGAAGACCTTCTGACAGCAGTAGAAGGAGATCTCTATGAGTAAATATATTCCTGGTAACCAGAAACATCTTTCCCTTGAAGACCGTAAATACATTGAGCGTTCCCTGAATAACGGCAGCTCTTTTAAAGATATTGCCCGCTTCTTATGCAAAGATCCTACAACTATTTCGAAGGAAGTGAAACTACATCGTGTAAGTGATTGGTATCATAAAGGATCCTTCCTTAACGCTCACAACTTCTGCATTCACAGATATCACTGCAGAAAAACAAATGTATGCAGGAAAATCATACTCTGCAACATTAAGTGTACTTCCTGTCCAACCTGTAACCAAACCTGTCCCGATTTCGTTAAAGAACAGTGTAACCGTCTTGATAAGGCTCCTTATGTCTGTAATGGATGTCCGAAAGCCATCCATCATTGTTCCATTGCTCATAAGTAACGTTACGATGCTGTCTTTGCAGACCGCAAATACAAGGAATGTCTGTCTTCGTCCAGGGCTGGCATAAACATGACAAAGCATGAACTGCGTCAAAAGGACATGGTCATTTCGCCTCTTATTTATCAGGGACAATCGCCCTATCAGATCATTACAAACCATCCTGAATTGGATATGTCGGTCAGAACACTCTACTCCTACCTCAATGATGGCGTTCTTACGGCAAGAAATGTTGATTTGAAGCGCAAGGTAAAGTTTAAACCTCGCAAAGTTCATAAAACCCAGATCAAAGACCGTACTGTTTTTCAAGGCCGTATGTTTTCAGATTTTCAAAAGCTGGAACTCGATCATTTTGCCGAAATGGATACCGTCCATTCTTCGCAGGAATCCAAACGTGTCATTCTCACCTTCTTTTTGACTCGTGAGAAGTTATTCCTGGCTTTCATTATGAACCGCTGCACTAAGGGCGCTGTACGGCTTATTTTTGATAAGTTGGAACATCAACTGGGAACCTATGATTTTCTCACTTTATTCAACACGATTCTAACGGACCGTGGATCAGAGTTCGGCGATCCCGATTCTTTAGAAACAGGATCTGAGGGTATTATCCGTTCAAGTATCTATTTCTGTGATCCCATGAGAAGTGGTCAAAAAGGTGGTATTGAACAGGCGCACACCATGTTGCGCATGGTTCTGCCAAAGAAAACCAGCTTTGAATTCCTCACTCAATGGGATCTGAGAACTATTGTGGACCATATCAACTCCACTCCCAGAGAAAGTCTTGGCGGCCGTACTCCATATGATGTCGCACTCGATAACTACGGCATTGACATTTTAAAAGCACTTCAGCTTAGGCCGATTCCACCCGACGAGGTCAATCTGACACCTAAGCTGATTCGCTTTAACCACTAACTTAGCATAAAAATCTGCTGTCAGACTGGAACTTAACAATTCACATTTTTTAGATGTGGCCTGTGGAATTTAGTCTTACACACCAGATATCCAGAGGTCTCTTTTCCATGTCACAAACTCAGATATTTTATGAGAAGTTAGCTTAATTATACCAGTTATCTAAAGATTTTGCTCATTATAATTCAATAAAATCAAGGAATTTTAATGTCCGGTGGAATTTAAAATTTCAAGTCAGCAAAAAGTTTCACACACTCCCCTTTTGTTTGGGATACATCGATCTTGGCGTAAAAAAATGTGCGTTGTCATCGTTTGACTGTAAAAGGTGGAGCTCTTCCCTATAGCTACCAGAGCTCACGAAAAGCCTTTTTCAGACACGCTCTAATGAAAAGCAAATTTTAAATTGTAAAAAGTAACAGGTTTTTCCAAGGTATCTTAATAATTATGAAAAGGGCTGAACAGTCACACTGTACAGCCCTTTTCGATTGTAAAAAATTTACCGCTCTTTCTTCATCTCAAACACCAACGCAATCGGTGCCGAGCCTCTTCTGTATCCTGCCGGAACGGTGATGACAAGTCCGCCTTCCACTTCTTTGAAAGCAACTGTCTCCCCATTCTCCACCATGCAGATCTCCGAAATCTTCTCTTCTGTATACGGCACGAAAATCTCAGCCTCTACCGATTCCTGCACCGTCGGATACAGCCGGAATACATACACGGAGTCACCCTTCTGTGTGAACGAAAGGGTTCCGCTCTGGTACGGTGCGCAGATGCGGGTTCCGTAGATGGCGTCGCCGTATGTTTTCATCCACTGTCCAAAGCCGTTCAGGCTGTCCCAGGCGTCGACCGGGATACGGCCGTCTGGCTGCGGGCTGACGTTCAGTGCCATGTTTCCGCCTTTGGCAACGATGTTGACAAGCAGGCCGACAAGTTCACGTGGAGATTTGTAGTGATCGCCGTATTCGTACGTAAAGTCTACGCCGAGTGTCAGGCAGCTCTCCCACGGAACACCGAGCGGCTCTTCCGGAATGCAGAGCTCCGGGGTAACGTAGTTCTCATAAGCGCCGCCGATCGTACGGTCAACGGAGAGAACCCATGGCTGAATCTTACGCGCTTCGTCAACGATCCCGCCAAGATCGATATCCTGTCCGTTATGCTCGCATACCCAGCCGGCATCGAACCAGAGAATATCCAGCTTGCCGTAATTCTCGCAGAGCTCCAGCACCTGATTCTTTGTATATTCTTTAAAACGGTTCCACACTTCCGGGTACTCCTTCGGATCGTAGGATGGTCCGCGGGATGTCATGCCGTCTTTTCTAAGCTTCTCATTCCAGTAGTCCGGGCAGTGCCAGTCTGCTTTGGAAAAGTAAGCGCCGATGCCGATGCCTTTCTCACGGAATGCATCAAACATGGATTTCACGATATCCGCATTTTTGTGCTCATGGAACGGGCAGTCCTCTGCGGTTGTCTTATAATCGGTATATTTCGTATCCCAGAGGCAGAATCCGTCGTGATGCTTTGTGGTCAGAATCAGATAGCGGAACCCGCAGTCCTCTGCCATCTGTGCCCACTCCTCCGGCTGGAAGCGGACTGGGTTGAACGAACGGTTCAGATTAAAATACTGTTTTTTGAACGTTTCTCCGTCTGCCCAGTTTACCTGGTGGCGGGACCAGTCAGAATCCTTGTCACTTAATGCCCAGGAAGCAACCATACCCGGCTGGCAGTACAGACCGAAATGCATCATCAGTGCCAGTTTCTGGTCCTGGAACCACTCAAGCTGCTGCAGAATGGCCGGATCGGTCGGACGCACATACGTTTCAGCGGCGCTGTAGTTGTGAACACCCTGGGAAACAATTTCCTGTTCCGGATCAGCGGCTGTTTGATTCTCGTTTTCTAAATTCTCTGTGCTCATGAGAGAGTCTCCTTTTTGTCAGATAGAATTTCACACCAACACTCGAAGATACTCGAAAAACCTGCTGTTGGCAGTTCTTTTCAAGCAAAATGTAAAAAAACCGCGGCGGCCCGATACGTGCAGGCGGCCGCGGATCGGACAGGAATCCTGTCCTCGAGATAGTGTGTGTACGGATTCCCCGGTGCCCGGAGTCTCCGTCTGTGTTGATTATAGCATACCATATAAATGTTAAAAAGTCATCCCTTATTTTCAAACAAAATGTTCATAAAAAATCAGTAAAAGTGAACAAAAAGAAAACAGGGGATATCTGAAACAAAATATCAGATATCTCCTGCTGCTAGTTACGCGGGCAACGAGCCAAAGCCCGG
>SKEO01002358.1_pt1 | contig 13227 bp, 11 predicted proteins | sample 4826801 | NCBI WGS metagenome assembly SKEO01 (sample SAMN11008807, study PRJNA524170) | human gut metagenome | biome: Human fecal sample; material: Feces; isolation source: fecal sample from pouch patient p3 | host: Homo sapiens | place: Israel: Tel-Aviv | collected 2016-02-25 | reverse complement strand
CCATTAACAATCATAAACGCTCGTTAAAAGCGTCATTCTATATCGCCATACAAGACGATTGTGTAAGGAAAAATCCCTTTGATTTCAAGTTAAGTGAAGTCCTAGAAAATGATACCAAAGAGAAAGTCGCATTGACAGAGGAACAAGAACAAGCCTTACTCTCATTTATCAAGACGGACAATGTGTATCACAAGCATTATGATGATGTGCTGATATTGTTAAAAACAGGACTTCGTATCTCGGAACTGTGCGGACTGACAGTAGCCGATATTGATTTCAAGAATGAAGTTGTGATTATCGACCACCAGTTACTAAAGAGCAAGGAACAGGGCTATTATATTGAAACGCCTAAAACAAAGAGCGGAATAAGGCAAGTGCCATTAAGCAGAGAAACGATACAGGCATTTCAACGGGTTATGAAAAAACGCCCAAAGACAGAACCATTTGTGATAGACGGACGGGGCAACTTTCTATTTGTCAATCAGAAAGGCAAGCCGAAAGTTGCGATTGATTACAATATGCTTTTTGTCCGTATGGTAAAGAAATACAACAAGCATCATAAGGATAACCCCTTGCCACATATCACACCGCATACGCTACGCCATACATTCTGCACAAGATTGGCAAGCAAGAACATGAACCCAAAAGATTTACAGTATATCATGGGGCATTCAAACATCAGTATCACAATGAACTGGTACGCTCATGCGTCCATAGATACTGCAAAATCAGAGGTTCAGCGTCTAATCGCATAGAAGTATTTACCACGATTTTAACCACGATTGATAGCGAAAATATAAGAAGATAGACCTAGATATGTGAGGTTTACCACAAAAGCAAAATGCCCGTAGAGCCGATAAAATAAGGCTTTGCGGACATTTAAGAAGATATAAAAAGATACTCAAAAAGACATATATAATTTATAACTAAATTAAGTATTTCTAATTAGATGAGTTAGAAAATAACACAAAAGTCAGACAATATCCTGCTATGATTTTTCCTTTTTTTAATTTCCATTATTGTTAAAGTATAGATAAATATCAACATATTTCACCTAATTTCGTAAGTTTTTCCTTTTTCATTTGTTTACTTATTATACAATAAAAGAAAGGAATACAAGCCAACTATGAACAAAGAAGAAATTATAAAAGCACTATATAGCGCAAAAAAAGGATTAGTACTAACCGGAATAATTATCGTTGCATATATGATAATTATTTATATTAGCAAGAAAAAAGGACAGGATAAACTCGTACGAAAAGCAGCTAATATAATAGCCTCCTTATTTGTATGGGAGGAAGCCGTGATGGGAGCTTTATATACTCTGTTAAAAATTAATACTTTACAATATGTATTAATTATTGCATCTGTTCTTGTTTTTCTTAATAACATATACAATGATGAACAATAAGTAAACTCCTCTAAGAAATTTTTCTAGAGACATCAAAAATTTTGATTATTAGAATACATATAGAAACTCTCAATTTGAAGATTCACTGCCATCGCTGTGCCCATTATTGTTAATTCTATCAAAATCTTATAAAATTTTCCCTAGAGTTTTTCATGACTAGTATCTAATACTTGTTATACTTTTCACCTCTGAAAAATATAACAAGTATTAGCATTCTATTAAAAATCATATTTTTCAGGATCCCTTCTGCCTCTTTTACTATTTTCCCATTCCTTAATCCCCATAATTTCAAGCTCGTTTGAAATTCCCCTGATAATTCTAATTCTATTTTTATAATATTTTGATTTTCCATATTAAACTTTCGTCTCCATAAAATGGATTCTTTAAAGAATCATTTTCGTAATTCTACAAAAATAATTAGTTCCATTTTGCTTTTCTTCTTGCTATGGATATCTTGAATAATAATCTCAAAAATCTAACGAATGATAAAAGGAAAACTATTTTCATTATTGATATCTTCCTTTTTTAATCAACCAGCTGTAAAAACAGAATTGACATCAAATGTTTTTGACCATATTAACTTTCGTAAACAGCTCAATAGCGAGTACATTGAAAATTGAGAACCGCCGTAATTGGCGGTTCCTGGTTACTGTTGTTTTCGAATCCCTTCCGGAAGTTTTTTAGACCATGGTAACAAATCTTCAAGAAAGGTTCGGTCTTTTTATTCCATATGTTTTGGAATCTCCTCCAGGAGATATACAAAATAATCATATGGTTTTAAGTTGTTTGCCTTTGCAGTTTCAGCAATACTATAAATGATTGCTGAAGAATGGGCACCATTGATTGTGTCAATCATCTGCCAGTTTTTCCTATACAAAATACTCGGATTGCTCGTTCACTGGCTTATCCTAATATCAGCATAAAGTGCGGAGCGCGCCATCAAAAATTTTGCGGTCGGTCGCCGAAACTGGCTGTTTGCCAAGAGTATACGTGGGGCAGATGCCAGCGTAGTTGTTTATAGTATTGCAGAAACCGCCCTGATGAATGGTCTGAAACCGTATATATATCTTACCTATATATTAGACGAGCTTCGTAAAATGGAGCCTTTTCTAAAACCGTATGACCTAAATCGGCTTTTGCCATGGTCAGATGAATTACCGGAAGAATTTCGAACCAAACAGAAGAAATAAAATGTGCCGCCCAAGTGAGCAGCTTACTTTGGTAATACAGATGATTACCTACTTACAAAAAAACTGTCAAACGGAAAATTTCGTTCGACAGCTTCTTACTTATCTTCGATTATATTTTTCACCTTTTTCTATCATCAAACAATACTTCCACTAAAGTATGATTATAATTTCGATTTTATATATCGGTCTAATAATTCATATACTTTATCTAAAAATCAACAATGCCAAAAGAAATAATAGAATATATACTACTAGTATCTTTTTACATAGCCATGCTAAAATGATATATATACATATATACACTATTTCAAAAGTCAGCATTACTACGATATTTTTAAATTCATCTAGATATATCATTAAATACCATATATATATCGGCAACACTATAAGTTGGTATATGCCAAATATTCCCAAAAGAATAGAGACTATTTGCTTTTTTTCTTTTGCAAAAATTTCTCTCATTTCACTATTTAATAATTGCATAGAACTAAAAAAAACAAATGTCAAAACAAATACATTGTGGTAAAGATATGCCGATTTCCAAAACAAGTTTTTTGCGTTTTCTTTACTTTCAAAAAATTCAATCAGATTTATTTGATAAGGTATTACAATTAAATACATAATTAATATGATACCTACATACCAACTACACTTTTTTCTGAGTAAAAATTGAATTATCCAAATTTTATTTTTTAGCATTATATTTTCCTATACTTTTTTAATAAATACATATATCCATCTTCTACATTTGCAATCTCTTCTCTCGCTTTGGGATTATTATATTCTCCATCCCTAAGAAATAAAAAACGTACTTTTTCTGTATCATTTTCATAATAATTTTTTATATTTATACCATATTCTTGCCAATGCATTGACTCTTGTTTTGACATTGTGAACACCCTGTTTTTTGCCAACATTGCCAATGCATTTGTTTCTCCACAATAGAGTATCTTGCCTTTATTTAACACGATTATCTCATCACATATCTCTTCAACATCATCTAGAATATGTGTAGAAACTAAAATTGTACTTTTTTGTTTGTAATTATTAATTGTATTTTGAAAACGGATTCGTTCTTCTGGATCAAGTCCTACCGTAGGTTCATCCAGAAGAATGACATCTGGCATTCCCAATAGAGCTTGTGCAATACCGGCTCGTCTAATCATTCCTCCCGATAGTTTTCCGCATTTTACGTTCTGCACATTTCCAAGATGTCCCGACGTTAATACCTCTTGAATATTTTCCTCCCAATCGCAATGGGGGATATTTTTCATGCATGCGAAATACTTTAAATGTTCATACAATGTATAGTTTTTTATCATTCCAAAGTTCTGAGGAAGATAACCTATTTTACACTCTTTAGGATTTATAGTATTTCCTGATAGATCTTTGAAAATTATATTTCCATCATATCGTTTTATTATACCAGCCAAAATTCTTAGTAATGTAGTTTTTCCAGAACCATTTGGTCCTAATAACCCAACAATTCTTCCTTGTGTTTTAAACCCAATTTCGTTTAATACAACTTTTTTTCTAAACGTTTTCTTCAAATTCTCCACTTCTATCATAGATTTTCTCCTACATCAATTGATAATTTTCATATATATATTCAACAAATTCTTCATCTGATCTTAGTTCACTATATAATAAATATTGAACAATTTCTTTAATCAAATTCTCGTCTCCAATTTGTTGTTCTATCTCTTTCAATTGGCGTGATACAAGTTGTTCTTTTTGAACTCCTTCTAAATCTTCTAGCATTTGTTGACGTTCTTCTTCTATTGTCATCATTATTTTTACAATTTCATCTGCCTCTATCACATCGCTACGGAGTAATGCATGAGAAAACAAATCCCCAATCTTTGAATCTTTACCTGATTCATGCAATCTGTAGCTCATATATGTTTGGCTATTCAAATAATCTGGAGAAACCAAAACATAATCATTGAATTCTATAAAGTTATTATTTGAAAAATTTCTTCCCAAATCTTTAGAAGCGATTATTATCCTTTTTGCTTTTAAATCATGAATATCCAACCCAAAAACAGATTCTGTCTCTTTTAATAGCTGTTCCCATTCTCGAGTTATTTTTTCTAAGTACTCATCGCCATCTATATTACTTAATTCAAGTGGCAAATAATTTAAAACTACTGATTCATTATTGTTTTTTATAATATTGCCTCCAATAATAGAAATCCCATCACTCGTCCCCGCAAACTCATTTCCGCTTTTTTTCGGTAAATTGGTAACAAATTTACAATTAGTATTGATTTTAACTTCAAAATCAGCTGTTGAAGCTCTATTATAGGGATTGTAGCCATTACCTCCATTATAATATGGATATTGTATAAATATTTGTCTGTCTCCTGCTAATGGATACCATGGAAAATATCCTGGCAACATAATTGCTTGAGAATTAGAATAATATTTCCCTGAGCAGCCGTCATATTTTATCATCAATTCAAATGTTTTTACGCAATCTGGAAATTTAATAATTATGCTATCTCCATTTCTTTCAAACGATGCCTCTTCATTATTAACTTCTAACTTTTTTATTCTGTATCCATGATAAAGCGTAAATACAAATTCATCTCTTTCAATAGGTGCATCTATAGTTAGCTTTCCATCTACTGAAAGATTATTTTTCACATCAATTTCCAATTCATATTTTGATATTTTGTAATCAGATTCTTGAATTTCTTGAATATCAAGTTCCTCATTCTGATAATATGTAAAATCTGCAAAAATACCATTCCATGCTTCGTTCAACCTATAAGTACTTGCCGGAAAATATGAAATTACTAAGAAGAATATAGAAAAGCAAAAACATAAAATCGACAATTTTTTATAATTTTTATGAAGCCATACAATTATAGTAAAGATAAGAATAATCCAAAATAATTGTACATATAAGCGAACATTTTCTACTTGAAGTCCGTATTGTGTGTCAGGTACCCATTCAGCATTTTTATAAAAAATGCTGAATAACCATTTTATTTTTTCTACAATACTATCTATCGGAAAATTTTTAGGTTTTTCTCTCCAAATCAAATTTTCAAAAAGGGGACTTGTCATGATACAAAAAAACAAAACAACAGAATGCGCAAGCATTTTATTGTTAGCCGAAATCCACGAAGCAATATATGCTATTCCTAGTAAAATAATTTGGGGAATAACAATATTCATTAAATATGTTCTTGGAAATATTTCAAATAAATATCTAGTACCATCATTTTGTATAGACGTAAAAATTATTCCAATAATAAGTGTAAGGTGATATATTAAGATAACTATTAAATAAATGCTTCCGATTCCTCTTTGCCAAGATGATTTTCTTTTGGTTATTGAATCTATTACTTCTTCACAATTAGCACTAATTGCTTCCGTAAATATAATATATGCAAATACTGCAAATAAAACCGAGAGGTAAAAATTCCACCGGCTAAACAAATAAAGTAAACGGAAACCTGTGAAATCCAGCGAGCAAAAGAAACTAATCATTGCTATTAGAATCCAAAACTGGATTAATACAAATAAAATATACAATTTATTTTTAAAGAAATATCTCAAGTAAAATCCATACATTTTTTTATCCATATATATTACCTTTCTATAAATTGGAAACTATTTGTTCACTTTTAAAAATTTTTTATAGCTCTAATCCCCCATTCCTCCTCCCTCATTCTATGTGTTTCAATGATTATCTTCAGTATATTCAAATCACCGACAAATTCAATCACTTTTACTCGAAACGACAATATTAACATTTTTTTGGTCTTTTTCTTCTCTACACACTCTCCATAATTTGACTACTATACATGGAATTTGTAACATTGCAGTTAATATAATCCCTTCAGCAATACATATAGCATATATTCTAAATTCTGCATACAAAAGCACTCCATATATCGCCACAAATATTATCGTCATAGATATTGTTGTGATTTTATACTCTTTTCTCTCATCCACACTTAAACGACGATTTTCTGAATCTATAGGACTAAAACATATTAAACTAAATGCCGCACTAAAAACGGATATACTTAAAAATATATTGTTGTTTAACTTATCGACTAGCCAAACAACAAGAAACAATACCACACAGGAAGACAACAGGCACGTCCTTAGTTTCTTGGCATGAATTCCCCCACTAAACTTTCGAATGAACATAAATGGAAAAATGATTATTAACCCCTGTATCGTTTTACCCAATAAACTACCTATAATCAGTATAAGCACTATTGGTGTTACTGTTAAAAAAGCTATATACAGCATATTCGTACAATTCTTTATCTTCCCTAAGTACAGTTTCTGATTCGATATAATAAAAATTTCGTATAGAATAAATATAATTTTTTATTTCTATATACCTTTTATGACCTTCTTATAGTATAATGATTAGAGTTATCCTATAAGGAGGTTTTTATGCGAATTTTAATCTGTGATGACGATCTAGAATTATCTCAACAACTCGAAAAAATATTGATTTCTTTCTTTCAAAAAAACTCTCTTAAATATCCAGAAATTGTTATCTACAATAATGGAACGGATTTACTCCAAGATTTTCAAAGCAAAGATATTGTTTTTCTAGATATAGAGATGCCGGGGATGAATGGAATATATATAGGAAATGAACTCAAACGACAGAACAACAATGCTATTATTTTTGTTGTAACTTCCTATTCGCAATATCTAGACGAGGCAATGCGCTTTCATGTATTTCGCTATTTATCAAAACCGTTAGATAAGCAGCGAATTTTTAGAAATATGAAAGACGCCCTTGCTTTGTATAATAACTCTATCATTAAAATCTCTATCGAAACAAAAAACGGTACCTTCGTTGTTCTGTCTAAGGATATTGTTTTTATTGAAGCGAATAACCATAAAACCATCGTCCATGTATCTGACAATGATTATCTCTGTATCCATAACATCAATTATTGGCTGAATCAACTTCACATGCCTTCTTTTTTTCAGTCACATAGAAGTTTTATTGTAAATTTGGAGCATGTATCCAGTTTCGATCATTCTTTGATTTATCTTTGCAACAATCAATATCAGGCATACCTAACACGACGAAAATATACTCAATTTAAAGATGCTTTTTTACTATATTTAGAAAGTAGACGGTGATTAACTTGGATAAAATTTTTTTATATCTTTTTGTTTATATTGTAGAAGCTGGTATTCTATGGCTGTATATCCATGATGTATTTGACTTAAAATACTCTAGGATATTAAAAACCAGCCTAATCTCTATTGGTTATGGAATTTTATTTTTGCTTTCTTTCGCTAATTCTCTCTTACTCAATACCGTTATTTTCTCATTAATAAATTTCATTATCCTAAAAGTTTTATGTACAGCAAAATGGCGCACATGCTTTTTTCATGCCCTTATTCTCACAACTTTCATGGGTCTCTCAGAAGCAATTACGTTTGCCATATTTTCCAAATTTAATGAGACATACCTTTATACCAACATTCATATAACTTCGCTGGTTCTCTTAACTGTGTCAAGTAAATCAATGTACTTTATCTGCATCTTAATGATTACTAAATGGGGAGGTCTTTCAAAAGATCATTCTGAACATAGAAATAGAGTTACTGGTTTATTAAATGCTATTCCACTTATTTTAATATACATCGAGATGGTACTTGTATCTTTTCTTTTGACTGTTGCCCCATCCACTGTATTAAGATATATATTGTTCACCTCTTCGTTCTTATTACTTGTAATAAATTTTATCATTATATACATATACCACTATACGCAGAAAAAAAACGAAGAATTTATTGAACTCCAATTACAATTACAAAAAGAATATGCTATGGCCGAATACAATAAAACTTTGTTTATCCATAATAAAAATCAGCAGATTTTAATTCACGATATACGCAAACACCTAACAGCAATTGCTCAGTTAAATAGACAAAGTGAACACGAAAAAATCCAACAGTATCTAGATACTCTTTTGAATTCTTCTGATCTGCAGGATTCCGTCCGTGTCTCTGACAACGAAATGTTAAATTCAATATTTTGCCACTATATAAAAATATGCCATGACAAACATATTAAATTTAGAGCCGATATTCGGACAAATTTGCTACAAAAACTTAATTTTCCTGAGCTTACTTCCTTATTCTGCAACTTGTTGGATAATGCAGTGGAAGCATGTAATGACATCCCCAACTCATTTATTGAAGTAAGTGTTATACGAAAGAATAATTCTAATCTAACGCTAATTAGCATTATCAACACTTGTAACAATGCTCCTTCTTTTGATGACAATGGCTTTCCTGCTTCTTCAAAAAAAGACAAACAAAAGCATGGATTAGGACTAAAGAGTGTAAACCGCATTGCCAATAAATATAACGGAAGTATTAAGATGTATTATGAAAATCAATCGAAAACTTTCCATACAATTATTCTTCTTAACAATGCATAAATATATACTAGAGAAACAAATATTTATATCATATTTTCCCTATATTTTTAATTTTAGAAATAATTTTATACATTTTTCAAATATAAACATTAGTTCAACATATTTCCATTTCTGTAAATATTCCTGTGACATAAGACGATTCAGCAGAAATTTGTTCTGATGCCAAAGAATATTCTGCCAGATTGTAGCCATTCTCTCCAGCTACTGACTATGTATCATTTCTCGACTTACTATCAGAGTAAGAATTGTAATGTGAGATATATAAAAGAGTTTCAAAATATTCCGCTACTATACTTGTTTATAGAATAACATTGCAAAAGCGTGATTAAAGCAATAAAGAGTTTTGCTGAAGGATTAAAAAGAGACATAGATGCAGTTGAAAATGCGGTAGCCTATAACTATAGTAATGGTTTTGTAGAAGGGACAAACCGTCGGTTAAAAATGATAAAACGAACAATGTATGGATGTTGCAGAAAACAGTTACTAGAGGCAAAACTAAGATATGTGGGAAAATCTTAAAACAGATAATTGCGGAAGAATCGACTTTGAAAGCCACCATTCCGGAGAATGAGAGCCATATATACCGTAAGTACGTAATCATCGGTACCTTGAATTTTAAAAAATGCCGCCCATCGGGCGGCACATTTTATTTCTTCTGTTTGGTTCGAAATTCTTCCGGTAATTCATCCGGAGTATCCAGCCAGTGAAAGGAATCCCTGTCAAGCCTCTTCATCAGAATCCAGAAACCGGATCCATCCCATTGCAGAATTTTAATAGAAGTCCGCCTGCGGTTGCAGAACGCAAACATGCAGCGCGAATAGGGATCAAGTTTGAATTTCAGCTTGAATGTTCTTTCAGTCCCCTAATCAGAACACTAAAAAGCTCTGGAGGGCACTCCGGCATTACTTCAATCCGAATACTGTACTTGAATGAAATTCACTAATTCTTTCAGACCACAGTGTAACTTTTTCATCTGTTTTCATAATGATACAGTTTCCTTCCTTTGTTATGAAAAGAGTGTATCAGAAAAATATGGGTGCTAACAGATACAGATGATTACCTGCTTACCTTTTCTTTTCCCAAACGGATTTCTTCCATTTGTTTTGCGGTCTCTTCATCAAGATAATCCAGAAGATAATTTTTCAGATTTACCTGCCTGCCCAGATGCTCTCCCCTGAGTTCTTTTAATGCCAACTCAACCTCTTCTTTCAGACCTGGCGCAGACATTCTGTGGGCGCCCTGCCCCATGATGATCACCTGCTCAAGTCCATCTGATGTGGCTACGGTTACATCTGCATTCTTCGCAATCCTGCGGACTGTCTTCTCAATATATTGATCTGCTGTTTCTGCTTCTTTCGTATAGACGATATAAATGTTATGATATTTCATCACTTCACCCGGATTCCCCTCTACTTTATAAGCATCATACACAAGGATCAGGGTACATTTGCGGAATCCCTGATAGTTACTTAGAATATCTGCCAGCTTTCCTCTTGCTGCACCAATATCTCTTTCTGAAAGTTCTTTCAATTCCTCCCATGAAAAAATTATATTATATCCGTCTACCAGCAGGTATTCTTCTGTTCCGGCTTTCGCTCTCCGGCGTGCTTCCCACTTCGGATCCTGGTAAGCGCTTCCCGGCTCTCTTGTCTTTTCTTTTGACCGGACAGTTACAGGACCTGTAGAACGATTCTTCTTCGGATCCGGTGTACGAACATAGATCGCATCCAACTCTTCCTGTGTCAGTTCAATACTGGAGTGTCTGCGTTTTGGAAGCGTCACCTCCATTATATCCATTTCATCATCATTTCCTGATTCCAATGTATGCTCCATATGCATATATTCTTCAACTTCATCCCAATCTACAACAAATCCTGCTCCATGTGCACAGAACACAGAACCTGTCGGATTCGCCAGATCTGCCTCCGAATCATAGGTTGACTCTGCCAGCACTTCTTCCTGATTATGACAAATATCATAACCTTTCAACGAAACTGCCATTCTTCCACGTCCGCCTGTATAGGCAGTGAATTCTTTCTGATATCCACGCATCAGGGACACCGGTGCACTTCCTGTCAGCACTGTTGTCTCTTCTTCTATCATCGGTGTTCCGAATTTGCCGGACATATTTTGGATATCTGTCATCGCCCGTCCTACATTTTCTGATGGAAGTTCCATTCGGAATTCATAATATGGCTCCAGAAGAATGCTGTCTGCTTTCTTTAATCCCTGACGCACTGCACGATAAGTTGCCTGACGGAAATCTCCGCCTTCCGTATGTTTCTGATGTGCACGTCCGGAAGTCAGCGTAATCTTCATATCCGTAATTGATGAACCTGTCAGCACTCCTTTGTGTTCCTTCTCTTCCAGATGTGTCAGAACAAGCCGCTGCCAGTTTCTGTCCAGAATATCTTCACTGCACTCTGCTGCAAACTGCATTCCGGATCCACGTTCTCCCGGTTCCAGACGCAGATGCACTTCTGCATAATGACGTAGTGGTTCAAAGTGTCCTACACCTTCTACCGGTGCTGTGATCGTCTCTTTGTAAACAATACTTCCTTCACCGAATTCTACCAGCACACCAAAACGCTCTTTGATCATCCGCTGTAAAATCTCAATCTGCACATCTCCCATCAGCTGTACATGAATCTCAGAAGTCTGTTCTTCCCATACAATATGAAGTTCAGGTTCTTCTTCCTCTAAAATCTTTAGATTCAAAAGCATCTTATGTACATCACAGTCATCCGGAAGAAGGATCCGGTAGGTCAATACTGGTTCTAATACCGGTAGATCCGACTCTTCTTCTGCGCCGATTCCCTGCCCGGGTCTTGTATTTTCCAATCCGGTAACTGCACATACTCTTCCAGCTTCTACTTCCTTAACAGCCTCAAATTTCTCACCGGAATAGATCCTGATCTGATTGATCTTTTCATTCAGTTCTTCCACTACATCTTTTACTTTCAGTCTTCCACCTGTCACTTTCAGATAGGTCAGACGGTTTCCCTGATTGTCCCTTGCAATCTTATAAACCTTTGCTCCAAACTCTGCCGGATAAGTCTTATCTTTCATATACAGATCGAGTCCATCCAAAAGTTCTTCCACGCCTTGAGAATGTAGTGCCGAACCAAAATAACATGGAAACACCTGACGGTCTGCAACTGCTTTTTGTACTTTATCTAGAGAGATTCTTCCCTCTTCCAGATATTCTTCCATCATATCATCTTCACAGACAGCCAGCTCTTCCAGCACATCCTCCACTGCGCCCTCTTTCGCATGTAGAAATACTTTTCCACCCAAACAGTCGGATTCTGTCATGATATCTACAAATGGAACGACATTTTCCCCAAAACGCTTGCGGAGTTCTTTCAGAAGTTTTTCACCATTCGTTCCTTCCTGATCCATTTTATTCACAAAAAGAAAGGTCGGAATCTGATATCTTTTTAATAACTTCCATAATGTCTGTGTATGTCCTTGCACACCATCTGCTCCACTGACAACAAGCACTGCGCAATCCAAAACCTGCAGGACACGTTCCATCTCCGCAGAAAAGTCCACATGTCCCGGTGTATCAAGAAGTGTGATTGTGCGATCCTTCCACCGGAATACTGCCTGCTTGGAAAAAATAGTAATCCCACGTTCTCTTTCCATCTGATCTGTATCTAAAAAAGCATCTTTATGATCCACTCTGCCAAGTTTCCTGATTGCTCCGGCATGATAGAGCATGCTTTCTGACAATGTCGTCTTTCCGGCATCCACATGCGCTACAATACCTATATTTATATATCTGTCCGGCTTATTTTCTGAGTTATTCCCCATAAAATCTGCCCCTTTCATTGTTTTCTCGTTTTCGGTGTTCGGCGTGTCAATAAGTATAAATTGCTTATTTGTGCAAGCACAAACGCAATTTATACTTTTGACACTTACATCATATCATAAGAAAGAAAAGGAGTCGACTGCTCTTCTTTACAGCCAACTCCTGCTTTTCTTTCTCTGTTATCTTCTAATTATTCACTGAATGATGCACAACCAGGCTTTCCCGATCGATTGCCTTAAAAGAATATCCCAGATTTTTATAGTACTCCATTACCGTCGGAAGTGCCTGAATGGTAGACTCCTTCGCCTCTGTGTCATGGAACAGGAGCATTACTTTGGTATACTCATCCGTTTCTGACTGTGCGAT
>SKEO01002352.1_pt1 | contig 13241 bp, 10 predicted proteins | sample 4826801 | NCBI WGS metagenome assembly SKEO01 (sample SAMN11008807, study PRJNA524170) | human gut metagenome | biome: Human fecal sample; material: Feces; isolation source: fecal sample from pouch patient p3 | host: Homo sapiens | place: Israel: Tel-Aviv | collected 2016-02-25 | reverse complement strand
ACAAAACGTTGATGAATCACCTCCACCAGGCGGATGGATTCACTATCAAGCCCCAGAGATTCACGGCGCTGCCAGACAGCATCTACCCGCGCGAATAATTCACCGTTCAGATAGATATCATTAGCCAGTTCCGCCAGTTCAGCGGAAAACTGTTCATCAAGACGCTGTAATTCATCATTGGTATGCGCCGCAGTCATCGCAAAAAAGACGCTGGTAACGCGGGTAAGTAATTCTCCGCTTTGTTCCAGTGCCAGAATAGTATTGTTGAAATCAGGCGTTTGCGGGTTAAGCGCGATGGCAGCAATTTCTGCCCGCTTTTGCTGCATTCCCTCATCGAATGCCGGGCGATAGTGATGATTGGCAATTTGATCAAAATGAGGAGCCAGATACGGCAGTGTGCTTTGCACAAGGAAAGGATTCATTGTTGTCATTTTCTTCTCCTGAACGCGAGGTGTTCCATAGCGTAGGCTTACTGATAACGGAGTGCAATCTTGCAATCCAGTATTACCCGCTCTTAAGCATCCCGTGCTATGTTATTGACACACAAAAGCGTTGAGGAACAGTGAGATGATCGTTTTAGTAACTGGAGCAACGGCAGGTTTTGGTGAATGCATTACTCGTCGTTTTATTCAACAAGGGCATAAAGTTATCGCCACTGGCCGTCGCCAGGAACGGTTGCAGGAGTTAAAAGACGAACTGGGAGATAATCTGTATATCGCCCAACTGGACGTTCGCAACCGCGCCGCTATTGAAGAGATGCTGGCATCGCTTCCTGCCGAGTGGTGCAATATTGATATCCTGGTAAATAATGCCGGCCTGGCGTTGGGCATGGAGCCTGCGCATAAAGCCAGCATTGAAGACTGGGAAACGATGATTGATACCAACAACAAAGGCCTGGTATATATGACGCGCGCCGTCTTACCGGGTATGGTTGAACGTAATCATGGTCATATTATTAACATTGGCTCAACGGCAGGTAGCTGGCCGTATGCCGGTGGTAACGTTTACGGTGCGACGAAAGCGTTTGTTCGTCAGTTTAGCCTGAATCTGCGTACGGATCTGCATGGTACGGCGGTGCGCGTCACCGACATCGAGCCGGGTCTGGTGGGTGGCACCGAGTTTTCCAATGTCCGCTTTAAAGGCGATGACGGTAAAGTGGAAAAAACCTATCAAAATACCGTTGCATTGACGCCAGAAGATGTCAGCGAAGCCGTCTGGTGGGTGTCAACGCTGCCTGCTCACGTCAATATCAATACCCTGGAAATGATGCCGGTTACCCAAAGCTATGCCGGACTGAATGTCCACCGTCAGTAATTTTTATACCCGGCGTAACTGCCGGGTTATTGCTTGTCACAAAAAAGTGGTAGACTCATGCAGTTAACTCACTCACAAGCAAGAACGAATGACCGTCGAAACGCAACTTAATCCCACACAGCCTGTCAATCAGCAGATTTATCGTATCCTTCGTCGCGACATTGTCCATTGCCTGATTGCCCCAGGCACACCGTTGTCGGAAAAAGAAGTTTCTGTTCGTTTCAATGTGTCACGCCAGCCGGTTCGTGAAGCCTTTATTAAACTGGCGGAAAACGGCCTGATTCAAATTCGTCCGCAGCGTGGCAGCTACGTCAACAAAATTTCCATGGCCCAGGTGCGCAACGGCAGTTTTATCCGTCAGGCCATTGAGTGCGCGGTGGCGCGTCGGGCGGCGAGCATGATTACCGAAAGCCAGTGCTACCAACTGGAACAAAATCTTCACCAGCAACGCATTGCCATTGAGCGCAAGCAACTGGATGATTTTTTTGAACTTGATGACAACTTCCATCAACTCCTGACGCAGATTGCCGACTGTCAACTGGCGTGGGATACCATTGAGAACCTGAAAGCGACCGTTGATCGCGTGCGCTATATGAGTTTCGACCACGTCTCTCCACCAGAAATGCTATTACGCCAGCATCTTGATATTTTCTCTGCCCTGCAAAAACGTGATGGCGATGCGGTAGAACGTGCAATGACGCAACATTTGCAGGAAATCAGCGAATCTGTGCGCCAGATCCGCCAGGAAAATAGCGACTGGTTTAGCGAAGAGTAATTCATTTCCTCTCATCCCATTCGGGGTGAGAGTCTTTTCCCCCGCCTTATGGCTCATGCATGCATCAAAAAAGATGTGAGCTTGATCAAAAACAAAAAATATTTCACTCGACAGGAGTATTTATATTGCGCCCGTTACGTGGGCTTCGACTGTAAATCAGAAAGGAGAAAACACCTATGACGACCTACGATCGTAACCGTAACGCAATCACCACTGGCAGCCGTGTTATGGTTAGCGGCACCGGTCACACTGGCAAGATCCTGTCGATTGATACTGAAGGTCTGACCGCTGAGCAAATCCGCCGCGGAAAAACCGTAGTTGTTGAAGGTTGTGAAGAGAAACTGGCACCACTGGACCTGATTCGTCTCGGCATGAACTAAGCGTGTGAATGCCGCCGATGGCGGCATTGCTTTTTTTACTTCACGGAATATTTTGCCACGGTCGCTTTCGCGCCATGCGCTAATAAAGACAAGTACGCTTCCGTCACTTTTGCAGTAAACAAGCTATTGTCTGGCAAATCATCACCAAAGATTGCCTTAATCGCCAGCAATGACTGGACGCGCGCTTTCCCTTCGGCACTACTTTGTACAGCCTTCTGAATAACAGGTAACAGTGGGTCACTGATTTCTATCGGATTTTCCTGTTCATCAACACCACCGACATAACGCATCCAACCCGCGACGCCCAGCGCCAGCAGATCGAACTTGCTGTCATGCGCCAGATGCCAGCGAACAGAATCCAACATCCGCTGTGGCAATTTCTGGCTGCCATCCATCGCAATCTGCCAGGTTCGATGACGTAGCGCCGGGTTGCTATAGCGTGCAATTAATCGGTTAGCGTAATCTTGCAAATCAACGCCCTGCACTTTCAGCGTCGGCGCTTGTTCCTGCAACATCAAGCCATACGCCGCATGACGATAATGTTCATCTTCCATACAGTCATTAATGTGCTGATATCCAGCAAGATAACCCAGATACGCCAGGAATGAATGACTGCCGTTGAGCATGCGCAACTTCATCTCTTCATAAGGCAGTACATCGCTAACCAGTTCTGCTCCCGCTTTTTCCCATTCCGGACGTCCGGCAACAAAATTATCTTCTATTACCCACTGGCGGAAAGGTTCACAGGCAACGCCAGCAGGATCGCGCACACCGGTAAGTTGTTCGATTTTCGCAAGAGTATCCTCTGTCACTGCGGGCACAATACGGTCCACCATTGTTGATGGGAAAGTCACGTTATCTTCGATCCATTGTGCCAGTTTTACATCAACGGCTTGCGCGTAGGAAGTGACAACGTCACGCATAACATGACCGTTTTCTGGCATGTTGTCACATGACATAACGGTAAATGCGGGAAGTCCTGCCGCTTTACGGCGAGCCAGCGCCTCAACAATCACCCCTGTTGCTGTTTTCGGCTGGTGGGGATTTTGCACGTCGGCAGCGACCATCGGGTGATCGAGCATTAACTGTCCGGTCGCCGGAGAGTGGAAATACCCTTTTTCGGTGATTGTCAGAGAGACAATCGCAATTTGCGGTTCACACATCGCAGCCAGCACGGTTTCTAAGCCATCTATTTGTACGTGCAAGGCTTTTTTAACGACGCCAACGACGCGAGCCGTCCACGCGTCGGCCGACATTTCCGCAACGGTATAAAGATTGTCTTGCTGTTGTAAATCGGCAATTTGCTGTTCGCCGCCGATTAAGTTGACCTCATAATATCCCCAGTCACTGAAATGTTCCGTAGCAAGAATATCGGCATACACGCCCTGATGCGCACGGTGAAATGCACCAAAGCCTAAATGAACAATTCTTGGGGCCAGGTTATTACGATCATAAACAGGGAGTGTCGCTTTTGCTGATAACAAATTATTTCCCATAACAATTCCTTAAATATAAATATGGCAAGCTATATGTTTTGTTATATGAATAAAAATCCCCTCTCCGGTAAGAGAAGGGATTAAGGGTTTACAGACTTCTGGAAGGTTGCGCAGCTCTTACAACACGCGGTTGATCTTCCGCAGCGTCTTCCAGCGCACTTAAATCACGGTCTTTCACCTCTGGCATTTTCAGCGCAGAGATTAAACCAATCACTGAATATGCCATGATCATAATGGCGATCGGATACCAGGATTCCGTCATGGTGCAGAAAATACCCGCCAGGATAGGACCAAAACCGGAAGCGATAAGACCACCAATTTCTTTAGAAATAGCCATCCGGGTAAAGCGGTTTTTACAGCCGAACATTTCTGCCATGGTAATGTTTTCCAGAGCAAATAATCCCAGCACCGCACAGTTATGAATCACAATCAGTGCAACCATAATGGTGCTCGGGGCATAGCTTTTATCTACAATGATAGAAAGCATTGGCCATGCCAGCACAATCGCGGAGGTATTCATAATAATATACGGGATCCGGCGACCAATTTTATCGGATAACCAACCAAGGAACGGAATGGTCATAAAGCCGAGAATCGAACTGATCATCAATGCATCTGTTGGAATTGCTTTGTTAAACAATAACGTCTGCACTAAATAGCCTGCAAGGAAAGTCTGAATTAACCCGGAGTTACCCGCCTGACCAAAACGCAGCCCTGTTGCCAGCCAGAAGGATTTGCTCTGGAACATGCTACCAGCAGGTGCAGGTTTTGCTGTCGGTTGGTTACTGTCGTTAACCTTCTCAAAGACCGGGCTTTCTTTCAGATTCATACGCAACCAGATAGCAAAGACCATCACGACAACGCTCGCCAGGAACGGTATACGCCATCCCCACGCCAGCAGTTCCTCTTTACTGAGAATGAAGAACATAAAGGCCCAGATTGCCGTTGCGCTCAAGGTTCCGCAGTTAGTTCCCATAGCCACAAATGAGGAGATAATTCCGCGCTTACCTTTTGGCGCATATTCCGCCAGCATCGTACCGGCACCGGAAATTTCCGCACCTGCACCCAACCCCTGAATAATACGCAACGTCACCAGCAAGATGGGTGCAAAAACACCAATCTGTGCATAGGTCGGTAACACACCAATTAAGGTGGTACAGATCCCCATCATGGTGATGGTAATAAAGAGCACTTTTTTACGCCCTATTCTGTCGCCCATTTTGCCGAAAATAAATGCTCCGACAATACGCGCCACATAACCTGCACCGTAGGTTCCCATTGCCAGAATTAACGCCATTGCCGTTGATGATTCAGGAAAAAATATTTCATGAAACACTAACGCTGCGCCGAGCGAATATAACTGGAAATCCATAATTCACAGGTGTTTTTTCCCATCCTGTGGTTTCCTTGGCGTTTTCTAGGTTTTTTCAGATAGTTGCATTTTTTAAAAAGCATCCTAAGTTCGATCTCAGTGTCTATCTGGGGCCTATTTCTGTCCCATATATGCCCCAAAAAAACTCCCCAACAGATAAGTAGTTTTTTCATGGATTTATGCGTAAAATCAAGAACGGCTGGAAATCATTCAATACTCACACTATCGAAAAATTTACCAGCCAACCGCAGCACGTTCTTGCATACGACGTGACTGCGGTTTTTCAACTATTCAGATACATCACTCCCATCACATTCATTCCTCCGCATCATAGGCATATAGGCTATATCACCTTGATATTTTTCTTCTTCAGATAAAAACTGTTATCTATGTATACTTTTAAACCCAATCCGTGTAGAGTCTCTGCATAAGATAGTTTGCAGTTGCCGCTTCAGCTTGCGCCATAAACCGCCTGATTTTTGCTGCCACCTGTTAGCATTCCTGTATACCTGAAACGACAATGTTTATCTACGAACTTTAAGAACACCCAAGATAAAAATTGTCAACTATATCATATATAACACATTACTAATTCGAGGCTATATGAACAGCATACTGATAATCACATCTCTCCTTATCATATTCAGCATTTTTAGTCATGCCCTAATAAAATTAGGGATTGGCATATCCAATAACCCAGACAAAACCGATGTATAAGTCAACATATCCTGAATCAGACATACAATATCGCAATGAAAATCAATAATATTTTAAGGAATATCTTCATGAAATCAAAAGACACCCTAAAGTGGTTCCCTGCGCAGCTTCCTGAAGTAAGAATTATCCTAGGGGATGCTGTAGTGGAAGTAGCAAAACAGGGAAGACCTATCAATACCAGAACATTGCTTGATTACATTGAAGGAAACATAAAGAAAAAATCATGGCTGGATAACAAAGAATTATTACAAACAGCGATATCAGTTCTTAAAGATAACCAAAATTTAAATGGTAAAATGTAATATAATAAACTTACTTTTTTATCATTTTTTCACTTTAACAACATTTTGCTCCACTTTTCCACGACCAAACAACTTGAAATCTGGTTAAAATAACACGCAACACTATTCTTCTTCCTTGAGTCCGCCCGGAACTCGAAAAACAAACCGAGTTAAAGCTATTTTTCACAAAATCGATTTTGGGTCTCACCAAAATTACGGGGTTGCATACGCATTCGTTTATTTTCGAACGTGCACATACAAATATGCACAAAAATAATCATAATTATTTTCTGAGATGCATTATGATATGAACACCAATTTCGTATAGAGTCTCACTATGTCTCGAATTTTTGCTTACTGTCGGATATCAACGCTGGATCAGACCACCGAAAATCAACGCCGGGAAATCGAAAGTGCAGGTTTTAAAATCAAACCTCAGCAAATAATCGAAGAACACATTAGCGGCTCAGCAGCAACCAGTGAGCGTCCTGGTTTTAACCGGTTGCTTGCTCGCCTGAAATGTGGTGATCAATTGATTGTGACAAAACTGGATCGCCTTGGTTGTAATGCAATGGATATCAGGAAAACAGTGGAACAACTGACCGAAACAGGTATCAGAGTGCATTGCTTAGCATTGGGGGGCATTGACCTGACCAGTCCAACAGGAAAAATGATGATGCAAGTAATTTCAGCAGTCGCTGAATTTGAACGAGACCTTTTACTTGAACGCACTCATTCCGGGATAGTAAGAGCCCGCGGCGCAGGGAAACGTTTTGGTCGACCACCTGTGTTAAATGAAGAACAGAAACAGGCGGTATTCGAACGAATTAAGTCAGGTGTAAGTATAAGTGCCATTGCCCGGGAATTCAAAACCTCGCGGCAAACCATTTTAAGAGCCAAAGCAAAACTTCAGACACCTGACATATAAAAAATAATCTCGGTGTGAGATGCTTTACGTCTTCCAAGCCCCCTTCCTTGCCGTAAATGGAAAGATACATCTAATTATAGAATTTATATGTTTTACCCTACGGCAGTGCTGGCCATTCAATATCCTGTGCAGTTGACGTATCAACACGGTTCAGCAATACCCGATACTTTTTCCATGCTTCCAGCAACGAGATTTCTTCCTCCGTTGCAATTTCCAGATCTGCAGCATCCTGAAGCGGCGCAATATGCTCACTGGCTACCTGCATCAGGTTGTTTTTTGTTTCTTCCGCCTCCCGGATCCGGAACAGTTTTTCTGCTTCCGTATCCTTCACCCAGGCTGTGCCGTTCCACTTCTGAAACTCCCCTTCCGGCGATAACCAGGTAACATTTTCCGGTAACGGACCGAGTTCAGAAATAAATAACGCGTCGCCGGAAGCCACGTCATAAACCGTTTTACCCCGATGATCTTCAACGAGATGCCACGATGCCTCATCACTGTTGAAAACAGCCACGAAGCCAGCCGGAATATCTGGCGGTGCAATATCGGTACTGTTTGCTGGCAGACCTGTATGAGGCGGAATATATGCATCACCTTCACCAATAAATTCATTAGTTCCGGCCAGCAGATTATAAATTGTTATGGTCCGTGGTTGTTCACTCATTCTGAATACCATTATGCAAGCCTCACAATATAGTTAAATGCGATGTTTTTGACGGTGTTTTCCGCGTTACCAGCAGCGTTAACGGTGATGGTGTGTCCATGTGAGCCAATCGCAACGGAGTGCGTATGAGCACCAATACCGACAGTATGTGCATGTGCGCCTGCGCTTGCAGCAGTGCCGGACAGCGAGTGGGTATGAGCACCATCTGATGATGTCTTCCCTGCATTACGAGTCTGGCCACTACCGCTTGTTGTGCTCATAATCCCCGCGCTTAGATTTGAAATCGCGGTATAACCATTAGGGAAAATGCTCGTGTTCGTGCCACCAAATGCACCGGAACTCTTGTGTTGGTGCGCACCGGCACTATTTGCGGTCCCGCTAATACTATGGGTATGCGCCCCGGTGTTATTCGTGGATTTGGTTCCGTAATCAAACGACGATGTGTTTTTCGTCCCCAAATCCGTACTGGATGCGCTGGCGCTGTGGGTGTGCGATTTAATGCCGTCCTGTTCCTGAGATAATACGGCTCGACCACTGGCAGGTTTGCCCTTAATCGTCCAGCCACGCATATCAGGGATCACGCCTGACGGATAAGCGGCTGCAAGTTTTGGGTAGGCAGATTTGTCAAAAGTCTGCCCCTGCATCAGGGCATAACCAGACGGAACGGTATCTGATGGCCACGGGATTGGTGCACCGACTGGATAAAACTCTGCAGGAGGATGAGCCGAGGTGTAAAGCTGCGCCCAACCACTTTCAAAACCATAACCGTCTCTTGAAGAACGGTAGAACAGACCACCATTTCTGTAATGCGCCTTCATCTGCAAGGTCCGGCAACTTCCGACTCCGGTATAGAAGTTAACCAGAATATAGCTGTCGCCAGAGCGGGTGACATTGTAAGCGCCTGATTCGGCATTCCATGGAACGCCCCCATCCGCATCGGCATACGCATCCGTTGCTCTTCTGGCAAAAGCAGCCACATGCGCGGCGGTTAAAGTGATATCAGTAGAACCATCAAATGGAACACCGGATATTTTTCTTGCAGTCTGAAGTTTTGTAGCAGTTGCAGCATTACCAGTGGTGTTCTGATTACCCGTAGTGTTTACACCTGGAAGGTTAATATTTGCAGAACCGTCGAAAACAACTCCACCGATAGATCTTGCCGTCTGCAATTTCGTGGCTGTACTTGCATTACCATTCAATGAACCAGTTAATCCACCTGTAACAGACAACGGACCTGAAACTGTTCCTCCGGTTGTTGGCAGTGCTCCAATATCTAACGGCGTCGGTTTCTGATGTGTGCTATACATCGTATAAACAACACCATCGGTAACGCTGGAAGGCTTACTCGCTGAATATGTTGGCGATGTATAAATAGAAACTGTCGCATTTGCAGTACAATCCCAATGGATATTTACACGAGTCGCATAATTGCCAATCTCAACGTAAATATCATATGTATCGCCGGATGTGTTGATCCAGGCGAAATTCGTTAATCCGACGGCTGTACGCTTCCACAAAGCCCCGGTAATTCCTTTGGGGTTTCCATTGCCTGCTCGTAGAACCAGTTCTGAAATGCCTGCCTGATGTGGGGAACCGACGTTGTAACCAGCGCCACCAATCAATGCGATGTAAACGATGGAACTCGCTTGTGGCATGGTAACCGTAGCCAGTTTGAACCACCCAGCCCCGCCAGAGAAAGACATCGTTACTGAATTTAAAGTACCAATATCTTTCGGCGTTAATGTTATATCCGCAGTCAGTGCTTTTCCGTTAACTTTTCGGTTAGATGGCACCCTGCTATTCGCATTGTCATTGGCTGCTTTAACTGCTTTTGGCGTTGCGGCCAGCGATTCACTGGTGCTATCAACAGCACTGCTAAGTTTCACAACACCTTTAGTTGTAAGGCTTGCGTCTTCCATCGCAACTGCACCGGCAATCTCTTCAGCACGATCAGCAGCAGCTTCCGCACGGGTCGCAGCGGATTCAGCAGCAGTTTTGCTCTGAGATGCTGCCGTCGCACTGCCTGCCGCCTCTGTTGCTTTCGTGGATGCCGTCGTGGCGCTGCCCTTCGCTGCTGACGCCTGTCTGGTCGCCTCATCTTTTGAAGCAGACGCAGATGATGCCGATGACGCTGCCGAACTGGCGGACGATGCGGCTGCCGTTTTTGAGGATTCTGCACGGGTTTCCGACGCTTTCGCATTCGTTTCGGATGTCTTCGCTGCGGAAGCAGACCTCGCTGCTGCGCTGGCCTGTACAGCGGCTTCGCCAGCCTTCGTTGTGGCTGTTGAAGCGGACGATGCAGCACTTTCTGCCGATTTTCCGGCGGCGGTGGCACTGGCTGAGGCCTGCCCGGCACTTGTTGACGCGGCACTGGCAGACGACGCAGCCGCTGTTTTTGAGCCTGCCGCAGCTGAGGCACTCTGTCCCGCTGCCGTTTCAGAAGCCTTGGCGTTCGTCTCGGACGTTTTTGCCGCCTTCGCAGAATTTGCTGTCGCCGTTGCCGAGGAAGCTGCGCTGCTGGCGCTCGAGGCTGCGCTCGTTTCTGATGATTTTGCCGCCTCTTTTGAAGCCGACGCATCCCGGGCTGAGGTGGCAGCTTCTGACGCTTTCGTGGTCGCGGTGGATGCTGAAGTGGCTGCTGATTGTTGTGACGCTGCCGCATTCGTTTCTGACGTTTTCGCGGCACCGGCACTGGTGGCCGCCGCGCTTTTTGAGGACTCTGCAGCGGCAGCACTTTTTGATGCTTCAGTGGCCTTTGTTGATGCCGTTCCTGCGCTGGAAGACGCCTCCTGAGCCGACGTCGCGGCCTGTCCGGCTGACGTGCTGGCTGCACGCGCTGAGCCTGCAGCATCAGTCGCATGGGTTGCCGCCTCACTGGCAGATGTGCCGGCATCACTGGCTGACTTCTTCGCGGCTGCCGTGTTCTGTGCCACCGCGGACGCGTTACGCGCCACCTCTTCCACCATCAGTTCAAAACGGCGCAGAGCCTCTGGACGGGCATCATCCTCCGTCATGGCACCGAGGAAATCATTCAGTGTGCCCGGCTTTGAGTCCTCATATACGGTGATAATCCCGGCGTGTGACGGCGGGAATCCCTCCACCAACAGACTGACGCTGTACTGACCATACTCGACGTCCATTGTGTAACGCCCGGCTTCATCCGGGTTTTCTGAGGCCACTGTGTTCACCACCACCGTGGTGCTGTTGCGCCTGGCCTTTAGCTGAATGGTGCAGTTTTGTATCGGCTTACCTGCGCCATCTTTCAGTACACCTGAAATCCGTACTGCCATATTCCCCCCACAAAAAAGCCCGCCTGAACCGGCGGGCTGTCATAACACTGTGTTACCTGGCTAATCAGAATTTATAACCGACACCAACGATGAAACTGTTGGTACGCCAGTCACCGCTGCCGGAGCCTTCATAAGCGACGTCAACGGCCACGGATTCGGTCGGGTTAAACTGCACGCCAGCTCCCCACGCCAGAGACGTGTTGCTGTGGCGACCGTCATCACTTCCGGTCAGCACATCGTGCGTTTTCCCCTTGTTGTCAGTTACGCGGATATAATCCCCGGAGAAAGTCGACACACGGCTGTAAGCCATACCCGCCATCGCATACGCGCTGAACCATTCATTCACGCGCACAGACGGCCCCGCCATCACGCTGAACCAGCGATTACGCACGGAATCCTCATGCCAGCGGGTATCGCTGTAATGCGTTTTTTGCTCATCTTCAGCGTTGGCATAACTGAATGACGTAATCAGCCCCAGCGTGTCCGTAAACTCATAACGGTATTTCACGTTAATCCCGTTCAGATTTTCGCTGCCGGGAGCGTTCGTACGGGCATGAAGATACCCTGCGCTCAGTGTGGCCTGCTGCTCAGAGGCCCATGCAGGCGCACCGGATACGGCCAGACAGATGGCTGCGGACAAAATGGCTGCACAAACTTTACGCATAATTACCTCTCGCTTTTCTGCAATAAAAAAGGCGCCATTTCTGGCGCCCGTATATGGGTTATAAAATTCAGCTGATACTGATGCCTGCGGTGGCTTTCTTCATCACCACAACCAGCAAATCGCTGATACTTGCTGTGGGATACCAGTCATTTACCAGCCATGCTGACACCGAAAACTCCAGCGTCATGTGGCCGTGACCAGCTGGCATATCAATAACACCACTGTAAATCAGCGTATTATCCAGCGCGGTACGGTTATAAATTTCAGCACCATTTTTCTTCACTATCAGGCGGCATGAGGAGTAAATATCAGTATGCTCTCTCTCATGTTTAGCACCGCTGAATGCCACCGCCGGAATAACAATCTGCCGGTCAAACGGCTGATCGTCATAAATCCTGACGGTAATGGTCCCTGATGGCCACCGCTCCGGTGCCCGGGAGTCCCGCGGGAAAGCCTTACCCACTGTTTTGACAATATCGCCTTCAATCTGGTTGGCTGACAGTTTCCCTTTAATCTGACAGTTCTCATTTATCGTAACGTTGTTGAGCGTCCCGGCGTTCGCATTCACACTGCCACTGATATCTGCATTTTTAGCGGTCAGCTTTCCGTCCGGTGTCATGGAAAATGCAGGAGGATTACCGCCGCTGGTAATGGTGGGAGCCGTCAGATATTTCAGGAACACTTCATTCATGAATATCTGATCACCCTGACCAACAAACATCGGTTTTGTGTTGCCATTTGCAGGATTAATCATCGCAATCCTGTCTGCCGCCAGCAGCACCTGACTCTGCATGCCGTCGGGGGTGTTCTCAATACCGACACCGATACCCGCAATATAAAGGCGTCCGTCCTGCATCTGCTGCAGCTTCACAGCCCACATGCTGTTCAGATTATTATTTGTATCAACCTGAACCTTCTGTATCTGCTGAATTGCCGCACTCTGGTCTTCCAGTTTCTTATTGACGGTCTGCGTGATTTCATTGCTGACATCCTTAATGGACGTCCTGATTTCAGCCAGGTCAGGCGCAAGCTGACCGTTATCAATCTGCGTCCACAGCTCCTGAGCCAGATGGGTTTTCCCTATCTCGCCTTTGAAAAAATCCAGATAGCCGGATGCATCATCACTCGGCTGACCAACAGCCTCCACGAATGCCGATTTGCCAACGGTGTTCACACTGCGAACGTAAAAATAATAATCATAGCCCGGCCTGATATTGATACTGGCGGCTATCCAGTACAGCCCCGTGCCAAGGTAGCGGGCTGTGGTTTCAACCTGCCTGATATCGGTAATCCGCTTTTCCGAGAACCAGAACTCAAACTGTACCGTCGGGTCATAAACGGCAAGATGCGGCGTGGCGGTTAT
>SKEO01002345.1_pt1 | contig 13257 bp, 13 predicted proteins | sample 4826801 | NCBI WGS metagenome assembly SKEO01 (sample SAMN11008807, study PRJNA524170) | human gut metagenome | biome: Human fecal sample; material: Feces; isolation source: fecal sample from pouch patient p3 | host: Homo sapiens | place: Israel: Tel-Aviv | collected 2016-02-25 | reverse complement strand
GGTGAACTGACAGCCGAGGATCTAAGAGCAGGATGCTCGTAGGCTGATAGGAGCATAAAGGAGGAACAAAACCATGAAATTGTTCAAGAAACTGGCAGCCGCTGCATTGGCGGCAGTTCTGGCGCTGACGATGGTGGGCTGCGGCAGCAGCGCTTCGCTGAAGGATGAACTGCTGAAGCTGGCAATAGATCAGATGACCGTGGCCGGCAGTACCGCAACCCACAGCAAGGAGCTGGATGCATTGGCGGCAAAGCTGGTGCAGGAAGCAGACAAGGTTGCCGGGCAGGACGCGTACAAGGGCGATGATGCAAAAACGATCCTGACAGCCGAAGATGTTGTGAAGGCCGCCGGCATCGATACCAATGCAAACGGGTATATCCTCAATGCAGCTCCGAATGTTCAGTTCAAGAGCAGCGGAGCGCTTATGGAGTACACGCAGCTGCAGTGGATGGCGAAGGCCATCAACCCTTATACGACGAACGATGGATCCAACAGAGCCGTGAAGATCGGAACGATCGAGCAGCTGGGCGACAATGTTGACATTGGCGTGGCAATGGGCAAGATCGGCGGCAAGGAATACGTTGTGATCCTTTATGCAAACCACGCGGCATAACACCTTTTAAGAAAAAGCGCTTCGGCGCAGCACCCCGGCACACGGAGAACCCCTCCGTGTGCCGGGGCTTTTTGCTGCCCTTTTGCCCCGCAAAACACAAAACCCCCGACCCGGACGGCACGTGCCGTTCAGGCTGGGGGATGCTTTTTGTGCAAGACGGGTGTTACTGCTCGTTCTCGTAGATCTGGATATAACGGGGTGCGTTCTTATCCTGAATGAACAGCAGCGCGGCGGTCAGGGCCACCGCCAGAGCAGTGAGGACGGCGAGCAGTGCTTTGAGAACCTTCATCGTTTCAAGCCTCCTTGGTAAGTCTGGCGCGGAGCGGGGGACGTTCCGCAGTTTTTGCTTGCCCTTAGTATAGCATAATCCGCATACAAAGGCAAACACCGGATGCAGGAAGAAAAATACGGTGGTTAGTTATATATAACCACGAAAAAATGAAAAGAAAGTTCAGGAAAACACATCATTTTTGCGCCATTGTCGTTGACTTCCCACGCCAAAATGATACAATAAGTGTGTTAAGCAGCTGCTGTCCCTGTACCAGTGCGCCTGCATGGGCGTGGGGGCGGCAATTCAAGCAGAATGGGGGATTTGAATTCCATGTTGAACAAGCTGAAACGTGCGGCGCTTGGCGCGCATACGCCGCATGACAAGGCAACTGCTGCAAGCAAACCGGTCCCGATGCCTCTGCCCGCGCAGGTACGCATCCTCATGAGCCAGCATATCGGCGCTCCCGCCAAAGCTCTGGGCAAAAAGGGCGACGAGGTATTCGTTGGCACTAAGATCGGCGAGGCTGGCGGCTTCGTCTCTGCAAACATTCACTCCAGCGTCTCCGGCACGGTTGCCGCGGTGGAGCCCTTCCGTCTGTCCAATGGCCGCATGTGCGACTCTGTCGTTATCAAGACCGATGGCAAACAGACCGTGGACCCGGCTGTCAAGGCACCGGAAGTGACCGATAAGGCCAGCTTCCTCAAGGCTGTGCGTGAGTGCGGTCTGGTCGGTCTGGGCGGCGCAGGCTTCCCGACCGACGTAAAGCTGCAGCCCAAGCAGCAGGTGGATACCCTGCTGATCAACGCTTCCGAGTGTGAAGTGTGGCTGACCAGCGATACGCAGGAGATGCTGAACTGCAGCGATGATATCATCCGCGGCATCAAGGCCGTGCTGCAGTACACCGGCATCCCGAAGTGCGTCATCGGCATTGAGAACAACAAGCCCGAGTGCATCGACCTGCTGTGCAAAAAGACCAATGGCGACAGCACCATCGAGGTCAAGCCCCTGCCCAGTGTCTACGGCACCGGCGCAGAGCTGATCCTCATTGAAAAGTGTCTGGGCCGCGAAGTGCCCCACGGCGGTCTGCCCGCAGATGCCGGCGCTATCGTCATGAACGTGACCAGCGTCTCCACCCTTGGCAAGTATCTGGCTACCGGTATGCCGGTGGTCGAGCGCACCATCACCGTGGACGGCGACGCCTGCGCAAAGCCCCAGAACATCGTTGTCCCCGTGGGCACCGCCTATCAGGACATCATCGATTTTGCGGGCGTCAAGGGCGAGCTGGGCAAGGTGGTTGCCGGCGGTGCCATGATGGGCCCCGCTGTGGAGAACCTGAGCTACCCCACCACCAAGACCACCTCCGGCCTGATCTTCCTGAGCAAGGCCGCTGCAGAGCCTGCACCGGTGAATCCCTGCATCCGCTGCGGCCGCTGCGTGGAGTACTGCCCCATGGGTCTGGAGCCTGTGGAGGTCAATCAGGCTTACGCTGCACGCGATGTGCAGGAGCTGGGCAAGCTGCATGCAGACTACTGCTTCAACTGCGGCAGCTGCTCGTTCGTCTGCCCGGCAAAGCGCCCTGTTACCCAGATGATGAGTCTGGCAAAGGCGTTCTACCTTGGTGAAATCAAAAAAGGAGGCAATAAGTAATGGATACGAAGCTTATTGTTTCGGCTTCCCCGCATGTGCGCAGCGAAGAGACCACCCAGAGCCTGATGGCCAACGTGATCGTCGCCCTGTGCCCCTGCGTGGTGGCCTCTGCCATCATTTTTGGCGTGCGTGCACTGCTGGTAACAGCCGTGTCCGTGGTGGCCTGCGTGGCCTTTGAGTGGCTGTACTGCAAGCTGCTCAAGAAGCCCAATCCCATCAGCGACCTGTCCGCCGTCGTCACCGGCATCATTCTGGCCATGAACGTGCCCGTGGGCATGCCCATCGGCCAGCTCATCATCGGTGATCTGGTGGCCATCGTCATCGTCAAGCAGCTGTTCGGCGGCATCGGCATGAACTTTGCCAACCCCGCTCTGGTGGGCCGTATCGTGCTGTTCATCAGCTTTGCCGGTTCCATGAACAAGTGGGTGTTCCCGGATGCAGCGGTGGATCAGCTGTCCAGCGCTACCCCGCTGGCTGTGGCCGATAAGTCCAAGCTGAGCCTGCTGGATCTGTTCATGGGCATCCACGGCGGTGTGCTGGGCGAGACCTGCGCACTGGCCATCGTGCTGGGCCTGATCTATCTGGTGGCCACCAAGACCATCAGCATCGCCATCCCGGCTTCTTACGTCGGCAGCATGTTCGTGTTCTACCTCATTGCTACCCACAGTGTGCACGAGGCTCTGGTTGCCGTGCTGAGCGGCGGCCTGCTGTTCGGTGCCGTGTTCATGGCTACCGACTACGTTACCAGCCCCTTCACCCTGAAGGGCAAGCTGGTGTACGGCGTGGCACTGGGCATCGTCACCTTTGCCATCCGTTACTGGGGCAGCTACACCGAGGGCGTGTCCTTCGCACTGCTGTTCATGAACCTGTGGGTCCCCTACATCAACGATCTGACCCGTCAGACCCCGTATGGCTACATCAAGCCTGCAAAGAAAGCAAAGGAGGGTGCTGGCAAATGAGTAAGTCTTCCAACTGGGAGAGCACCATCAAGCCCATTGTTGTGCTGAGCGTTATCTCCCTGATCGCCAGCCTGCTGCTGGCACTGGTGAACGGCATGACCGCCCCGGTCATTGCCGAGAACACCAAGCGTACCACTCTGGCCGCTTATGTCGGCGTGCTGCCCTCCGTTTCGGACGCCAGCGAGCTGGAAGAAGTGACCGATTACACCACCGCCGGCATCACCGGTGTGGTCAAGACTCCGGACGGCAGCACTGCCATCAAGGCCGAGGAAAAGGGCTTTGACGGCGGTATCCTGACCGTTATCATGGGCTTTGATGCCAATGGCGCCGAGACCGGCATCTGGGTGGACGCTTCTACCCAGACCAAGGGCATCGGCTCCAACGTGAGCAGTGACGACTTCCTGGCGCAGTTCGATGGCATGGATGGCACCCAGAACATTGTGATGAATCAGGATTACGATGCCTACAGCGGCGCAACCATTTCGTCCACCGCTCTGTTTGCTGCCATCAATGACTGTGTCAACTGCTACAACGAGCTGGCGTAAAGGAGGTTGGTAAGAAATGGCACAAGAAAATAAGTCCAAGGTAAGCATCCTTACCAACGGCATTATCAAAGAAAACCCCGTTCTGCGTCTGGTTCTGGGTACCTGCTCCATTCTGGCAGTTACCACCGCAGTTTCCAGCGCTCTGGGCATGGGTGCCGCCTTCACCTTCGTGCTGGTGTGCTCCAATATCATGATCTCCCTGCTGCGCAAGGTGATCCCCGGCAAGGTGCATCTGCCCTGCTACATCGTCATTATCGCAAGCTTCGTGACCATCGTTCAGATGTTCATGCAGGCTTACATGGAAAGCCTGTACAACGCTCTGGGTGTGTTCCTGCCCCTGATCGTTGTCAACTGTATCATTCTGGGCCGTGCCGAGATGTTCGCCTGCAAGAACAGCATCGTGGACTCCGCACTGGACGGCGTGGGTATGGGCGTTGGCTACACCCTCACCGCTACCCTGATGGCATCCATCCGTGAGATCCTGGGCAGCGGCACATGGCTGGGCTTCCAGGTGATCCCGGAAAGCGTTGCCAAGGTCTCCATCATGACGCAGGCTCCCGGCGCATTCTTCTGCTTTGGCCTGTTGATGGCCGGCTGTGTGTGGCTGGAAGGCAAGCTGGATGCCCGCATCGAGCGCAAGAGCTGCTGCGACCTTGATAACCTGAAGAAGGAGGCAGAATAAGATGTTAGTAAAACTCGCTGCGATCTTCTTCAGCATGATCCTGGTCAACAACTACGTGCTGGTGAAGTTCTACGGTATCTGCCCGTTCCTGGGCGTTTCCAAAAAGCTGGATTCTGCGGTTGGTATGTCCGGCGCCGTCATCTTCGTCATGTTCATGGCAACGGCCGTTACCTTCCCCATCCAGATCTTCATTCTGGACCCGGCTGGTCTGAGCTACCTGCAGACCATCGTGTTCATTCTGGTCATTGCTGTTCTGGTGCAGTTCATCGAGATCTTCCTCAAGAAGTACGTGGTTGCACTGTATAACTCTCTGGGCGTTTACCTGCCCCTGATCACCACCAACTGCTGTGTTCTGGCTGTCACCATTCTGGTCGTGGGCGACTACGGCGCAGATGTGGCTGCTATGGGCTTCGGTGTTGCTTACATTGAGGCTCTGGTCTGTGCCATCGGCGCAGGCTGCGGCTTCATGCTGGCCATGGTCATGTTCAGCGGCGTGCGCAAGCGCGTGGAAGCCTGCGATCCCCCGGCACCCTTCAAGGGCCTGCCCATCACCCTGATCGCAGCAGCAATCACCAGCCTGTCCTTCATGGGCTTCGGCGGCATCGTCGAAAACCTGTTCAATGTCACGCTGTAAGGGAGGAACAGGATTATGAATATTGTATCTGCTGTTATCCTGTGTACCATCGTGGGCGCGGTCGGCGCGATCGTTCTGGTCGCAGCGGCCAAGTTCATGGCGGTGGAGGAAGACCCCCGCATTGAAGAAGTTACCAACTGCCTTGCCGGTGCAAACTGCGGCGGCTGCGGCTACGCAGGCTGTGCGGACTACGCAAAGGCTGTGGTCATGGATGGCGTGCCCTGCGACAAGTGCGCACCCGGCGGCCCCAAGGCTGCCGCTGCCATTGCCAAGATCATGGGCGGCACGGCCAGCGCCGTGGAAAAGAAGGCTGTTGTCCAGTGCCAGGGCAATTCCGAGCACTGCAAGCCTGCTTACGATTACAAGGGCATCCAGACCTGTGCAGCCGCTGCTGCGCTGTACGGCGGCCCCAAGACCTGCTCCTTTGCCTGCGTTGGTCTGGGCGACTGCACCAAGGTGTGTAAGTTCGATGCCATCCACATTGTGGACGGTGTTGCCAAGGTGGACAAGGACAAGTGCACCGGCTGCGGTGCCTGCGCAAACATCTGCCCCAAGCAGGTCATTATGATCGATGTGGGCGGCCCGCGCAAGCCGGTGGTCATGTGCTCCAACAAGGACAAGGGTCCTGTGGCCATGAAGGCCTGCACCACCTCCTGCATTGCCTGCGGTATGTGCGAGCGCACCTGTAAGTTTGACGCTATCCACGTGGTGGACGGCGTGGCCCGCATCGACTACGACAAGTGCAAGGGCTGCGGCATGTGTGCCCAGAAGTGCCCCAAGCACATCATCCTCTTCCCGCTGAAGGATGACCCCAATCCCCCGAAGCCGGTGGTGAAGCCCGCCGCTCCCGCTGCTGCCCCCGCAGCAAAGCCGGAAGCCAAGGCTGAGGCAAAGCCCGAGACCAAGGCAGAGTAAACTGTAAACCAAAGCCCGCCGTGCAGCGATGCCCGGCGGGCTTTTTGCATAGAAAATGATTGGGAATGCCCTCCGCGTTGCTCTGAACCACTTTTTCACGGGAGAGGCTGTAAAGGCAAATAGCAACGCACTCCGCAGCGCCGCGCTTCCGAAGGAAGCGGCGCTGCAAATGCAGTTTACCATTGCGACTCTTCTCGTGAAAATGGTAGAACGGAACGCCCGCAGGCGTTCCGTTCTACCGAAATCCAGAGTAATATTTCCTTGAATTATGCCCAGAGCGCAAGCGGAGGGCATTTTAAATCGTCCGAACCCGGCGGGCTTTTTGCAACTTTTTGTAAGAAAATCCGGTTGCAATGATGCGGAATTATGGTTAAATAGAAGGAGGATATTTTCACAGAAAGAGGACGATTATGGAACAACAGTCTGCACGCCTGCGGAATACAGGCTTTCTTACCTTCTTCTTCAGCGGCATCTGCGCCATCAGCGCTGGTGTTGTGGTCAGCCTTTTGCAGGAAGAGCACGGCTTTGCCTACGGCATGACCGGCACCCTGCTCTCGCTCATGAGCATCGGCAACCTGATCGCCGGGTTTCTGGTGGGCGTGCTGCCCGGTGCGCTGGGCATGAAACGCAGCGTGCTGCTGCTGACCATCGGCTACGCGGTGGGCTACAGCCTGATGGGCCTGACGGGGGCCGTGGCGGTGCTGGCGCTGGCGTTTTTTCTGGTGGGCATTGCCAAGGGCAGCGTCATGAACACCTGCACCATTCTGGTCAGCGATAACTCGGCCAGCCGCACCCGGGGCATGAACCTGATGCACAGCTGCTACGCCTGCGGTGCGCTGCTGTGCCCCTTCCTCATTGCAGCGGCGGCAAGGGTGAGCACCGCACTGGCAGTGTTCCTGCTGGCAGTGCTGGGCCTGATGCTCTGGCTGGTGTATGGACTTACTCCGCTGGGCGGCGGAAGTCAGAAAACAGCCCGGACGAAAGAGGTCATCGACTGGAGCTTTCTGCACGCGCCGCGCTTCTGGCTGCTGACCGGCCTTCTGTTCTGCCAGAACGCGGCGGAGCAGAGCGTTACCGGCTGGATGGTGACCTATTTTAAGGGCAGCGGCATCATTGCCGGTTCGCTGGCGGCCTACACCGTCACGGTGATGTGGGGTGCCACATTGGTGGCACGCCTGCTCATTGCGTTCGTGTTCCCGTTCAAGAACCCGCGCAAGGCCATGGTGGGCATGAGCGTGCTGTGCACTTTCTTCTATGTGCTGCTGGTGCGGGCTGACACGCAGGGCATGGCCATTGTGCTGCTGTTTGCATTTGCATTCTCGATGGCAGGTCTGAACCCCACTGCGGTTGCCAGCGCAGGCCGCATGACCAGCGTTACCAGCATGGGCATCATGCTGCCGGCGGCGTCCAGCGGTGCCATCCTCATGCCGTGGATCATCGGCATCGTGGCCGAAAAGGCGGGCCTTGCCGCCGGTATGGCGTCCAACATCGTGCCCTGTGTGGGGCTGATCGTGTTCACCCTGCTGGTAGCTAGATTGCCGGAAGAATAAACCCTCTCAGGCGCTATCGCGCCAGCTCCCCCGAAGGGGGAGCTTTATGCGCTAAAACCGTTTGGTATTCTCTTTTCAGTAAAGAAAATAACCGTTGGAAAGTAGAAAAAGCTCCCCTCTCGGGGGAGCTGGCATTGCGCAGCAATGACTGAGAGGGTTATCTCTCAATGCCACGTGCTTTCGCGCTGAACTCGCAGCCGCAGTAGTCCTGCCGGTACAGGCCGTATTCCTCCGAAAGCTGCAGGCTGCGCAGGTAGCCGTTGTGCTTTTTGAAGTCTGAGGGCAGATGCTTGACCCCGAATTCTGCCTCCAGCTCCTGCCCGATGGCGTTGATACGCTTGGCGTCCTTGTGGGGGCTGATGGACAGCGTGGTGGTGAACCAGTCAAAGCCGTTCTCTTTGGCGTACTGTGCCGCCCGGCGCATCCGCAGCCGGTAGCAGACCGTGCACCGACTGCCCCGCTCCGGCTCGTTTTCAAGGCCGGTGACGGCAGAGTAGAACTCCTGCGGGTCGTAGTGGTCCTCCACAACGGTCACACCCAGAGGATGGGCTGCCGCCACGAACTTCTTCAGTTCCTCGCCGCGGCGGTGGTATTCTTCCGCAGGCCAGGTGTTGGGGTTATAGTAAAGCACCGTGATCTCAAAATACTGGCACAGCTGTTCCAGCACTGCGCTGGAGCAGGGGCCGCAGCAGGCGTGGAGCAAAAGGCGCGGCCGGGTGCCGTCCAGCGTTTTGAGCACGGCATCCATCTGCTGTGCAAAATTCAATTGAGTTGCCATTTTTATCATCCTTTGCTATACTGATTGAGAAAATTCCTTAAAAAGCTCGCCCCTTCGGGAGAGCTGGCATTGCATAGCAATGACTGAGAGGGTTTATTTTCTTATTATAACATATTCCGCTTGAAAATACAGGAGGCCCCATGACACAGGAAAAGATCGCCCGCATCAACGAGCTGGCAAAAAAGAGCAAGACCACCGGCCTGACCGAGGCCGAAAAGGCAGAGCAGCAGGCCCTGCGCCGCGAGTACATCGATGATATGAAGGCCAGCCTGCGCGCACAGCTGGCCAACACCTCCATTCAGGAGCCGGACGGCACCATCCACAAGGTGATCCGCCGCGCCGACCTTGAGAAGCCCCGTAGCTGAACGCACAATTTTACGCGCACTTTTTTGGAGGAAAACGCAGCTCAAAGCTGCGCTTTCCTCTTTTTTTGCGCGGAAAACTGTGCTATACTATACTAGCATTGGTGCGTGCATGATGCGCCGGTGCGCTTTCCCAAGGTGGCGTATCCCGGGCAAGGTGCACGGAAAAGGCTGTCTTTTGAAAAAATGATAAAGAGGTCATTTATTATGCTTACTGCAATTACGGGTATCAACTGGGGCGATGAAGGCAAGGGCCGCATGGTCGACCTCATCAGCCAGGAGTATGACATCGTTGCACGCTATCAGGGCGGCAACAACGCCGGTCACACGGTGAAGAACGAGCGCGGCAAGTTCGTGCTGAACCTGCTGCCCTCCGGCATCCTGCGCCCCAATGTCGTCTGCGTCATGGGCAACGGCATGGTCATCGACCCGCATCATCTGGACGGCGAGATCAACAAGCTGCGGGAGCAGGGCGTTGAGATCAGCCCGGCAAACCTGAAGATCTCCGACCGTGCAACCATCACCATGCCCTACCATGTGGAGCAGGATGGTCTGGAAGAAGCACGTCTGTCCAAGACCGGCGCACAGTTCGGCTCCACCAAGCGTGGCATCGCCTACGCTTACGGTGATAAGTACATGAAGAAGACCCTGCGCATGGGCGACCTGCTGCATCTGGACGACGCTGTGAAGAAGCGCCTGGTCACCATGGTGGACTCCAAGAATCTGGTGATGGAGGGCAGCTACAACGCCGCTCCCATCAGCGTGGATGAGATGTGGGCATGGCTCGAAAAGTATGCTGCCATCTTCAAGGACTACATCTGCGATGTGGGCCAGTATCTGGCCGATGCCGACGCCGAGGGCAAGAAGGTGCTGTTTGAGGCACAGCTGGGCGCTCTGCGCGACATCGATTTCGGCATCTACCCCTATACCACCTCTTCCAACGTCATCGGTGCCTACGCTCCCATCGGCGCAGGCATCCCGGGCCACAAGCTGCACAACTCCATCGGCGTCATGAAGGCTTACTCCTCCTGCGTGGGCGACGGCCCCTTCGCTGCCGAGCTGGCAATGACCGAAGAGGAAAAGCACGACCTGCGTGAGGCTGGCCACGAGTACGGCGCAGCCACCGGCCGTCCCCGCCGCGTGGGCCCCATCGATCTGGTGGCAAGCCGCTACGGCGTGTTCTGCCAGGGCTGCGATGAAGTTGCCCTGACCCTGCTGGACGTGCTGGACTACATGGAAAAGATCCCCATGGTCACCGCATATAAGCTGACCGACGGCAGCACCACCACCCGCTTCCCCATGGGCGAAGCTCTGGATACCGCACAGCCCGTGGTGGAGTACCTGCCCGGCTGGCACTGCGATATCACCGCGGCCCGCAAGTGGGAAGACCTGCCCAAGGAAGCACAGGACTACGTGGAATATCTGGAAAAGGCTGTTGGCTGCAAGATCACCTATATCTCGGTGGGTGCCGAGCGTGAGGCTTACATCCATCGCGTCTGATGTTCCCGGCAGCCCCGAATGTTGCAGAAAAGGAAGCGTCACAGATGTTTGATATCATTACCGACAGCGCATGCGACCTGACGCCGGATACGGCCCGGCAGCTTGGTATTGAGGTCGTGCCCTTCTACGTCTCGCTGGACGGCGAGCACTACCGCAAGGAGGGCACCGAGATCGCCGTGCGGGATTTCTACCAGTTCATGGTGGACAACCCCTCGGCCTACCCCAAGACCAGCCTTGCCTCCATCGAGGATTTTGAACAGACCTTCCGTGCCCATGCTGAGGCGGGCCGGGCTGTGCTGTGTCTGGTGTTTACCGGCAAGATGAGCGGCTGCGTGGGCAGCGCCCGCAATGCCCGGGATCTGGTGCTGGAAGATTTCCCCGATGCCCGCATTGAGGTCATTGACAGCGCGGCAGCTACCGTTACCGAGTCCACCATGGTGGAAAACGCCGTGGCCATGCGGGACGCAGGCTGCTCGCTGGACGAGACCGTGACATGGCTGGAAGCAGAGAAGGCCACCAACCAGATCTTCTTCACGGTAGGCAATCTGGACTATCTCATCAAGGGCGGCCGCATCGGCAAGGTGACGGGCCGTGCAGCCAACATGCTGGGCATCAAGCCGATGATCCTGTTCAAGGATGGCGAGATCTTCTCCGGCGGCGTGGCCCGCGGACGCCAGAAGAGCTTTGAAAAAGCGCTGGACCAGCTGATGAACTATCTGGATGCCCACGGCGGCACCCCGGACGACTACCGCATCACCGTGGGCTACGGCTACGATGCCGACGAGGGCAAGCGCCTGTGGATGCAGACGCGCGCGGCTCTGCGTGCAAAGTACCCCGGCGCACAGTGCGAAGTGGGCCTGCTGCAGATCGGCTGCACCATTGCCGTGCACACCGGCCCCTATGCGCTGGGCATGGGCGTGATGCGCCGCTGGAAAAAGCAGGGCTGAACGTAAAGCCTTGACAAATTTATAAAAAGTAACTATACTACAAATAGAAAAGGCACTGCGACAAGCGGTCAGCCCTTTTGGGTTATAGTTCTAAAACGAACCGTCACCGGCCAGGGTGGCGGTTCATCTTTTACCTTTAGAAATCCGAAGCGTGAACGTAAGCCCAAGCAGATGGAATGTAAAAGTAATAGGCATGACTCTCACCTCCTTTCGGAAGCGAGGGCTGAACCGCCTGCCGTTGTATGCAGTGCCTTGCTGCTTACAAAAGCAGCAAGTATAGAGTATCATATCATTCGACAAATTGCAAGGATGCACTGCACGGCTGAAAAGCTGTGTGGTGCTTTTTTGTTGAAAAAATTATGATTTGCAAACTTTTTATGAACCCTATTGACAAAGTGGGAAAACAGGAGTATAGTTTTAGCAGTCGAACAGATAGAGTGCTAAAACAAGCAAAACCGGTTCGGCAGGAGGTGCTTGAAATCGTGAAACAACTGAAGAATAGCCGCTGCTTCCCGTTTGGCAGCATCTCTGCGCCGGGCTTTTAGCAAACGGCTGTCATGTCCGCTAAAATAAACCTTCCGGTATGAATGGAGGCTTGACTTTATGAATACCAATCAATATACACAGAAAACGCTGGAGGCTCTGCAGGCAGCGCAGCAGCTGGCTGTGGAGTATCAGCATAACCAACTGGAACCCGAACATCTGCTGCACGCACTGGCTTCGCAGGAGCAGGGCCTGATCCCGCAGCTGCTGCAAAAGATGAATGTGGACCCCGGCAGCTTTTCTGCCGCCGTGGCCGAAAAGCTTTCGGCTCTGCCCCGGGTGTCCGGCTCCGGCCGTGACCCCGACAAGGTCTATATCTCGCAGGCCACCGATAAGGTGCTCAGCGCCGCAGCCCGCGAGGCAAAGGCCATGAAGGACGACTATGTCAGCGTAGAGCATGTGTTTCTGGGTCTGCTGAATGAGCAGGATCAGAACACGGCAGAACTGTTCCGCGCCTTTGGCATCACCAAGGATAAGTTCCTGCAGCAGCTCACAGCAGTGCGCGGCAACCAGCGCGTCACCAATGACAACCCGGAGGATACCTACAACGCCCTGCAGAAATACGGTCAGGATCTGGTAGACCTTGCCCGCAAGCAGAAGCTGGACCCCGTCATCGGCCGCGATCAGGAGATCCGCAACGTGATCCGCATCCTGTCCCGTAAGACCAAGAACAACCCCTGCCTGATCGGTGAGCCCGGCGTTGGCAAGACCGCCATTGCAGAGGGTCTTGCACAGCGTATCGTGCGCGGCGATGTGCCCGAAAACCTGAAGGACCGCATCGTGTTCAGTCTGGACATGGGCGCTCTGGTGGCTGGTGCAAAGTACCGCGGCGAGTTCGAGGAGCGCCTGAAGAGCGTGCTGAACGAGGTGAAGAAGAGCGAGGGCAAGATCATCCTCTTCATCGATGAGCTGCACACCATCGTGGGCGCCGGCAAGACAGACGGCGCCATGGACGCAGGCAACCTGCTCAAGCCTATGCTGGCCCGGGGCGAACTGCACTGCATCGGTGCCACCACGCTGGACGAGTACCGCCAGTATATCGAGAAAGACCCCGCTCTGGAGCGCCGCTTCCAGCCGGTACAGGTGGATGAACCCACCGTGGAGGACACCATCTCCATCCTGCGCGGCCTGAAGGAACGCTACGAGGTGTTCCACGGCGTGAAGATCAACGACAGCGCCCTGATCGCCGCTGCCACCCTGTCCGACCGCTATATCACCGATCGTTTCCTGCCGGATAAGGCCATCGACCTTGTGGATGAAGCCTGTGCCATGATCAAGACCGAGATGGACAGCATGCCCAGCGAGATGGAC
>SKEO01002339.1_pt1 | contig 13286 bp, 16 predicted proteins | sample 4826801 | NCBI WGS metagenome assembly SKEO01 (sample SAMN11008807, study PRJNA524170) | human gut metagenome | biome: Human fecal sample; material: Feces; isolation source: fecal sample from pouch patient p3 | host: Homo sapiens | place: Israel: Tel-Aviv | collected 2016-02-25 | reverse complement strand
CCCTATCGGTTGCCGCAGGCGACGGCTTTGCACAGGGTATTTTCCTGCCGTTCGGTATCACCGTGGACGATGAGGCTGACGGTGAACGCACCGGCGGCTTCGGCAGCACGACTGAAAAGAAGTAACAATTCCATAAACAGCCAAAAGCGCATTCACAGAGATTTATCTGCGAATGCGCTTTTTCTTATGCCCTGTTTACATGAAACAGGCAGCACAGGATCCCGCGTAAGCACTTGGGACTTTTCCATACAACAACCTTCATCATGCCTTACCCTCCTTCAGCACTGCAGCAGGAACAGCCCTGCCGCGATCACTGCCAGTGCAATCAGCCACACCGGCAGACAGGATGGGAGCAGACTGCCTAGCAGCAAGCCTGTTCCAAACATAAATACGGCAAGACCGATCGCCTGACCACGGCAGAACATAGCGCATCACGCTCCTGTTACCAGTATAAGCAGCTCGGATAGAAAATGTGACAGCAAAGCGAAACCGATCTGCTCATATTTTACGCAAGCGCTTCATATGGTAATGCAGGAGCAGCGGTGAAACCAAAGGAGGCAGCATCAATGGAACTGAATCAAACAAGCATCTGCTACTACGAAAAGAAATTAGCGCATATCTCTGCGGCGACAGAGAGTGCGGATTCGATTGTGCCGGACACATTTCCGGATATCGGACGAATCGTGTGCGCGTATGGTACGGCGGTCATCAAGGACCAGACTCCACAGAATGACCGCCTGCTGGTATCCGGCACCGTGCAGACGACCGTACTGTACGAACCGGAAAACGGTGGTAAGCTGCGTCGACTCTCCGTGCCGGTCACGTTTGCGCATATTGAGGAATGTGAGGGTTTAACGGCAGAATCTATCTGCAGCACCGTGTGCCGCATTGCTGCAGTAGATGCCGAAGCTATGAACAGCCGCAAGGTGAGCGTCAGCGTTCAGCTTTGCTTTTTAACCGAAGGCTACTGCAAAGCGGAGTGCGACGTGACGGAATCGGTCGAACTGGACGGCATAGAATGCCTGAGCCATTTGCAGAGCATAACGCTGCTGGAGCAGGTACGCAGTTATCCGGTGACAATACTGGATGACGTACAGCTTGCGGATGCAGCGGAGCTGTCCCTGCTGCACACCGACTGCACGATGCAGGTATCCGAGTGCCGCGCCATGCATGGCAGAATCATCGTGAAAGGTGAAGCTGTGCTGCACTGTCTTGCCATGCAGGAGGATGATGCTGTGCGCGTACTGAATAGCAGCACGCCGTTCACGCAGATTCTCGAGCTGCCGGAAGCAGAAGAAGACGCCCTGACTGCAGTCCGGATGACCGTATCTGAGGCAGACTGCCGATTGGAATCCGATGGCATGCTGTCCTGCACCATCAGCGCACAGGCAATAGTACTGCTGCGGCAGGAGCGCAGGCTGCGCTGCATCGAGGATATGTATCTGCCCGGCAAGGAGCTTGCTGCGCAGGCAGAGCATCCTGTATTGCAGAATATGCCGTCCGCACAGCCGTTTACCGCCGAAGGCAGCGAGACTTTGCAGACCGCACAGCATGTATCTCATGTGATTGCCGCGCAGGCGGTCTGCTGCGGCGCAAAGCGTGTATCGGAGAGCGAGCTGCAAATCAAAGCTGGTGTTTGCGTGCTGTATTTGAGTGATGAACAGCAGCTTTGCGCGGTACAGCGTATTGTACCGCTGACCATGCCGTACAGCGAAGCCGGAGAGCCGGAAGAGCTTACGCTTTCAGCACGTGCCACAGCGGCGGGTGAGCGAGGATTGCTTTTGACTGTCACTGCAAACGGTGCTGCTGCAACACAGGAGCGTGTGACATTCTGCCATATCTCTGCGTTGGAGATCAAGCCAAAGGAGAGCAGTCATAACGGCGTAACACTGGTTCTCAAGCAGATCAACGACGAAGAACGGCTGTGGGACATTGCCAAAAACTGCGGTACGACCGAGCAGGCCATCCGCTGTGCGAATGACTTGCCGGCAGAGGCAGAGTGTGTGCAGAATGCCATGCTGCTGATTCCGATTCAGGACTGAAAGGCGGGAAGAGAATGGAAAACCAGATTTACGACCAAATCAGCAGCCGTACCGGCGGTGATATTTATATTGGTGTTGTCGGTCCGGTTCGTACGGGCAAATCCACATTTATCAAGCGGTTCATGGAGACTATGGTGCTGCCCGATATGGAGAATCCCTACAAGCGGGAGCGCGCACGGGATGAATTGCCGCAGTCCGGCACCGGACGGACAATTATGACTGCCGAACCGAAATTTGTGCCGGAAGAAGCGGCGGAAATCGCTCTGCCGGAAGGCGGCGCATGCCGGGTACGGCTGGTGGACTGCGTAGGCTATCTGGTAGAGGGCGCACTCGGCGGCATGGAGGGAGATACACCGCGCATGGTATCTACACCGTGGCAGGAGGAACCCATGACACTGGCCGAAGCGGCAGAGATCGGCACGCACAAGGTTATCGGTGAACACTCTACCATCGGACTGGTGGTGACGACCGACGGCAGCTTTACCGAGCTGCCGCGTGAAGCCTATATACCGGCAGAAAAACGCGTAATTGAGGAACTGCAGTCACTCGGCAAGCCGTTTCTCGTACTGGTAAACTCGTCAGAGCCGAACGGCGAAGCGGCACAGCGTGTATGCGACGAGCTACAATCGCAGTACCGGATTGCACCGATTGCGGTGAACTGTCTTGAACTGGATGAGAGCGGCATTGCGGATATTCTGCAGCAGGTGCTGTATGAATTTCCGGTCTGCGAGATTGGTTTTGTCCTTCCGCGTTATATCGGTACTCTGCCGCTGCATCATCCGGTGCAGAACAGCATTTACCAGTGCATTCGCACAGCCGCCGCCGACGGAGAGAAAATGCGTGATGTACAGAAGCTATGCCGTACCCTCGAAGAGAACGAATACGTCGAGCGGGCGAGCGTGGACAATATGGCGCTCGGCAGCGGCTCGGCGGTCGTGCGTGTGGACGTACCGGAAACCGTATTCTACGGCATTGTCGGCGAGCAGACCGGCATTCAGGTGCGGGATGACGCAGATTTGATTCGTGTGCTTGAGGATTTCGCTGCGGTGAAACAGCAGTACGAACGGCTGCATGGTGCGCTCGATCAGGTATATCAGACCGGTTACGGCATTGTGATGCCGTCGGTGGAGGAGCTTTCGCTCGAGGAACCGGAAATCGTTCGGCAGGGAGGGCGGTATGGTGTGCGTCTGCGGGCTTCTGCACCATCCATCCATATGATGCGGGCCAACATCAAAGCTGAGGTCAATCCGATCGTCGGCACGGAAAAGCAGTCGGAAGAACTGGTACACTATCTGCTCAGCGAGTTTGAGGAACAGCCGGAGAAGATTTGGGAGACCAATATTTTCGGAAAGTCGCTCAATGAACTCGTGCGTGAGGAACTGTCGCACAAATTGAGCCGTATGCCGGATGATGCCCGTGGTAAAATCCGTGAAACACTGGAAAAGATCATCAATGAAAGCGCAGGAGGACTCATTTGCATCATCCTGTGAAATCGGGCGTGCCTGCCAAAAACAGGCACGCTTTTTTAACAGAATTGTAAAGACTGTCCGCTTGTAAAGGTCGATTTGCTGTGCTAAAATGTATAGTGTATAGAAATGCGCATTTGAAGGAGACTTTTACTTGACCAAACAAGTGTTTATCATAAACGGCAGCGGCGGTGTCGGCAAGGATACCGTATGCAGTGCTGCCGCGCAAAGCTGGAAGGTGCAGAACATTTCGTCCATCACACCCATTTTGCAGGTGGCCAAAGCCGCAGGATGGGACGGCACCAAAACACCGGCGGCACGTCGTTTTCTTTCGCAGCTGAAGGCAGACTGCACGGAATTCAACGACCTTCCGTTCCGCTACTGCACAGAACAGCTGCAGATATTTGCTGAAAATGATGCGGAACTGCTGTTCGTCCATATCCGGGAACCGGAGGAGATCGAGCGGTTTCGTCAGACAGCAGGCGTAAACTGTAAGACCATTCTCGTGCGTCGACCGACACTTGAGCAGGCACGCGGACAGCTGGGCAACCGCTCAGACGACGGCGTTGCAGCGTACGCCTATGATGCGGAATTCCTCAACGACGGTTCACTGGAGGAACTGCCCGCAAAAGTACACGACTTTTTACAGGCTCTGATCGAGAGATAACTTCTAAGATCAGGCACGGCTCTGTTTTATAGGAACAGCGCATAGAAAGGAACATCAAAATATGAGCCAGAACAAGAAGAAGTTCTTCGGCAAGCACAAGGACGAGCAGGAGCAGGATCTCGAGCAGACGCAGCCGCTTCCGTCGATATCAGAAAACACCGCTGATAAGACCGTTCAGACGGAGGAAAATACTGCACCGGAAGAAGCATCCGAAAAAGCTGATGCTGACGAAAAAAGCGAGAAGGCAGAGCAGCTTGCCAAATCCTTTTGCAAAAGATTTAATCAAAGTAAATGCGTCCGCGTTATCATTGCAGCCGGATTGATTATTCTGCTTGTCGGCGGTTCGGTATTTGCTGTCATTCGCTCGCGCAATACCGGCACGGAGGACACAATTCCGACGACTGCAGTCGTTACCTATGGCGATATTGGCACTTATATCGAGGGCAGCGGTGAAACGGCTGCGCGCAATACGGAAGAACTTGGCTTGGGAATTGAGGGAAAAATCTCTCAGGTGCTGGTTTCCGAGGGAGATGAGGTGCATGCCGGTGATCCGCTGGTCGTTGTCGATCCGACCGGAATCCGCGAACAACTGACAGCGGCACAGGCAGAATTCACTGCCGCGCAGAGTGAGCTGACCAACGCACAGGCAGCGATTACGCAGGCACAGAGCCGCATTGCCTCGGCGCAGAGCCAGTACACCCACAGCAGCGCTACGGCACCGTTCAGCGGCAAGTTTATCGCATCAAGCACATTTGCAGTAGGGCAGAAGGTAAGTGCAGGACAGACCATCGGCCGTATGGTCAACGACAGCCAGATGCAGCTTGCTGTACAGTTTAGTTCGGAATATGCCAAAGATATCAAGGCCGGTCAGACGGCTACGATCTCTACCTCTGTCGGACAGGTTTCCGCTGTGGTTTCGTCGATTGATTCCGCTTCCGGCAAAGGTACTTTCCTTGTTGTATTGACCGTACAGAATCCTTCCGATGCACTGGCGCAGGGAACGAGTGCTACCGCAACGATCAACAGCGACAGTGCCGGCACGATTTTCTCTTCCGGGTCGGGCACACTGGACTACATCAAGGAGCAGGTTATCACGGCACCGATCGGCGGTGAAATCACGGCCTATAACGGCTCGAACCACACATACAGCAGCGGTGCAGTCATTATGTCGATCTCCAATGTTGCAGCGCCGGATACTTCGGACGCGCGAAGCAGCCTCACGGCTGCACAGAGTACGGCTGCAGCCGCACAGGCCAAGGTGAGCGAAATTCAGACGCGCATTCTCAAGCTGCAGCAGGAGATTCTGGATGCCACGATGACGGCTTCGATCGACGGCGTCGTCACCTCACTGAACGCGGAAGAAGGGGAGGAGACCGATGGTACCGAGCCTCTGGTTGTTGTTTCCGACCTAAGCGATACCGTTGTTACGGCCGAGCTGACGACAGATGAAGTGCAGTCTGTAGAACCTGGTCAGACGGTGACAATGAACATGTACACGATGGATGGTTCCGAGCTGCCGCTCACCGGTGTGGTTGACTCGGTTTCGCCGGAGCCAAGTCAGAACACGGGCAGTCAGGGCAGTCTGATGACTTTTAAGGCAATTATCACGGTTGATTCTATCGAAGGTCAGGCGATTTCCAGCGGCATGATGGTCGATTACAAAATTGCAGTTGCCGAATCGGACAGCTGCCTGATGGTACCGACTTCCGCTATCGTTCACACGGCGGATGGCAGTACGGGCGTATTCACCAAAACGCTCATTGACAAGGACGGCAACGAAATTCCATTCGATGATACACTGCCGATTCCGGACGGCATGGAAGCACCCGAAGGCTATCAGCTGGTAGCGGTGGAAACCGGCGTTTCAGATGCGAACAATACCGAAATTTTCTGGGGCGTCGATGAAGGTGCAACGGTTTATCTGAATGCCACACCAAATACATCAAACGCGATAACTGATGAGGAAAATACAGCATATAACAGCTGATAAGCAGTATAAAGCACGGCTTTTGTTTTAGAACAGAAACCGTGCTTTTCTTTATTTCTTGCAAACTGGCATTACAAAATAATTGCAATCTGAGCATTTTAACATATTCAGATTGGGCGTATAATGCGTTCATACACCAAACAACAAAGGAGTCTGAACGACATGAGCGTACAGTATAAGCTGAACAAGGAGCTGGCCCAGATGCTGAAGGGCGGCGTCATTATGGACGTAACCACACCGGAGCAGGCGAAGATTGCCGAAGCAGCAGGCGCATGTGCAGTTATGGCGCTGGAGCGCATTCCGGCTGACATCCGTGCAGCAGGCGGCGTTTCCCGCATGAGCGACCCGAAGATGATTCGCGGTATTCAGGAAGCTGTTTCCATTCCGGTTATGGCGAAGTGCCGTATCGGCCACTTTGTTGAGGCACAGGTGCTGGAAGCAATCGAGATCGACTATATTGACGAGAGTGAAGTGCTGTCTCCGGCGGACGATGTATATCACATTGATAAGACACAGTTCAAGGTTCCGTTTGTATGCGGTGCGCGTGATCTGGGTGAAGCTCTGCGCCGCATCGCTGAAGGCGCAGCAATGATCCGTACCAAGGGTGAGCCGGGCACAGGTGATGTTGTGCAGGCAGTTCGTCACATGCGCGCTATGAACGCAGAAATTCGCCGTGTGCAGAATCTGCGCGAGGATGAGCTGTTCGAGGCCGCAAAGCAACTGCAGGTTCCGGTTGCACTGCTCCGAAGTGTGCATGAAAATGGCCGACTGCCGGTCGTAAACTTTGCAGCAGGCGGCGTTGCAACTCCGGCTGACGCAGCACTGATGATGCAGCTTGGCGCAGAAGGCGTATTCGTTGGTTCGGGCATCTTCAAGTCTGGCGATCCGGCAAAGCGTGCTGCAGCAATCGTAAAGGCGGTTACTAACTACACCGATGCAAAGCTGATTGCAGAACTGTCTACCGATCTGGGTGAAGCAATGGTTGGCATTAACGAGAACGAAATCGCATTGCTGATGGCAGAGCGAGGCAAGTAAAATGGCAGTTGGAATTCTGGCGCTGCAGGGCGCCTTCGCAGAGCATGCCGCAGTGCTGGATAAACTCGGCGTACCGCACTTCGAAATTCGCCAGAAGCGCGATCTGGATCAGCCGATGAATGGTTTGATTATTCCGGGTGGCGAAAGCACAGTAATGAATAAACTCTTGCGCGAGCTGGATTTGTATGATACGCTGCGTGAGCAGATTCAAAACGGACTTCCTGTATTCGGAACCTGCGCCGGTCTGATTCTGCTGGCTAAGCAGATTGATGGTGGCATACCATGCTTCAGTGTGATGGATATCCGCGTAAAGCGTAATGCCTATGGCAGACAGCTTGGCAGTTTTTTCACGGATGATCGGTTTGGCGGTAGCGAGAGAATACCGATGACATTCATTCGCGCACCATATATTGAGAGCGTAGGAAATAATGTCGAGGTGCTATCCATTGTTGACAGTAATATTGTTGCTGCGCAGCAGGATAATATGCTCGTGACCGCATTTCATCCAGAATTAGATGAGGATTTGACGGTGCATCAGCATTTCATTCGGATGGTTGAGCAGTTTCGGTTGAAGAATGCAGGATAACTAAAATAAGCGGCTCTGTAAGAGCCGCTTTCGTCTGTATAGAAAATCTACTGCACACAAAAACACCAACAGAAAGATATGAGCATGCTATGACTAAATGTGACAATTGTGTTTGCTGTCACTGCACGAAAATGATGCATCACAGAAAAACAATTGTCTATGTATTTTTGCGATGATTTTATTTTACGAAAACCATACGAGAAAAAGCCTATGCAGATACGAAAACAATTGTGCCGATACATAACCAATTGCAACAAATTATAGAACGTCTTACGAGGATAGAAGAAGCTGAATAAGAAAAATTAGGACAGCAGAGGTGCTGCATAATTACCAGCATCTCTAATTATACAAAATGAATCAGGATTTTGTTAAATTTGCACTTTTGACCCTTTGAGGGTCTTTTTTTATGCTTTGGAATCATTGTATTTATTTGTTTTGTGTTCCATAGTATCTCTCGAGGATGTATTCAATTTGTTTCGTTATGCTGCGTTTTTCTTTATCAGCATCGTTTTTCACTTTTTCATATAAACTATCGGATAGCCTGATGGATGTTGGTTTCATCGAGATCACCTCAATTTCTTTTGCTTTATTATACGGCATTAGATTTTTTTCTTCAAATGCGAAAAGAATTATATTGACTACATACGAGTACCTGTGCTATTATTTGTTTGTAGTCAATAATAATTTTAATGACTGCAAAAATATATTGGAGGTAAGACCCTATGAAATTCACAAGTGATGTAGTAGTCCTTTCTGCTCGGCGTTATAGCATGACGGACGAAAAGACCGGCGAACTGGTGCAGGGCACTAAGATCGAGTATGTTGAGGACTGGGAACCGCAGCCGCAGCAGAATAAGCGTGGCCTGTCGGTGCTCTCCGCAAATTTCCCGTATGAACTTTACGATAATCTTGGTGATGTTCCGGCTGTGTATTCGGCTGACTTCCAGCTTGTAGCCGGTGCTCGTGGCAAAGCTACTGTTGCTATGACTAACCTGCATTACCGCGAGCCGTTTAAGCCTTTTCCGAATAAATCCGGCGGTGCTAAGTAATGCCGGCGGCTGAGGTTGTAGGCGATACTGCGCAGGCAGTTGCTCCGCTTGTTGATTCGTCTACTGAGATAATCCCCATTCTTAACCAGATGGCGCAAGACGTGCAGCAGATCGAGCACGCTCTCGCCGCTCTGCTTGCGCTGTTTCTGGTTTTCACTTTTCTGTATATGGCTTTGAGGTGGTTTACATGACGTTGGAATACTACTGTAAATCTCGTATACGCGAGTTGCTGGATGCTCTGGATGATGCTATTTACGATCATGCCACGACTCGCTATTTGGAATTGTCTGCACGGCTGCAAGAGGTTGTGCGTATGCGGCATATGGTCATTGATGCGGAAACCTTAAAGGATGACACTGATGACTGATTTCTCTGCTCTCGTTTATTTGTTCAGCTCTAAGCTGTTTGTAGTGGCTCTGACCGGGTTGTTTGCTCGGTGGGCGATAGATTTTTTACATTCTGCTGTTTGAAAGGTGGTAAAACAATGAAAATCAAGGAAATCATGCGTAACAAGGGTATGCAGGTTGGTACCGCGTTTATGATGGCTGCTCCGGCTATCTCCTGCGCGGCTTTTGCGGCTAATGATGGCGTTTCTCCGCTGTCTGAGCCTGGCGGTGCTGATAATACATCCGTTGTGTCGATCATCACGAATGCTGCGTCTGGTCTCAAGAGCGATGCAGTAACCGTTATCGGCGCGGCTATTGCTCTTGGCGTTGTCTTCTGGGGTGCTAAGGTACTGTGGAAGAAGTACAAGGGCATGGCAACGTAACAAGTCCATCATATCTATCTTATTCTCCATGCGGGGACGGGTCGAACCCGTTCCCGCTATTTCTCTCTTAGGGGGTGCGTGTATGTCATACACTTTCTCATTGTCGCGGCGATCTTTACCGGTGCGCTGCCTGTGTCTGTTGCTGATCGTGTTGGTGCTGTGGTGCTTTTTCATGGTGCCGCGTGCGGGCGCTGTTGCGGTTGAAGCTGCAACGGTTGCATACGCTGGTGCGCTGGTTGGTACTATTCTTGTTGGCGCGGGTGTTGTTTTTTCTTCTCACGGCGATATGCAGGCTGTGGGCGCGGCTATGTATAAATCATGGGTTAAAGCTAATAACGCGATAGGTACTAAAATAGGTGCTTTGGCTAGTTGGGCGGTGGAGCATGGAGAAGCAGCCGCAAAGGGTGCTTTGCGCGTTGGTAAGGATTTATATCAAAGTATTGTGGATGCGTTTAATTCTATTTATTCAAACGGTAAAGTTAGTTTGGGCGATGGTGTTACGTATTTACCTTCGGATGCAACGGATGAGGAAATCGCTAATTTTGTTAGTTTATTTGCCAATAAAGATATAAAATCTTTCTATTTCTCTGAATATACGGGACGGCCGGACGAAAGAGTACATCATGCTTATTTTACTCGTGTTGGTTCGGTATATACAATGGTTATTACTAATCCTTATGGCAATGGTGGAACGTATGAGCGTACTATGGATTTCGGTAATGATACTGTGACTAATGTTTATTTCTCTTTCGTTTATGATTCTGGTTGGATGTATTTATACCTTTATGGTCAGACACGCAAATATGATTCCTCTGTGCGTTATGCTTCTTCTGTTTCTTGGGGCTTGTCTGCTTCGCTTTCGCCTATTAGCGTTTCTGTGCCTCAGCCTGATCTTAAATATCCATCGGATGACTATCTTGTTAAAATGCCTGATATTCCGACAGTGGACACGGCAACGGGTGCGGCTACGTTTCCGAGTGATGCGGCATATACTAAGGACGCTGTAGCGGTGCCTTATCCGGTAGATACTGAGGGCGTTAAGGTGCCGGATATTCCGTACGATAAGGTTGTTGATCAGAGCACCGGCAAGGCGTTGGATGACACTGGCACGGATACGGAGAATCCCAGTAAGCCGGGCGAGGGGGCGGGCACCGGATCTAATACCGGTTTGCTGCAAAAAATTTTGGATCTGCTGAAAAACTTTTTTGATAGTCCGAGTGATTTTCGTCTGAACATGGATGGATTCCGCAATCTTGCCATAAAAGACAAGTTCCCGTTTTGCATCCCCTTTGATATGGTCGATTCGGTCAAGCAATTCGCGGCGGATGCTGCTGATTATCAATTTCGTGTTAAGTTGGATACGCAGTATTTTAAGGTTGATCATGTGGTTGATCTTACGCCTTTGGCTGTTCCATTGGCGTTTTTCCGTTACTTGGTTGTTGCGTGGTTTGCGTGGGTGCTTATGTCGCGCACGCATGATCTCATGAAGTGGTAAGGGGGTAACTGTATGTTTAAGGGCTTGGCTGCGTTTGTACAAGCACTGTTGGACGCTATTGTTGTGGTGCTTAACTTTGTTGCTGGCATTTTTCCCAATTCTCCGTTTACGATCATCGAGCATTCGGGTTTTGGTGATCTGCTGTCACAGATCAATTTTTTTGTACCTGTGTATGAGTTTATTTCGTTAATGGAGGCTTGGCTCGTTGCGGTTGCCTTGTATTATGCGGTTTCTACTTTGGCGCGTTGGGTCAAAACGATTGAATAGGAGGTTTTGAACGTGATCTATTTGTACTCCGGTACTCCGGGCAGCGGTAAGAGTTATCATGCTGTGGCTGTCATTGCTCATAAGTTGGGGCGGCGCGATAAAAATCGCGTCATTGCTAATTTCCCCTTGACCGGCAAAAAAATAACTTCGAGGTTTGAATATTGGGATAACTCCGAGATCTGTATATCAAGGCTGATGCAATATGCAAGGGAACACCATCGTTTAGGCGTTGAGGGTCAGACGTTGGTTGTCATAGATGAGGCACAGTGCATTTTTAACTCGCGTGATTGGAATGGTAAGGGCGTGTTGCATAGTGCGCTTAAACGGCAGCCAGACAGCCGCATGGATTGGATTAAGTTTTTTAGTCAGCATCGCAAGTTCGGTTATAACGTGATTTTGATTGCGCAATCTGACAAAATGTTGGACAAGCAGATTCGCTCTCTGATTGAGTATGACGTGAAGCACATCAAGATGAACAACGGTTTTTTCTTCTTTTTGCCGACCAGCTTCTTGGCGGTGGAGAAGTGGTACGGGCAACGTATGAAGTTAGGGCAGGAGGTTATCTGGTATCATAAACGTGTTGCTGCTATGTACGACAGCTACGCGCTATTTGACACGCTGACGGACACTGACAGCGCACAGGGGGAACCGCGTAGCGGTGGGAGCCCGTGCGCTGCCAGCGCTCCGCCTGCGGAAACAAGCAGCGCGCAGCCTGTCGAAATTGCAAGCAATCGCGTTTGTGTTGCAGGAAACGCAGGACCTGCAGCACAGATCCAGCCTGCTGCCACGCAAAAACTGCAAGTTGGTGGGTCTGATCTTGCAGAAAATTTCGGTCCAGCGGCAGAGGTGCAGCCGGGTGAGATGCGGGAGCCTTTGGCGGGTCGCATAAAGACAGTAATAGCAAGGTTGCTTCGGGCGTTCCGGCTGCCATGCGGGAAGAAGTGCGATCTCGGCACCCAGCAGGACGCGCGTCCTGAACAACAGAAGGGGGAAGGGTAAATGCTTTATGATCCGTATGAAATCTTGGAGCTTCTTGTAAGGGGTGGCTTTTTGGCTGTGGCAGGTCTACCGTCTGACGGCGGGCGGGTTAGCTTGTGGCTGTTTGTGGACGGGTATCTTTTTCAGTATGCCGATCTGACCGCGCGTAGTTTCTCCAATCTCTTTGGCTGTGGGATTATTGAACCTTGGAAAAAGGTTGAAAGTCCGAATGGCGAAATTGTCGATCTGTATTTTCTCCTCGGGCAAAGCCCCCTTTCTAACTAGGGGCGATGTTGTTATCCTTTGGAAAAATGGACGGTCATGTTAGGAGCGTTTGGCTTGTGTATATTTTAGATAAGTTGGTAGTGTATTTAAGGGTGCGATCGGCGGTAGTCGATGGCATAATTAGGAAGTGGAATAGCGGTACTTCTGATTATTGCGATGTCGTGAAATTCTGGATAGGTCATAGTCCTGCGGTGTGTACGCAGAATTACACTTTGTCCGCGAGTAATGGCACGACGTTTTACTTGGGCGTTGGTGTGTATGGCAAGGCTCCTTCGGAATACTGGGAGACGGTTAAGTTGGAGTTCAATCCGGCGAAGATTGGCGCGTGTCCGTGGTTCAATCAGTTATACTCGGCACTGATTGCTGCGGCGAAGTACGTTGATTTTAAGCGGTTTGATGTTGCCATTGATATTCCTGTTGCTCGTTCTCGCTTGCGGCTTGTCAAAGATCAACGCAAGTACGGCTTGCTGAAGTATAGTAATGAGAACATGACAGAGTATCTTGGCGTGCGTTCGGCACATGGACAAGTTAAACTGTATAATAAAGCATTGGAGCAGAAAAAGACTGGTGATCTGACGCGACTTGAATTGACAGTAGATTCAGCCCCAGGATGCGATGAGCCGACATCGAGGTGCCAAACCTCCCCGTCGATGTGGACTC
>SKEO01002333.1_pt1 | contig 13321 bp, 10 predicted proteins | sample 4826801 | NCBI WGS metagenome assembly SKEO01 (sample SAMN11008807, study PRJNA524170) | human gut metagenome | biome: Human fecal sample; material: Feces; isolation source: fecal sample from pouch patient p3 | host: Homo sapiens | place: Israel: Tel-Aviv | collected 2016-02-25 | reverse complement strand
CGATTTGTACAGTCTGTTTACGGGCTGCATCTGTGTTGTCTGGTTCATATAAATACCTCCTTGAATGAAAATAGCTGCAGGAGGCTTTCCAATACGGCATCTTTCTCTCAAACCTCTCTGCTGTTTTAGATTGAAATCAAAGCATAGAGATCTTCCGATATGCTATAAGAATAAAAGATGCGGTATCGTTCCGCTTAGAAAACCAGAATTTTATGCTTTTCTGCATTATAACATGATTATTTGAAAAGAGAAAGTTGAACTTCATTTTTCCCCTTGAAAACTCCATCGTTTCTTATTACGTAAAAGAGGCTGACGGGAAATAGATTGAACCGCCACGATACTAAGTCTTTGTGGCGCTGATACGCTTTCCCTTGTATTTGTAGAATGTCATAAATGCTCCTTCAAATCGGAATTTCTTAGCGAATCACTTGATAGCGCAACCTTAGATTTTTGACCCCACCCTCTCTATGTGATATAGTATTCTCAAATCCATGATACCATACAGTATCGGACGAAGTTCACCCGCCGCGGGCATGTATTACGGGATGCCCGGATGGGTATACAACAAATGAAAGGGGTAGACAAACTATGAAGCTCGTATTTTTAGATGTAAAAACAATTGGCGACGACATTGATCTGTCCAGATTTGATCTGTTTGGAGAAGTTGTGAAATATCCTTTTTCCACCCAACAGGAAGTGCCTGAACGCATTCAGGATGCAGATGTGATCATTGTAAATAAAATTCAGGTGAATGAAGCCTCCATCGGCGCTGCCAGAAATCTCAAATTGGTCTGTGTCACTGCCACCGGCACAAACAATCTGGACAAGGAATATTTAGACAAACGCGGGATTGCGTGGAGAAATGTTGCCGGATACTCTACCGAATCAGTTGCCCAGCATACTTTTGCCATGCTGTTCTATCTTCTGGAACATCTGCGATATTACGATGACTATGTCAAAGATGACCACTACACAAATGACACCATTTTCACTCATTTTGCCCAGACCTTCTACGAATTAAAAGGAAAAATCTGGGGCATTATCGGACTTGGAAATATCGGACGCAGAGTAGCTGCGATTGCAGAAGCTTTTGGTGCGCAAGTCATCTATGCTTCCCCATCCGGTGCAGCGCCTCAGGAAGGCTACCATCAGGTTTCTCTTGATACACTTCTTGAAACTTCCGATATTGTCTCTGTACATGCACCTTTGAATGAACATACAGAACATCTTATGAACTTGAATGCCTTTTGTAAGATGAAAAAAAGCGCGATCTTCTTAAATCTGGGACGTGGTCCGATTGTTGTGGAAGCAGATTTAAAAACCGCACTGGAAACAAATGAAATACAAGCTGCCGGTCTGGACGTTCTGTGTGCAGAACCTATGTCCGAAGACAATCCGCTTCGCGGCTTCACGGACAGCAACCGGCTTCTTATCACACCTCACATCGCATGGGCAAGCATTGAAGCCAGAACAAAACTTATGAACATCATTGCCGGACAAATCCAGGAGTTCTTCGGACTGTAACGCCTGACAATATAAGCTGTAACGCATTTTATCTTTATGATAACACGTTACAGCTTTTCTCTTTTCAGCTTACACTCTCCCTGCTATTTTCGGGCGTCATTTTTCTCAAAACACCCCACTACATCAAATCTTTCGTCTCCGCATGACACACAGAAAGTACCGCAAAAACAACCGATATTCCTGTTAAGATTACAGGAAAAACTAGATTATCTTTCAGCGTAAAATCACCGATATTCGCCTGTGTCAAAAAAATCAGAAGGAATGACGAAATGATCGTTGCTTTGGATGATTTCATTGCCAGACCGATAAACAGCGCAATAAAACTCATACTTACAATCACAATCGATTTCAGAATAAGCTGCACATAAAATGACGCACTTGCCATGTTAAAATCAAGCAAAAATGCAGATTTCATAAAAAGTGAGCCGATAAGAACACAGCCATAAATCAGCAATTTTGTCAAAATCAGTGCAATAAAATTGAAAATCCATACTGCCAGCATCTGTGACACTAATATTTTCTGCCGTCTGATCGGATAGGAAAACATCAGATTCATGGTTTTATTTTTATACGCTGTGACAATAAACGAAGCCAGCATCACCCCGGTAAATACTAAAAAAGCCATCCCCGTAAACAGTTCAATGGAAGACGAAATCATCTCATTTCCCGGTGCAGCATCCGGCATTCCGGTGTCCGGATCATTTGCAATTCCCAGATAAGCCAATGCAAACAGAAACGTGCAGAGGATAATCGCAAGAATCACAGCATTTCTAATGTACTTACCGATGTTGTTCTTTTTCCATTCCAGTCTGATCAATTTTAACATCTCACATCACCCCCTGTCAGTTTGAGGAAATATTCTTCCAGTGATTCTGACTTTGTTCCAATCGCAGTCATTTCCACATCGTGTAATGCCAGCGCCTTTGACAATTCTTGCACCGATATATTCCCGTCATAAATTCGGATGATTCTATCTTCTACAATCTTAAAGTTGTCAATCCCTATCTTATCCGACAGTACATACGAAGCCTTTCTTGTATCCACAACATTCAATTCAATATAGGCAAGACTTCTTTCCGTAATTTCCTGCATCGCGATTTCCTGAACGAGAACACCGCGGTTGATCACTCCGATCGTATCTGCAATACTCTCGATCTCTGAAAGAATATGACTGGACACAATAATCGTAATGTCGTATTCCGTACAAAGCATCCGCAGTAAATCCCGAATCTGTTTGATTCCTGCCGGATCAAGACCATTAGTCGGTTCATCCAAAATCAAAAGTTCCGGCTTACACAACACCGCTCGTGCAAGTCCTAATCGCTGTTTCATTCCCAGAGAATACTCGCGTACTGATTTTTTCCCTGTATTGTTCAAGCCTAACAGCTCCATGGCATTTTCAATACTTCCTGTATTGTAATATCCCATGTATTCACAATGAAGCGCAAGATTCTCTCTGCCACTTAAATGCTCATAAAAAGTAGGAAATTCAATCATGCACCCCATCCGCTTAAGTACCTCATACGAAGTCGATGTCAGTTTCTCTCCAAACAGCTCGATGCTTCCTCCTGTCGGTTTCCAGAGATTTGTCAACAGCTTCATAACCGTCGTTTTTCCTGCTCCGTTAGGACCCAGAAATCCATAGATTTCTCCTTTTTTCACATGCATGGACACATTCGTCACAAGATTTTTTTCTCCAATGGTTTTTGTAAGTTTGTTTGTCTGTACAACATATGTCATATCGTCTGCCTCCTTTCTGATCACCATTCTAGCAAATGAGAATTTCAAAACTCTTGACGAATTCTTACGAATTTCTTTCTTTCACTTAAAATGCAAAGAATCTGTCTCAGAAGAAACACTTATGCAATTTTACCGTGAATGTAGTTTTTACATTCGGTTCACTCTCCAACACAATCTCTCCACCGAGCTGCTGTGCAAGAGTCTGCGCGATCGTAAGCCCCAGACCATTCCCCTGAATCCTTCTGTTTCTGGAATCCTCCATTGTAAACAATCGCTCAAATACATTCCCTGCAAATTCTTTCTCTATCCCTTTTCCTTTATCAATCACATCAATATAAACATCATTTTTCACCGATCTGAGAACAAGTCCCAAATACCGCCCATCCAAGCCATACCGGATCACATTGGAAATAAGATTATATAAAATACGATGAAGCGCCTCTTTATTCCCCATAATAAACACTGCTTCCTCCGGAATTTTTACTTCAACCTGAAACTCTTTTTGTTTCAGCAATTCATAAAAGTCCAGGATATTCTCGCGGCAGACTTCACAGATATTTATCCTTGAAATCTCCAGTTCCATATCTCCTGCTTCCAGCTTCGCAAGTGTAAAAAACTGATTGATCAGTTCCATGACTCTCTTTGCCTTCTGTTCTACTTTCAGAAGCATTTCATCCTCCTTGTCACCATTTATCCGCATAATCTCCAGATAGCCTAATATGACTGTCATCGGAGTCTTGATATCATGCGAAATGTTGGACAGCATCTTTTTTGCTGAAATCTGTGAACGGCGATAATCCACTTTCATTTTTCTTTGATTTTCCAGCAAACGGTTGATCTGTACCAGTAGTTCCATGAGAGCTTGTTCATCTGTGAACATCATAATATTCTCATCGCTGTCCGTATCTTGTATTTTTTCCAGCTTTTGACTGATTTCTTTTAATTGCTTCTGTATTCCTCTTCGAAAAACAAACTGTTGATAAACTACAATACAAATCAGCACTGCAATACAGATGCACAGGAAAAATAAAATTATCTCATTATTCATGACAGATCTCCCAGCTTATATCCGATTCCCCATACCGTAATGATATATTTCGGAGATCTCGGATGCTCTTCTATTTTGTTCCGCAGCCTGCTGATATGAACATTGACCGCATTTTCATCTCCTAAATAGGCATCATTCCATATCAGAGAATACATCTGTTCTTTGGTATATACTTTTTGGGGATTCTGAACGAGCAACTTCAAAATTTCAAACTCTTTTGCCGTCAGATCTATTTTTGTCCCATTTTTCTCCACTGTATAATTCGTCAGATTTATAGTAAGATCTCCCATCATCAAGACTTCTTGCTCTTCCGGCTTTGAATATTGGGTACTTCTTCTGATATTTGCCTTAATACGAGCCAATACTTCTGTTACTGAAAATGGTTTCGTAATATAATCATCGGCTCCAAGACCCAGCCCCAGCGTCTTATCTGCATCCGTATCTTTCGCAGATACAATAATGATGGGAACTGTACTGTGCGTTCGAATATGCTGCATCACTTCCATACCGCTGATTTTCGGTATCATCAAGTCCAACAATACAAGACTGCAGGATTCCTTCTCAAACTTCTCACAGGCTTCCTCCCCATCAACCGCACAAATCACCTCATAGTTTTCTGCTTCCAGATAGCTTTTGAGCATCTGGCTGATTTCTATATCATCTTCCACCAATAACAACTTCATAACTGCCCTCCCAAACTTCGTTTCATACTTTTGTCTGATGTCGATATTTTACCATAGACACACATTTTTCGAAAGGTAAAAACAGATTGCAAGTTGCTATGACATTTAAGCCTTAAAAAGGCGACCATGTTTCCAACCTTTCGTTGTCCGCATAGTCGCCTTATAAATCATTCTCTCTATTCTCTTATCTTCTGATATTGAATGCCTGGATTCCAGGATATACCGCACTCTCACCCAGTTCTTCCTCAATCCGAAGCAGCTGGTTATATTTTGCCACACGTTCGGAGCGGCTTGGTGCTCCTGTTTTAATCTGGCAAGTATTTAATGCCACGGCCAGATCCGCAATGGTGGTATCTTCTGTTTCACCGGAACGATGAGAAGATACTGCGGTGTAACCTGCCTTATGAGCCATCTTGATTGCTTCAAGTGTCTCGGATACAGAACCGATCTGATTTAATTTGATCAGAATGCAGTTTCCGCAGCCTGATTCAATTCCTTTTTGTAATCTTTCTGTGTTCGTAACAAATAAATCGTCACCTACAAGCTGTACCCGGTCGCCAAGTTCTTTTGTCAGCTTCTGCCAGCCTTCCCAGTCTTCTTCATCCAACGCATCTTCAATCGAAATGATCGGATATTTGTCCACCAGCTGTTTCCAGTGCTCGATCAGTTCCTCGGAGGTAAATCTGGTTCCTGCCTTAGGAAGGATATACTCCCCTTTTGCAGTTCCTTTCCATTCACTGGATGCTGCATCCATGGCAATCATAAAATCTCTGCCCGGTTCGTATCCTGCGCTTTGGATTGCTTCCAATATATACCGGATTGCCTCTTCATCACTCGCAAGATCCGGTGCAAATCCTCCTTCATCGCCGACAGAAGTCGCAAGCCCTTTTGATTTCAGAAGTGCAGCCAGTGCGTGGAATACTTCTGCGCACCAACGGAGCGCTTCTTTGAAGCTTTCTGCTCCAACAGGCATAATCATAAATTCCTGAACATCTACGGTATTTGCCGCATGTGCGCCGCCATTTAAAATATTCATCATCGGAACAGGAAGTCTGTTTCCGGAAACACCGCCAAGGAAACGATATAATGGAAGCTCCAGGGACTGTGCCGCTGCTCTTGCCGCTGCAATCGAAACTGCCAGGATCGCATTTGCGCCAAGTTTTGACTTGTCTTTTGTGCCATCTGCACGGATCATCGCCTGATCCACTGCATAGATATCAGATGCATCCATTCCTGCGATTGTCTCTGCAATGACCGTATTTATATTTTCAACTGCCTTTGTGACACCCTTTCCAAGATATCTTGCTTTATCTCCGTCTCTTAATTCCAATGCTTCAAATTCACCTGTAGATGCTCCGCTCGGCGCTGTTCCTCTTGCCACTGTACCGTCTGCTAAGGTGATTTCTGCTTCTACTGTAGGATTTCCTCTGGAATCTAAGATTTCTCTTCCGACTACTTTTTCAATTTCTAAATAATTCATAGATTCGTCTCTCCTTTTATCACACATTCTCCCTTAAAGATGTCCCGCAGGCGATACCGCCTTTGGGGACATCCTGCTATGCCGCATTCAGCAGTTACGACATGGAAAGGGCTTTACATGATTTATTCTCAGTTAGTTATCGCTAACCTTGAATTCAATATAACACATCCGTATTATGAAATCAACATTTTTATTGAGAATTATTTTCATTTATCATTCTTCTGTAAACAGATATCCGGAAAAATCATATTTATATACCCTGTAAATATAGTATTTCGAGAGATTCATCTGGAACTGTTTTACCAGTGTTCCATCTTCCTTGTATTCTCCGATCAGTCCCTGCATCCCGGAATCTACGAGAATCGTATCCTCACATTCCTGCACACTGCTTACATATCCGGAAAACGGAACTTCAAAAGACTGCACCAGAGTATAGGTTCCTGCATTTTCATCCACTTTATATTTATAATAGTAGGAAGTAGTTCCCGAAGAGAGGTCTGTTGCGATCTGGTCGATCTGACTCCAGTCATAATCCGGTCTGGACTCACTGTATCCTAAATTGTTGTTAAACAGATACAGATAATACTGTCCGTCAGGCAGTGAATCATCTGTCACGTAAGTCACCGTATGCTGCCCGCCGGCACTGGAAAAGCTTCCGTTACTCTCATCTTTCGTAAGCAGAAGATTCTCATATCCTGTTCCTTCCCAGAAACTCTCTTCTCCGATCATATATGCGATTTCGGGTGCAGTATTCAGATTCTGGATTTTCAAAATAGTAGATGTTTCTCTGGAACTCAATAAAATGGAATCTTCTCCCATCCACTGAATGGTATTGATATGTACCCAGTCCAGATCCTCCTGATCCATTCCCAGACTTTCTTTATAATCTCCAAGCAGATCCTCCAAATCTAAAATACAGGAGACTTCACCTGTGGAAGGATTGAGTTTTAATACACAGTCCTCTACCGTCTGTTTCCCGGTATCTGTTGCCAGAATCAGAAGATTTCCGTCATCATCAAAAACATAATCATGGTGCAGTTGATAGTTTCCCAGATCATAGACTTGCTCCACCATACCCAGTTCATTCACTGCTGCAATTTTTGTCTCGGAAATACTGTAATACATCCGATCATTCTCAAATACCAGCCGATGGCTTCGATATCCGATCAGCGGAACTTCTCCGCTGATCGTTCCATTTTCATCATAATAGTACATAAAATCGACATCATCACTGTCATTTCCAAGGATGACATACAAGCCGGAATCCGGAAGCGAAATCTGGCTGCTTACATCTGTCTGACCTGCTGTCTGCTTCAGCTGTACCTCTTCTTCTCCTGCAAGACTTCCCATTTTGTATTTGCAGGAAGCAGTGGTTATGGTTCCGTCTTCTGCTTCCGGCGTAAAGGTGATCGTATTTTCCATATCCGGAATGAGACCTATGACCTGAAATTCATGTTCTGTGGTATAAGTCTCTTCCTGATTGACTTTTCCTCCAAAATCTGCAATTTCGCTATCGGGCACAGAAACAACATAGGAGACAGAAACCGGTTCTTCTGTTGCAAAATAGACATAAAGAGACAGCGTATTTGTTCCAAACGGATTTTGTTCCACCAGCATTTTCTCTGTTGTATACGTTCCTGATTCCTTTGCTGTTTCCAGCCGTTTTTTTACTGCCTCCTGATACTCTGTCGTATAAATTTCTTTAATCTGTTCTTTCTTTCTGGATGTTTCCTCTGCTGCTTTTGCTTCCGCCTGTCTTGCCTGATACTTTGTAAATCCCAGGACTCCAATCACTGCAGCCGCAGCAAGAAAAATCCCAAGCACTGCTCTTTTGATCCATTTCATACGTTCTATCCTCTCTTTTATATACAGACATTCTCTTTAAGCTACAGACGATACACTTCATCTGCCGCGGCGGCTACCTCTTTTGAATGTGTCACAAGAATTACACACCGTCCATCCTCATGTGCCAGATTCAGGAAGATTTTCATAATTTCATTCTGTGTATCCGGATCCAGGTTTCCGGTCGGCTCGTCTGCCACCAGAATCTGCGGACTGTACGACAGTGCCCTTGCGATCGCAACTCTCTGCTGCCCGCCGGAAAGCTTTAAGATCCGGCGATCTGCCTCCTTTTGTCCAAGCGCTACTTTTTTCAGGACTTCATCCGCATGTGCTTTTTTGTCTTCACATGGATACCCCGCAATATCCATGGAAAGAATCACATTTTCTCTGGCAGTCAGTTTCGGCAGCAGATTAAAACTCTGAAAGATCACGCCGATATCATGGCTGCGATAATCATACCGGTTTAAAGAAGAGATATCCTTTCCGTTTAGCAGGATACTCCCGGAAGTCGGAGTCGCAAGCCCGCAGATCAGGGAGAGAAGTGTGGTCTTCCCTGCCCCCGATCTCCCGGTAATCGCATAGAGCTTTCCTTTTTCAAAGGAATAACTGATATCAGACAATACTTGATTTCCTTTTTTTTCATAAGAATATGATACTTGGTTTAATTCTAAGATACTCATTTTTCTTCCTCCTAATCTCGGTTGCTCAGTATTTTCAATGGATCATAACGCATGATAAAGATCAGTGCCGTGCAGCCGGAAATCAGTGTCAGTAAAATTCCGATTCCCATCATTTCCAGAATCACCTGCATATCCGTTGCCGAAGAAATGCTGCTGACATAATTGGCTGCCTGTGCAAATCCAGGACCTCCTGCATTTGAAACCTCCGGTGCCTCTGCTTTTTCTTTCGATCCGCCAGGCTGTTCCGGCGCTTCTGTGCTACCCTGCGCACCTGTTTCTCTTCCAAACCACTGCTCTTGTCCAAAAGAAGAGGAACTCTCAATCTGCTGTGCCAGAAGGTGATTGGTCACCGGTACAGAAGAAACCGCTCCGATTCCGGCTCCGATGATCAATGCACAGAATGTAATACAAAGAGATTCTGTCAGAAACTGTACTGCGATCTTCCATTTCTTCATTCCAATCGCCGCCAGAACTCCAATCTCATATTTTCGTTCCCGAATTGCAAAAATATGCAGAACGATCCGGATCACTGCCCCGATTGCCAGGATGACCATCAGGAAATATCCTGCATATTCACTCAAATGCTGAAGTGGCTCCAGGCTCTCTTCGTAAGAAGTAAGGTCACTGGAAGAAACCGTGTAGTCGTCAGAAAGTCCCATCTCTTTGACTTCATCCTGGAATTTTTCATAATCTGACACAGAATCAAATGCATAGGTTCCGTTCAGCATCGAACGAAGGCTGTCGTTGTCGTCTCCCCTGTTGTACTGTCCGTTGTTGTCGTTGCATTTTCTTCTGACTGTGTCAGGATTGTTTCTAATATCTGATAGCTGACATAAATCTGATTGGAGCTGTCTGCTCCTGCCATAAATCCACCCATCATGCTGGAAGCCGAATCGCTTGTAGATTCTGTCTCATAGATTCCCGCAATCGTGAGTGTATACGTTTCATCCTCCTGATTCGGATTGGAAAGCGTAATCGTATCTCCAACTGCCAGATCATTGTAAGATGCCAGCTCCGAACTGATCACACAGGTATTGTCTGCCGTTCCCTCTGCAAACATCTCCCCTTCGGTGATGGAGCTGCTGCCGTCAACAAAATCTTTCATTGCAGAATCTGAGCTGTAGCCTGTGATCGTAAAATCTCCCTGGGTTCCCATTCGGCCAATGTCATTTAGTTAAGATATTGAGTCGGCAGCCTCTTGCAGAGCAAGGTATATAAAAATATATACCTTGCTCTTTTTTTGTAAAAAATCCTTGACAAATATAGAAAAATTTGCGGCGAAGCCACTTAAATGTATTACATTTTGGAGGTAACGCTTATGATATTTGCGGAACATGTAAAAAACAAATTGTCATCTTTAATCCATGAAATGGCGACCGCCCCATGGTTGTTTTCAAAAAATCCAGAAGTTGATTTTTCACGGAACAGAAAACTTGATTTTGTATCTACAATTCAATTTCTTCTTTCTATGGAAAGTGGAAGCTTAAAAAAAGAATTGCTGGATTATTTCCAGTTCTCTGTCGATACCCCGTCTGCTTCAGCGTTCTGTCAACAGAGAAACAAACTACTTCTGGAGGCATTCCAGTTTTTGTTTTATGAATTTAATTCTTGTTTCTCATTCGAAAAAAAGTATAAGGATTATCAACTATTAGCTTGTGATGGCTCAGATTTGAACATTGCCCGTAATCCAAACGATGCAGGCACTTATTTTCAGTCTCAACCAACTGATCGGGGATTTAATCAGATTCATCTGAATGCTCTTTTCGACCTGTGCGAGAAGCGATATATTGATCTTGTGATACAACCTGCAAGGCTAGAAAACGAATCATTGGCAATGACACAAATGATTGACCGTTATAAAGGAGAGAAAAAAACAATTTTTATCGCAGACAGAGGATATGAAACATATAATATTTTTGCGCATGTCCAAGAAAAAGGAATGTATTATCTGATTCGTGTAAAGGATGGCGGTGGGGGAAGCATGACAGGAAGTTTTGACCTTCCTGATGAAAATGAGTTTGACCACGACATGCAACTTATATTAACCCGAAAACAGACAAAAGATGTGAAAGCTAAACCCAAAAAATTTAAATTTATTGCAAAATCCAGTCCATTTGACTATCTGGATTTATATGACAAAAAATTTTATACGTTGAATTTTAGAGTAGTAAGGTTTGCCATTTCAGAAGATTCGTATGAAAGTATAATTACCAATCTTCCAAAGGAAGATTTTCCAGTAGAAGAAATAAAGAAGGTTTATGCAATGCGATGGGGCATCGAAACATCGTTCAGGGAATTGAAATATGCTATCGGATTATGTTGCTTTCATTCAAAAAAGGTGGAGTATATCATGCAAGAAATATACGCACGTTTAATCCTTTACAATTATTGTGAGCTCATTACAATGCATGTAATAATCCAACAAAAAGGTACAAAACATGTTTATCAAATGAATTACACAATAGCAATTCATATATGTCGTTATTTCCTGCGAAATGACATTTCCCCACCTGACGTTGAGACGCTGATACAGAAGAATCTTTTACCTGTAAGACCCGGGCGTTCCGACCCTCGCAAAGTCAAGCCTAAGTCAGCAGTAAGTTTTCTGTATCGAGTTGCATAACATCGATAAAAGTATATCGTTAATTTAGGCAGATAGCAATCTGTCTTTTTGTGCTGCATAAATATAAGAGCAAGTTTTTATAAAAGAAAAATCAGGCAAAGATAGTGAATTTTCTACCTCTGCCTGATAGGAATACATCTGCTTAATGTCTTAACTAAATGACATTGCTGAATCAGGGCCCCCTTTTGAAAAGTTTTTTCTTCGCCAATCAACTACCGGCTACACCTTACAGACCTTCTCTTTGTTTGCTATCTACAGGTGCGTGGCACGCTCCTGTCATAAGGTCTTCAAGCAGAATCTTTACCAACGAAAGTCCTCATGCATTCCACACTTATCCAAATATTCCTGTCTTGCCTTTTCCCGTTCTTCTTCGGTTGGTGCTGTTTTGAATGTTGTATATAACTGACGTTTTACCATGCTGTCTAATTTTTCCATCAATGCTTTTTCTATCTCCGGCAAATATTCCTCGTTCCCGGCAAGATGGTACTGGAACAATGCCAGTAATAAATCTTTGGGGATCTGTACCTGTGATTTTGTTTCCAACAAAGGTCAATCTGATTTTTCTTCCACCGTGTCCTCGTTCTGTTTTATACTGGATTCCATACTCCAGAATCAATCGTTCCAGGCTGACATTTAATTTTCGTGATAATGCGTTCGGCTGCATTTCCACCTGCAATACTTCCACAAGCTCTGTCGCTGTTCCTGACCACTCTGGCATAGTTTCTGTTACAAGCTCTTTGATTTTTTCCAACACTGGATCTTCTGGTTCTTTCCAAAGTTCTGTTTCTGTCTTTGTAAGTTCCCAGACACATCTCTCCCGGTTAAAATTCAACCACAGTTTCTGATCCTGTTGGTCACGCCCTGCCACTTCCAGAACTGCCTTATTATCTGTCCGTTTTTCTTTCTGCATGACGAATGCTCCATCTGCAGCTCCAAGCAATCCATTCGTGCCAGAAATCATATCAAAACTATCTGAAGATTCCATTTTCCTTGTATGATGCACAACCAGAAAACAGATACCATATTTATCACTGAATGCTTTCAACTTTGTTACAATCTCGTAATCGCTGGCATAACTGAATTTATCTCCACCGACCTCTCGAACCTTCTGAAGAGTATCAATGATAATCAGCCTTGCATCTTTATGCTCTGTCACAAACGTTACAAGCTGTCTTTCCAGTCCGTCATTGAGCGATTTTGATTTTGTAGCGAAATAAAAATTCTCACTGCCTTCCATTCCAAACATCTGTGATAACCGCTTTTGCAACCTTGCATAATCATCTTCCAATGCCAGATACAGAACCGTTCCCTGTCTGACTGAAAAGCCCCACAACGGAAGTCCCTTACTGATGTGATACCCGATCTGTGCCATAAAGAATGATTTTCCAATTTTCGGCGAACCGACAAACAGGTAAGTTCCGTTATACAGAAGTCCATCTACAATTGGCAGTTTTGGTGGATATGCGGTATCGTATAATTCCATCATAGAAACTGTTTCCAGATCATCTGTATTCTTTTTATTTGCTGATTTTGCTGTATTTTCCGCATTATTTGTGGCTTGCAGATTGCCCTTGCCGGGCAAATCTGCTATACTTTGGTTGGTTAATTTATTACTTGATGGCTGTTCCACATCTGCGCCAACAGATGCAATCGGAGCAGTCATTTTTTCTTTTGCTGTCATTCATTTTCCCCTTTCAATCC
>SKEO01002328.1_pt1 | contig 13340 bp, 16 predicted proteins | sample 4826801 | NCBI WGS metagenome assembly SKEO01 (sample SAMN11008807, study PRJNA524170) | human gut metagenome | biome: Human fecal sample; material: Feces; isolation source: fecal sample from pouch patient p3 | host: Homo sapiens | place: Israel: Tel-Aviv | collected 2016-02-25 | reverse complement strand
ATATTGAGCAATCTTTTGTTCATCATAAGAAAGTTGATTTTCACGAAGATATTTATAGTTAACAATTTGATAAAAGTTTTGATTAACTTGCCCTTTAATTCCAACTCCTGGAATATTTTCAACCGCTTCAACTTTTAGATTTTTAAGAGGTTTAGCAGCTGAAACGATTGATTGAGCAATCGGGTGAGTGGAACTTCCTTCAAGTGCTGCCATGATTTGGAGAATGTCTGTTTCATCAGTAAAATCAATAACATCACGGACAATAAACTTACCGTCAGTTAATGTTCCTGTTTTATCCATTAAGGCATATTTAATTGTATTTATTTTTTCCAAAGAGGTTCTGTTTTGAATTAATAAACCATTTTTAGCAGAAATACTGGTTAAGCGAGAAACAACAAGTGGAACCGCAAGACCTAAAGCGTGTGGACATGCAATTACAAAAACAGAAACCGCAAGAAGTAGAGCAAAACTAAAGTTAGAACTAATTGTCCAAAAAATTAATGAGAAGATACCGACAATAAGTGCAGCATAGAAAAGGTAACCAGCCACTCTGTCAGCCATATTTTCCAAATTAGATTTTTGAGCTTGGGCTTTCTTGACTAATTCAGCCACTTGATTGAGAAATGAATCTTTTCCAAGGGTTGTGACTTTCATCTCAAATGGTTGGTTTTGATTGAGGGAACCACCATAAACAAGGTCATTTGGTTTTTTATTGACTGCTCGGCTTTCACCAGTAATCATTGACTCATCAACGAGCGCTTCACTTAATATAAGGCCATCTGCAGGAATTTTTTCATTTTCTTTCACTAAAAGCAAATCGCCAACTTTTAGTTCTGAAAGCTCCACATCCTTCCCACTTTTTAAGTGAGCTTTTTTGGGAACAAGGCTTGCTAAATCTTTCAATGCATCGCCAGCACCCATGATTGCTTTCATCTCAATCAGGTGACCAATCAACATAATGACAATTAAAGTTGCCAGTTCAAACCAGAAGTTCATGCCCATATGTCCGTAAAGACTCATAATTGTGGCATAAACAGAATAAGCATAGGCAACGGAAATTCCCATTGTAATCAGCATCATCATGGCTGGCTTACGGCTTTTTAATTCACCTTTTGCTCCTCTAAAAAAAGGAGTCCCAGAGTAAAAGAAGATAATTGTACCAAGGATAAGTTGCAAAATTTCACTTCCGGGGAATTTAAGGATAGTAAAGCCAGCGATTGGTGAAATGAGTAGAAGCGGAATCATTAGAATGATAGCCACTTTGAGCTTTTTACTCATATCACCCATATGCATCATGTGTCCTCCATGATTCATCATATCATGCATATTGTCCATATCATGCATATTGTCCATATCATGCATATTATCCATATCATGCATATTATCCATATCATGCATATCATGCATATTATCCATATTGTGCATGTTGTGCATATTGTCCATATCATGCATATTATCCATATTGTGCATGTTGTGCATCTCATGATTTTCGTGCTTCATATCCACCATTTCATGATTGTGATGATGCTCAGACATCATTTCTTCGTAATTAGACAAATGAGTTTTATTTGACATATTTTCCTCCTAAATGAATGCTTTGAAATTTCTATGTGTATATAGTTTACATCTGTAAACTATAAAAGTCAAAAATTTTGTATTCTATAAATGTTACAAATGTTACGAAATAATAATCGATATGTTTCTTTTGTAACTTAAATGTGATGTCGATACTGTCAATAATTATGTGTAAACACTCAAGTAGAGTTGAAGAATGTTAATCAAATAAGCTTTCAAGTGTGTCAGCACATTGGCCAAACCCTTTATGGATGCGTTGATTTTGCTTGAAATTATAATCTTCAAACAGGGTAACTAAATAACGTTCCAGAGCCTCCTCGTTAGGAAAAAGAACCTTCTTTTTCGTTTGACGTTTGATTTCTTTGTTAAGAGACTCAATGAGGTTTGTCGAATAAATGCTATGCCAAATCTGGTAGGGAAACTGATAAAAAGTTAAAAGATTATCCGTATTCTCCAGACTTTCCATGACTTTCCTATACTTTGGTTTCCATTCGGCGATAAAGTTCTCTAAAGCTTGCACTGCCATTTCTAAATTTTTAGCACGATAAATCGTTTTAAATTGCTCCAGAATAACCGTTCTATCTGCTCGTTTCACTTTACTAGCTAGATTTCGACTAATATGAATTAAGCAACGTTGTTGTTTAGCTAATGGGTAAGCCTGATTGATAATCTGTTCAAGCCCCTTGAAGCCATCGGTCACTACAAGAGAAACCTGTTGGATTCCTTGGTTTTGAAGCTTGTCTAACAGGGTGGACCAAGAAGCATTGTTTTCATTTGGGGCGATTTCATATCCAAGAACAGCCTTCTGTCCTTCTGGTGTAATGCCAAGTGCGATATGAATACATTCTTTACTAACGGTTCCACGTCTTAATGGAAGATAGGTTCCGTCAAGAAATAAAACAGAGTAATTGGCTTCTAAGCTTCGCTCATGAAAAGTAGCGACATTCTCCTGAGTTGCTTTTGAGATATTAGAAATTGTGGCAGGACTATAGTGATGACCATACATTCGCTCGATGATATCACTAATTTCTCGAGTCGTTACACCGGTTTGATAGAGTTTGATAACCATCTCTTCCAAGTGGTCATCTCGACGTCCATAAGCGGGAAGCAAAGCTGGACTAAAGTTCCCATTACGATCTCTAGGAATACTCAACTGAACAGTCCCATATTTGGTTTCGAATTTCCGTGCATAGCTTCCGTTACGACTATTCCCAGAATTATAGCCTAATTTATCGTAAGGTTCATACCCTAAAAAGGCTGATAACTCTGCTTGAAGCAGATCATTCATAGCTGTTTCAAGAGAAGTACGGAAAAATTCATCACTATCTTGCTTTTGGGCTAGGAAGTTAAGTAATTCTTTGGTAAACTGAGTCATAGGAATAAATCTCTTTCTAGTAATGTTTTGCAACTCTACTATAACGGATTTATTCCTTTTTGTGTTTACACAACTTATTTTACACTACCCATGCAAAAAACTGCTTATCATTATGTGCTGTGATAGGTGGTTTTTTATATAAATATTTTAAATATTAATTTTAATTAATAAACATTAAAAAACCACTCTATATTAGAGTGGCCCTAATTTATGATTGGGAAGTGTGAGTTTCCTCTTGCTGGCTAAGTATATCATACTCTCTCATAATTGCAACTGAATATAAAAAAACTGAAGTCATGACTCCAGCTTTTGCACGATTTTCAGATACAATTATGCTTTTGTGATATTAACTGCTTGAGGTCCACGTTGACCTACTTCAACATCAAATTCAACTTTTTGATCTTCGTCAAGTGATTTGAATCCATCAGATTGAATTGATGAGAAGTGAGCGAACAAATCTTGACCATCTTCAGAGGTAATAAAACCAAATCCTTTAGTAGCGTTAAACCATTTTACTGTTCCATTTGCCATAATATATTTATTTCCTTTCGACAAAATTGTAAATCTTATTTTGCGAAAAGTGAATCTATAAAACATTTTACTCATTACAAAATCTACTTCTTCATAGTAACACTAATTATACTCAATGTCAAGCTACTCTCTGATTAATAAAATCCATATCGTAGTGACATGGATTTTATGAACTGTAGGGAAAGTAACTAATCTTTCCCTCACTCAGTATAACATTTTAATTCGTTTTTGCAATAGCAATAAATAAAAAAGCAAAGGACACCCCATGCTTTAACTCATTTATCTTTTATGTACGTTTGAATCATAACGACCACGAGAAGTCATTTTGATATCAAAAGTAACCTTTTGACCTTCATCGTATTTTTTAAAATCATTTCCCTGAATAGATATGAGATAAGCAAACACATCTTGCATATCATCTGCCATAATAAAACCATAGCCTTTGTCAGCGTTAAACCAATTTATTGTTCCTTTATTCATGTAATACATCCTTTCGCATCATCTGTAAATCCTATTTTGCGAAAAAGTGCATTCCTAAAACATTTAAACTCGAGACAAAACCTACCTCTTAATAGTAACACCTATTCTTACCAAAGTCAAATTGGTCTATTTAAAACTTATTGATTTTCTTGTGATTACCCAGATTTTCATGAGGATTTGCTTTAGCAAGTGTTAGGGTTTCTCTATCAACCACCCTGACATCATGGTTTTCTAATTCAACAATTAGTGCATACTTATAGAGATTAATATCTCCAGAAACGACTGTTGCTTGTTCCCCATTAGATTTTGTTAGGACACATTTGCAAAAGTGCCGTTTGACTTGTACGATTAATACCTATTGGACGGAATTGGCGTAGACTCATAGCGTCTCCTTGAGGTCCATAAGGATCATAAGGCGTATCTTGATAATGAAGACTCAAAACGTATTTAACATCTTCAACTGTAATTTTGCGGTAAGGTTTTTGGCACCATGGAATAAAGAATGATTTTGGATCATAGTCCTTTTCTGGATTCAAAAATTTCTACATTGCCCGAGCACGTGGTGTATTATAATGATGATCCTTATCTCGTTGGCTACCAAAAGCATAACGTGGATTAAAGTGTTCATTAGAATAAGTCAAATCCAAGTGATGTTTATTAATGAAGTCTCTAATGTCTGGTGAGGCAAGATAGTCGTCTGGATTTTCAAATTCATAATGATCGATACCAAGTTGGTTTGGGTTTGTAACATAGGCATCGTCTGGAACACGTCTGGCAATCCAATTGTGACCACCAATTGTTTTCAACCACCAAATTTCCTCAGTATCTGCAAAGGCAATACCATTTGACTCATATGTGCCATAAGTTTCAAGGAGTTCACCCAAGCGAAGGACGCCTTCACGCGCAGTTTTAATATAAGGCAAGACCAAAGTCAGCATATCCTCTTCTCCAAAGCCATCTTTTACAAGAGGGTCTGCACCGAGAACACGCGCATTAGTGGTGATTGTTTCTGTTGCACTCATGGCAACATTAGCTGAGTTAATACCAGCCCCTCCCCAGATACCGTTTTTACTAAGCGCATCTGGTACAGAGGTATATCGTAAAGGACTTATCTAGCAAATCAATTGAAAACTTGCTAAGCACAGACTGATAATGACGTAGTTGGTCTTCAGGGGTTATTACTAGGAACTCTTTGGGCGTAAAAACGCCTGATTGAGAATCTTCAGTACGTGCCATCATGGTAGAGCCATCATATGAAGCTTTCCTACCTACTAAAATTGTTGTACAAGCCATAAAAACTTCATTTCTATTTACAAATCGTCTGCTATCTTATTTATTTTTCTGAGACGATGGTTGACACCACTCTTGGTTAGAGGAGGTTCTATACTATCTGCGATTTGCTGGATAGAATAATCTGGATTAGCAATACGAAGTTGGGCAATTTGACGCAGTTCAACTGGTAAAATCTCCAAGCCAACCGTATCCATAATCTTGATAATGTTATTTATTGTTTTCATGCTAGCACTAATTGTCCTAGCAATATTCGCTGTCTCAGCATTATTAGCACGATTGAGGTCATTTCTGGTCTCCCTCATGATTTTGACCTCTTCAAAAATCTCCTTAGAGGTCATGGCACCAATAACAATGAGAAAATCCATAATATCTTCTGCTTTTTGAAGATAAGTCACAAATCCATTTTTATGTTGTAAAACCTTGGCATCAAGCATAAATTTTTTCATAAGAGAGGCTAAATCTTCTGCGTGGTCCTGATAAACAGAGAAAATTTCCAATTGATAACGTCCTTTTTCAGGATCACGTACCGTTCCAGTTGCCAAAAAAGCACCTCGTAAATAGGACCTTCCAGCATCGTCATCTTCCATTATTGACGTTTCAATACCTGTTTCAAAGCCAAAGAAAGAATCTGCTAATTGTAAATCAGACAAAATATCATTGACATTCTCAGCAACAAAGACAGTGTAAACACGATTTTTCTTGAGATTAGTCTTGTTATAATGCCTCAATTCAGGATTGCAACGGTAGCGATTTTCTATCAACTGGTAGATATGACGAGCAATTTTTGCATTCTCTGTCGAAATCGAGAGAGTCAGCCCTTGATTCGTTAAACCAACGGAACCAGACATCTTAATTAATGCTGACAATTCCGCTATATCTTTACTCGAGGCTGCAATTATCTCTTCTTTAACCTTAATCGTGAAACTCATGACTTCTTCCTCACTAGATGCATAAGCTCTTCCGCTACCAAATCGCCATGGTGGAAGGCACCACCGTTCTCAAGTCGCAGAAAATTAGAAGAAACAATTGTTTTTGCTTCACGACGTAAGCCCTCAAAATCATGCTCAACCTGAACAAGGTATTCATCAAATTCATTACTAGCCATGTATTCCCGAGGAACCTTCTTGACGTTAACCAAAACATTATCGATAACATCAGAGCCAAGATGACGATTGAGAACGGCCACATGGTCAGCATCTGAGAAGTGCTCCGTTTCTCCGTACTGAGTCATAATATTACAAATGTAAGTAACATCAGCCTTAGTCTCTATAAGCGCCTGACGAATCTCTGGTATAACCAGATTTGGCAAAATTGATGTATAAAGTGAGCCAGGTCCTAGTACAATCATATCACTATTCATAATGGCATCAACAACCTTACGACTAGCCTTCGGAACATCTTCATTGTAGGCGTTAGTCACATAGACACGCTCAATCATACCATCGTATTGGGAAATGCTACTCTCACCTGCCACCTCATGTCCATCTTGAAAAACGGCATGAAGGGTTAGAGCAGTCTCGCTGGCAGGATAAATCTTACCTGTAACATGGAAAAACTTCGTTAAAAGCTGCATAGCATTATAGGTAGACCCTTGCATTTCTGAGATTCCAGCGATAATCAGATTTCCAAGTGGGTGACCAGCTAAAGCTCCATCAGTTTGATCAAAACGATATTGGAAAACGCGTTCATAAAGTTTAGGCATATCACTCATAGCAACCAAAACATTACGCAAATCCCCTGGAGGAGTTAGTTTCATGATATTACGCAAATTTCCTGAAGAACCGCCATCATCAGCCACAGTTACAACAGCGGTGATATCAACATCTTTATGACGCAAACTACGAAGAATAACTGGAATACCAGTTCCCCCTCCTATTACTGTAATTCTTGGTTTTTTCATGAACGATTCACCGTCTCCTTACGTCTATCCTTATCACGATGTGTTTCATTTACCGTCCAATCATTTTTCAAATCTTGAGCTAGACGATGCGCAAAAGCTACACTACGGTGTTGACCACCTGTACATCCAACAGCAATGGTAAGAACAGATTTACCTTCTTTTTGATAGCCTGGAAGAATTGGTTTAATGAGATGATTTAAATTCTTGTAAAAATCCTCTGATTCCTTATGAGTCATAACAAAATCATAAACTTCTTTGTCCAAGCCAGTGAGGTTACGAAGAGTAGGATCATAATATGGATTTGGCAAGAAACGGACATCAAATACCAAATCTGCATCCAATGGCAATCCATATTTAAATCCAAAACTCAAAACTTCAATACGGAAAGAAGATTGGTCTTGCTTAGATGAAAATTGTTCAGAAATTGCCTTACGAAGCTGACGTGGAGTTAGTTTAGTTGTATCCACCACGTTTTGACTCAAACTCTTAAGTGGCGATAAAAGTTCACGCTCTAGCTTAATTCCATCCAAAACACGTCCATCTGCCGCTAGTGGATGACTACGACGCGTCTCTTTATAACGTGAAACTAATTCACCGTCAGTAGCATCTAAGAAAAGAATTTTGAAATTGAGTTCCTCATTGCTTTCCAACTGATCTAGAATATCGTTAATTTCGTCAAAGAAAACACGACTACGCATGTCTACAACAAGAGCAATCTTATCTGTCTCTTCACTGTGTTTCAACAACTCAATAACCTTTGGCACCAATGAAGGTGGAATATTATCAATAGTAAAATAACCAATGTCCTCAAACGATTGAATTGCTACAGTCTTACCTGCACCACTCATCCCTGTAACAACAACCAAATTAATTATCTTTGTCTTCATGAGTACCCCTTTCTAGCCTCATTACTTTCAAAATACGAATATCATCTGATATCTTCTCAACTTGTTGACTAACTGCCATTAGCATTTCTGTCTGCAATTTTTGAATAGTAAGCAAATCTGATTGGTCTTGTTGCACCAAGTGATCAATCTTTTCATGTAAAAGTCGGATTTCTTCCTTTGATTGTTTATTGACGTGGTAGTCATTTCGTGCTTGCAATCGATCATAATCCGATGCTCGATTCTGACTCATCATAATCAGAGGTGCCTGAACTGCAGCCAATGTAGATAAGACGAGATTCAACAGAATAAATGGGTACTTGTCAAAGGCAATACCAAAGGGTTGGACGACATTCAGCCCCATCCAAATTCCCATAAAAGCAATGAATGACAAGATAAAAATCCAAGATCCACCAAATCTGGCCACTTCATCCGCCACCTTTTGGCCAAAAGTAATTCGACTATCCAATTGTTCCTGGACATCCTTATCTTCGTATAGCAAACCCTTGGTCACATCATGAACTGTTTCACGCACATGCTTATTTTTCTCATTAGCATCTGCGATAACCTCGTCGAGAAAAACTAACCTATAATCTAAAAGACTGATATTACTTATAAAGTCATCCCCTTTTAAATCAGGGTAGTCTTTTCTTAGAAGGACCTGTAAACGACTATTAAGTCGTTCAAAATAAGAACCATCTGTCTCGTCGAACCAATCTTTAGAGATATAATCTTGAACTCTTTTTACCTTCATAGTTTCGCCTTCTTTCTAGGCTTTATTATACCACATTGAAGACTCAAACGTTCAATCAATAAAGTAAAAGAATCCAAGACTAATCTCGTGCTCCTCCTATATTGGGACAATATTTAAAATCTTATTATTGGTAGTTTAAGGTCCAGTAGTAAGTAGCATCACCAGCGACAACGCAAGCGACTGCTGCTTGGGTAACATCTGGACTCATGAGAAGGTCACAAATACCACTGAACCATCAGATTCACGACGATAAACAATACCATCACTGTTATATCTGTGTGAAATATTTTTGGCATGTAGGAGAGTTGTACTATTGTAAAGATCATCAGACCATGTAAGTTCTGGCAAACCTGCTGCTTTACCTTGTGCATTAATTTCGTTAAATACAGCCATCGCTGAATCAAAGTCAACATAATCAGAATTTCCAGTTGGTTCTACATGGTAAATAAATTTAACATATCTAAATTCAACATCACTATATTATTTGTCGTCAACACCGCTCTTGAGATTAGTTATAATAAATAGTCACGTTCCCAAGCAATTCCCTTAAAAGCGTTAAAGTTGAATCGGCTGTTGAAGCTGTTTCTGAGGTTGTTCGAGCTTCAGAATCCGTGCTTGAATCTTTAAAAGTACCTACTTACCATTTGAATAAGAGTAATAATCGACATTATCTTTCAAATAATAGTGAATATCATTTTCATAACGGTAGTGAGGAGCGTTTTTTCAAAATCTCATAACCAATCATTAGTGTATTGTTAGAACATCATTATTGTTATTATAGTTGTCACCACGAACCCAGCGACCGTTATAGTTCACATAGTAGCTACTTCACTTAAGATGTAGTACAAGTATATCGTTATGTACTTGATTCGTTATAATTGTTATAACCATAATCATAGTTGTAGTTCGGATAGTAACCTTTATATCCATAGTAGTTATACTCTGAATAATATTTATTATACTATGGATTATAAGTATAGTTTTATGAATATCCACGACCATAATAACTATCAGCTTTACAAGCAATCGCTACAATTTGATTTACAACTTTATTGTAAGAAATAAAACTTATATTATCAAACTATTTTGACGATAGAAGTTTCTAATATCCAACCAATATAATGTTAAAAGGGTCTTTACTTCCGGTACCACCTAATCTATTTTTTGACAAGAAAAAAGTCCATTATTCTCATAAGGACTTTCATCATTAGATTAACGATTATCAATGTTTTCAGGATATAGATCATGATTAAAAAGACGTTGCTCGGCCATATTTTCATATTTTGTTTTTGGACGACCATAGTTGTAATAGGGGTCAATTGAAATACCACCACGAGGAGTAAATTTACCCCAAACCTCAAGGTAACGAGGGTTCAAAAGCTCCACTAAATCTTTACCAATGGTATTAATACAGTTTTCGTGAAAATCACCATGGTTACGATAGCTAAAGAGATAAAGCTTTAGAGATTTAGACTCCACACAAAGCTGGTCTGGAATATAAGAGATGTAGATGCTAGCGAAATCTGGTTGCCCAGTAATAGGACAAAGTGACGTAAATTCTGGACAGTTAAATTTGATAAAATAATCATTATCAGCATGACGATTATCAAAAGATTCCAAAACTTGTGGAGAGTATTCAAAAATGTAAGGTGTCTCCTTACTCCCAAGGAGAGTGAGATTTTTCATTTCTTCTTGTTGTGACATTTTTTCTTCCTTTATTATTAATTTGTTGGACCATAATATGGTCAATTTACACTTTAATATTCTATATATTTTACTTAAAAAACAATAATATTTTCAATTCTAATCTAAATTATTGAAGATTAGACACCACGTTCATTATCATAGAGTAGGGTATGAAGCTGAGGGAGAACACGAACATTTCCCCACGAGTCATCAGCAGCTACTGTCTCCCAGAGCTCTTTGAGGCGATCTAATTGATTTTGGACAATGTTACCCTCTGCTTTTGGTTCAGGATTACCCGCTGAAAGAAACATGACATCTGGCTGATAACGTTTCTGAATCATTTTAGCAAAGGCCAAATCAGCATCATCAAAGACAGGGACCTTAAAAGTAAGCTTATCAGGATCCAGCTGGGAAACAATAAAATCAAGTGTCTCCATATTGACTTCCATCTTAGATGATGGTGGTTTAGGACTTAAGGTTACTTGATCAATCTCCCTTAGCCACTCCTGCCAACGAGACCCTTGTGTTTCAACAGCCAAGGTCACGTCTCTTGCCTTGAGTTTTGAAACAAGCTCAGCCATATTAGCCGCTAAAAGAGCTGGATTCCCTCCAGATAAGGTTACATAGTCATAAGTTCCAAGAGCATCTAGAGCTTCAATAACTTCATCAGCTGTCATTCGTGTTGGTTTTTCTGAACCATCCCAAGTGAAAGCAGAATCACACCAATCACAGTGATAATCACATCCTGCAGTTCTTACAAACATGGTCTTTTGCCCAATAGCTCGACCTTCACCTTGAAAGGTCGGTCCAAAAATTTCAAGGACTGGTAATTTTAGTACTCGTTCTCTAGTCATCTAACCACTCCCGTCTAAACTCCGCAAAAGCTGTCGGTGTCTCATATAGCCGTACATACTCCAAACGAAGTTCACGCTCCTCCGAAAGATATTTACTAGTCGTCTGGAATATCCAGAAAACCATATTTTCTGCAGTCGTGTTCATATAAGGCAAAGACTCATTGAGATAACGGTGATCCAGATAAGGTTCCAAATGATTTTTGTAAATATTCTTAAGGTCACCAAAATCATAAGTCATACCACGATCATCCAAGTAACCACTTACTGCAATCTGAAGGTGATAAGTATGGCCATGAAGGGACTTACACTTTCCCTCATAATTAAAGAGATGGTGGGCAGCATCAAAAGTAAACTCTTTAGACACCATTGTACGGTGAAGATTATACACTAGTGACTCACCCGTTTCAGTCTTGATTTCTTTCGGTGCAAAAAACATTAAGCATCTCCTTTTTCTGCAAGATATTTTTCAAGACCTTTTTGACGCAAGTGACAGGCAGGGCAATCACCACATCCTGTCCCTATAATACCGTTATAGCAAGTCAGCGTTTTTTCACGAACGTAGTCAAAAGCTCCAAGTTGGTCAGCCAAAGCCCAAGTCTCAGCCTTATCTAACCACATAAGAGGAGTCTGAATAACAAAGTCATAGGCCATAGCAAGGTTGAGTGTGACATTAAGTGATTTGACAAAAACATCACGACAGTCTGGATAACCAGAAAAGTCTGTCTCACAAACACCCGTAACAATGTCAATAATCCCACGTTGCTTAGCTAGCACAGCTGCAAAAGAAAGGAAGAGATGATTACGCCCATCTACAAAAGTATTAGGAACTTCACCTTCTTCTGCCTCAATGTCAATATCAGATGTTAAGGCATTTTCAGTAATTTGACCAAGCAAAGACATATCCAAAACATGGTGCTTTAGCCCTTGCTCTTGCGCAATCTCTTTAGCTACTTCAATTTCCAAGCTATGACGTTGCCCGTAAGCAAAAGTAACTAATTCAACTATTTCATAATGTTTTAGAGCCCAAAATAGGCAAGTAGTAGAATCTTGACCGCCACTAAAGACGATCAAAGCTGATTGACGTTTCATAATATTCCTCTTTATTCGTGATGTCTGGGACACATAAAAAGGCTCCTTGGAAGAGCCCAAAAAACGCCAGTAATGGTTTTTTTTAGCGATGGTGTCTCCCAAACATCGAAAATGATTTATCTTTAACAGTGTATCATAGTTAAGAAAAAAAGAAAAGAACCTAGGCTCTCTTCCTTAGTCAATCTCGGCAATAACTTCGACTTCAATTTTAACATCTTTCGGCAGGCGTGCTACTTCTACCGCAGAACGTGCAGGGAAGTCAGCTTTAAATGCAGTCGCATAAACCTCATTAAAAGGAACAAAATCATTGATATCGCTAAGGAAACAAGTTGTTTTGACAACATGGTCAAAGTCTGTTCCAGCTTCCGCCAAAATAGCACCAACATTTTTAAGGACTTGTTCTGTCTGTTCTTGAATGGTTTCACCAATGATTTCACCTGTTTCTGGTGACAATGGTACTTGACCAGAAGCAAATAAAAGATTTCCTACGATTTTACCTTGAACATAAGGTCCAATCGCTGCCGGTGCTTTATCAGTATGAATAGTTTTTGCCATGATAGTTCTCCTTTGACTAGTATGTTATCATTATAGCAAAATATTCAGAAAATTGAAACATATATTTTCAAAAAGAAAAGAATTACGGCTCTATAATTTCTGTAGTGGGTAAAACTACTGTAGGGATTATAGATCTTTTTGAGTGTACACAAAAAGTCCCATAAGAACTATAATGAAAAGCAACCAAACCATCATTAGGAAGAACTCATGAGGCTTATTAAGAATACCACAGAATTAATCGGAATTAAAGACCCTAACATCATTATTTCTCTTGTTTTTGAAACGGATACTCATATCGAGGTTCAAGCAAAACTGGATTATCCTGTATACGAAACTACTTTTTGAAGTATCCATTGGAAATCCG
>SKEO01002324.1_pt1 | contig 13351 bp, 14 predicted proteins | sample 4826801 | NCBI WGS metagenome assembly SKEO01 (sample SAMN11008807, study PRJNA524170) | human gut metagenome | biome: Human fecal sample; material: Feces; isolation source: fecal sample from pouch patient p3 | host: Homo sapiens | place: Israel: Tel-Aviv | collected 2016-02-25 | reverse complement strand
AGCAAATCGTACCCGTCCAGATGGGGCATCATCACATCGAGCAGCACCAGATCATAGCGGTTCTTTTCCAGCAGATTTGCCGCCGTGCGGCTGTCGGTCATGGCCTGACAGCGGTAGCCCGCCTCCGTCAGGATGCGCCGCACCAGCATGGCAATGGCGGCTTCATCGTCCACAATCAAAATCGGATTCATTCAACAATCCCCCTTTATAATCCCTATTGTACAACAGAATGTTACATTTCGGTGAACTTTTAGCCAAAATTTACAAACCCATTTTTGCAAGTTACTTTGCCATGTCACACGTGAGCATAAAGTAATAGCCCCTTCTGCTGAAATCACATCAGCGGAAGGGGCTGTCCTTTTAACCTATGTGGTTTTCTTCATTTTTCCAACATTTTACGCCGATCTGCCACATCAATGACAAGCCCGGTAATAAAGGCGGCAATATCCAAGAAGAACGCCAATACAAGAGAAAATGCTGCCAGCTGCCAATATGGGCTTCCCAGATAAATCAGTGCCTGATCAACAGGGTTATGCTCTGAAATATAGAGGCGCTGTGCATCGTCCAGCTTATCAAGGGCATCTGCACGGTCATACTCCTGCCCGCTGTCACTGACAGGCAGACCACTGATTGTTGCCTTCAGACGCTCATTTTTCTCTGTCCATAGGGGCTCCCAGTTTTCCGTATCCTGTGCAGTGTCTGCCGTCATGCTGTCAATCTGGTTTTGCAGCGCGTCACCTGATGATTTCAGGACTGCGTAATCCTGTACCTTGCGGATAAAACTGTCCATATCATTCAATAATGTCTGAAAATCCGCATCCGATCCACTGTCCTGTGCGGCTTGCAACTGTTCAAACACAGTGCGTGCCTGCTGTTCAATAGCTTCCGTATCCACATCCGTCTGTAGCAGCGCACTTTGGATACTACGCAGCGCCTGACCTGTCTGCACGGAGGCTGCATTTCCGGCAATTCCCAGCACACCTGCGTATCGTTGCAGGATTCCCTGCGCCTGCTGATAATCCTGTAAGTCCTGTTGTTGCTGATTTACCGTATCCTGCAAGTTACTCAATCGGGATGCCGCACTGTTATAGGCACTCTGCAAAGCGTTAGTATTACTTCCATACGGCGCATTTCGCAACGCACTGGCTGCGCTGGTTTGCGCATCTGATGCTGCCGTCAAGGCGTCCTGCGTCTGGCTTATCTGCTGCGTCAGCTGTTCGATGCGGGTTTCCACCTGTTCGGTAAGCTGTGTTAGTGCTGCGGCAGCCTGTTCGCGCACGCCGGAGGATGTTCCCTCCTGCGTGGCGATCTGCATTGCTTGGATTGCCGAAGCAATTTCATTATTTGCCGCAAAGTCCGCATTATCGGCGTAGCTTGCCTTGTCCGCTGTCAGATCCAAGCCGGAAGGATTCTGTGTTGTTTCGGTATCGGCGGTCTTGCTGGCAGTGTACAGAGCCGCCACCTCGTCGCCCAGGGTTTCCCGCAGTGCATCACTGCTGATTTGTACAAATTCATCCGCTTTGTATAGTTCGTTTCGGTACACGGACTGAACCAACAGGCGGCTTTCGGTCTGCCAGCTTTTTTCATAGACCGTGCCAACGATAAAAACATAGCTGAACCACGAGGAGCAGAACAAGACCACGCCGCTGAGCGCCAGCACGCAGATTTTCCCGCGCAGACCATGTATCCAGCGCCAGAAGGTCGGCAAGTAAAAGTTCAGTCCCAGCAGGATGCTTTGTATGGCAAACGAGGCAAGATTTGCCTGCCACGCCTGTGAAAACACATAGTCCCGCATGCCCTGTGCGGTACTCCACCAAGAAACGATTGCCAACAATACTGTGGCAAGGCGCAGCAGTGTCAAAATCATTCCCTGCGAGTTTGTGGCTTTTGGTTTTAGCTGTCCCCCTACTTTTTGTAGGCGATTCCAAACATTGGTTTCGCTTGCTCCTGTTTCTTGCTCAACCGTTGGTTGCAACACTGCCTGTATCAACAGCGAAATTCCTTGAACAACTGCTACCAGTACCCACATACCGCAGAGACTGTTCATAAAGATTCCCGTATCGCTCAAAGGGGTGGGAATTCCCGCTACGCAGGTATTGAACACAAATGCCATCAGTGTAATAAAACCTGCCGCGGCGATCGGCACGGATTTTTCTGTGCTTTTTTCCCCACGCAAAAGCCCCACATAGCTGAAGAAATTCAGTACCAACAGCAAAATGTTCACGGTGACCACGCCGGATGGATTGGAAGAAGCCATCTGCTGGCACAGCAAAACCACCGCCGCAGTCAATGGAGGCAAAAGAAAAGATTGTCGTTTCCAGAAGCCGCCTTTATCCGATTTGTTCTCCATCATTATGCCCCCTCGCGCTCTGATTATTTCCTGTACACTTTATATAATTAGCATACCATAGCTTTCTGCATTTGCACAACGGGTCGCCATAAATTTTACATCCGCTTCGCATGATTGGCAAGATACTGCACCGAACTCTAACCAAGTTATATATTTGCACCACTTCACAAAAGGTCCTCTTTCACAGCGAAGAGGACCTTTTGTTTACTTACATCCCAGTATTTCCAACGCCCTTGATAAGGACATCACTTTTTGGCATTTGGCCTTTTGGGAATCGTATCTTGCTTTCTTACCATCCGGCATCACTGCTATGGCGTTTTCTGTCAGGACAGCAGCTTTCAATTTAGGAACATAGCGGTGTACATTTCCCCGCCGGTCAATCTTGGCATGAGGCATGATGAGTTCTACTGTTCCCAGCTTGATTTTTGCTTCTTTCGGCAGCGGTGAAAGCCACTTGTATGTTTCACACTCAAAAGCAGTATCCCACATAGAATACTGGTTGGCTCGCTCGCTGAAGAAACTGTCCCGCTGTTCCCTATATTCAAAGTGTTCTGTCGGCCGCGTTACCATCTGAGCCACACGGGCGGCATTCAGTTCCATCTCCTCTAAGCGGATGTACTCATGCCGTTGGTGCTCGCAGTAGTAACCACAGCTGATATTGACCGCCGCTGTTTCCAGATACGGCGCAATATAGGATATATCACTGCACGAGCCGCTGGCCGTCTCGAATCCGAACGAGGTGACGAAGTCTTCAAACTCGGGGTTATCACAGCGGTAAAACACGGCATCATTGCTGCCCTGGCGGTCAAGCTCTACGATGTAGTTTACCTGCGGCCGCAAAGAGCCTCTTGTGAATTTCTTTGCACCTACCAAGGACGGCATCAATCTGGCCGTGGTTCTGCCGGAGGCGTTGACCTCTCCCCAGCTTACCGCTGAATGGGAAAGCCGTCTGACCGAGATCGCCAAGGGGCAGGCTGACCCGGACGAGTTTATGGCCGGTATTGAGGCCATGACGCAGGAGCTGGTGAAAACCTATTCCTGCATCAGCGAAGATAAGCAGAAATTGTTTCAGGCCGAGCGTGTGGCAATCGTGATGTGTCCCCGCTGCGGTGAGGCCGTCTACGAGGGTAGGAAAAACTACTACTGCGGAAACCGGGCCTGTCAGTTTGTCATGTGGAAGAATGACCGATTTTTTGAGGAACGCAGGAAAGTGTTCACCCCGAAGATCGCCGCCGCGCTGCTCAAAGACGGAAAGGCCAAGGTAAAGGCTCTCTATTTCATGAAAACCGGCAAAACCTATGACGGGACGGTGCTTTTGGCCGATACCGGCGGGAAATACGTCAATTACCGCGTGGAACACAGGAACTAAGACACTAACAGAGCAAGTAAACTCCCCGGCGCATTTGACCGGGCCGGGGAGTTTGCTTGTTGGGGCAATCCCCCCTATCTCTCTCAAAACCTCTTTGTTTGCTTCAAGTTGATATTCCAAAAGCCAGGTTATGATGGTATAATGAAACCAGTAGCAAATCGAAATTTGTTGTTGATGTGTTATTCACGGAGCAAGAAATAAATAGCAAGTATATTATCACTTTGGTGTTTAAGTTTTAATTTTGCTTGGAGGAATGGAAGATGATTACGGCAGGAATAATAAACGGGATTTGGAATTACTATCTTAGCCTTGAAAAGGATTTGGATGATACATCACGCTATATTGAACCCAAAGGACAAGAAAATGTCTTTTCTTTTGAATTTGCAAAATTACTTGTGCTTTCTTGTACTGAATTAGAATCAGTATTGAAATTGTTGTGCTATGAATGTAGCGGTGAAAAAAGAGGTAATATTGGAGAGTACAAGGAAACAATATTAACATATTATCCAAAGATTGTTTTCGCCGAAGTGAATGTCTCTCGATGGGGTGAAACAATACGTCCTTTTGACGGTTGGGATAAAGGAAAATTATCTTGGTGGGATGCATATGGAAACGTTAAACATAATCGAGAGGATAATTTTCGAGATGCAACGTATCAGAATGTTGTTTATGCACTCTCTGCGTTGTATGTTTCAATATTCTATCTTTCAAGTATAAGTGGTGTTTCTTTTTCGGGTTATGCCAGCACGTACATCGAAAGTGATTATTCGTCCCACGGTGTGGCAGTTTCCCCAAACAAAAAGTTGCCAGATTTAGATCCTAATTTTACTGAATCGACAGAGAATTCTTCGGCAGCCAGGTCTGTTAGAGGCCAAGGTAAAAGCCGGGAAACAGATTCCCCTTACCGATCTTGCCGATGCTGCCAAGGTCGAGGCGAAGAAGCCCAAGGCCAAACAGTCCCGCAAGGCCCAGCAGAAAAAGCCCTCCATCCGAGCGCAGCTCAAAGCTGCACAAGAGGAACCGGCAAAAAAGAAACCGGCGCGGGAAAAATCGCAGGAATTGGAGGTGTAACGGATGCAGAAGTTTGAGAATATGGACGTGATTGCGGCGTTGAGTGAGATCATACGGCAGAACACCGCTTTTTATCAGAGCGACTTTGACATTGACAAGGGCAACATCCAGTGGGCCGCCGCCAGCGATCAGGCCGTGGACAAGGCCCTGCTGTGGATGTCCCGGCCCTCTGGGACGTACTGCTCCCGGGAACGTGACGTGTTCCTGAAAGATACCCGGCAGCACAACACATGGAGGTTCTACGGAGAACAGACCCGCGATAAGATATTGGCCTACGCCGTGGAGCTGACCGGCACCAAGGAGGATACTATCCGGGGCAATCTCTATGAGCTGGAGTACTAACAGCATTTTCAGCACGTCATTGGTGCCGCCTTGCCGGTGAGTGTGAACCGGCTCTTTTATGAGCATGGAAGCCGTGACATTCCGGCCGAACAGTATTTTGACGGAAGCCCTGACCGTGTGCTGGATGATTTCCTGCGCTATGAGTTTCAGCCCCGCGACCCGGCTGTGCTGCAGGAGGCGTTACAGCAGGAGCAGCGCGGACGGGAGCAGGCAAAGCCGGGAAATTTCAAGGCCCATATCACCGCTTTGCATGATAACCGGATTGAAACCGAGGTCCGACGCATCGTGGATAAGCTGAAAGATTTGTCTGCACCCAATAGCCCCAACAAGACGCATTTCATGGTGGAGATCTCACCGCACTTTGACGCGCTGGCCTCCACCAAGGACAATGACCGGCTCTTTGCCATGCTGCCCTATAAGTCCCTGTGCTTTACCGGCATAAAAGACCGGCACGGGGTATATGCCATGATCGGCAAGGACGAGTGCCAGGATGTGTCAATACGCAGGCCCCGGCCCTCTGTCCGCAAGCAGCTCACCGACAGTAAACAGGCCGCCAGCCCGAAAAAGGCGGCGGCCAGAACCAAGAAAAAAGAATTGGAGGTATGAAAATGCACTTTACCGTGGAGGAAGAAAACCTGATATGTTTGTACCACAACGCAGATCGTCGCAGGACGATGGGCAAGATCACCGCCGCCCTGCCGGATATGGACGAGAATATGCGGTCGCTGGCCCAGCAGACCCTTTCCAAACTGGAACGAATGACGGATTCCAACTATGACAACCAGAAGTTCCAGTTCACCGATGAATAAGTAAAGCAGACGCCGGGCGCGGCGGCCTTGTGGAGGCTTGCGTCCGGCGTCTTTCTATCTATATATTTTTTCCAGTGTACGTAATGCTTCTAAATCAGTTTCATAGCGTTTAATTGATGAATCCATGAGGTATATTCTGTTTTCAGTTGTCCATGTATTGAGGTTTTTCCTGTCATAATATAGAGAAAAATCTTGTATTGTTCCTGCTAATTGAGTATACGCATTTGCCCATTCATGGAGCTCTTTGGGCGGATATGGGAGATCACTTTGTTCCAAAAACAAGCAAGTGATTTCACGATTGAGCGGCTCAACGGCATCAATTAACTCATTTTCACTTAGTACGCCATTGCGATATTCGCGATATAGCTTAATAAAACTTTGAGCAGCATTTACCAATTTTTCTGTAATTAAATGAGTTTCCTCAATTAAATTCTCCCTACTCACCACTTTATTATGCAACAACTGGTTTATCATTTCGTATGACGGATTTGTTTCTAAATAGACATTATTGACAACCCGAGAATTCTTATTTTCTCTATACCACCATTTTTTATCTTGTGTATTATCAACCCATGTTGTATGGCAAATATAATTACTATCTGTAATATCATCTTCGCTGTATCCAAAATAGCACCAAATAATGTTCGCTGGTTTGCCCCTGTAACGAGATTCTGACAGAGCATTTTGGTAAACATCGGCATACTTTATTTTGTTTTTAACTTCATTTTCGATATCAGCTATTTCTTCAAAAGAACTTTCATATCGCAAAATTACTTTCGCAGATAAGCGCTTTGCTAGTCCTGTATGTACTGGGGCAACATTGTATATGATATATGCTTCTGTTTCTTCATATACGTTTGCAACACGGTATGGCTTGTATTCTTCTACATCAAAGAAAATTGTTCCACCAATGTTGGAACGAAATATTGGCGTTTGTGTCTGTGAAGGATGTTTAGCGTTCCATATTTTCGCAAAATGAAAAATTGCCTCGTTGATAGATTCTAATGATTTTTTCCCTTCTCTTATCAAAAAACGCGAGGTAAGGGCATCAACTAAAAAGCTGGTATATGTGCTTAACTGTCGGTTGGGTTCAAATCCAGATGTTTGTTCCGCACTGCATGAAGCAAGAACAGCATAACCGCGTCCAACAAATGTCTCGATATTTTCTGATAAATCTAAGGCAGGTGTATCGCTTATTGCAAAATATCCTGAATGGCAGCTATCTAAAATTATAATCTTATTTTTGGCAGGTATCTTTTCAATTACATCAATCAATGATTGAAGATTCAAGTCACCGTCACTCAACGCTAAGACATTTTTTCTTCCGTGTCCAGAAAAATAAAAAATAAAAGTATCTTCATTAGCAGTTCCAGAAATTGAGGAATAAAGTCCTGTAATTAAGTCTTTTGTAGTCGCTGTTCCATGATGACCACAAACCATAATATTAGATTCTGATACGTTTAGACCTGCAATAAGAGCCTTTTTTACAGCTTGTACGTCATTAGCGCAAAGAGGCAATGCAGGATAGCCGACAGCAGGGTACATACAAACCCCCGTTAATAACGCTGTTATATTGCTCAATATAAGTACCTCCTACAATTACTCTGGAATTATCTGTGCCAAATCATCCTCAACATCGAGTCCGTATGCCTTTGCAATTTGGCCGATCATCACACCAAACACGCCACGCAGTTCTCCAATAGCAGATGTAAAAATCCAATTGTCAATGTTGCCGGGCTGACAAGCATAGCAACGAAACTCCTTTTTGTCTGGGCATTTACTTAAAAACTTATTGCAAGCGTTTCTCATAGATCGAACATAGGCATTTAGCTCTGATTGCTCGTCTATATTCTGCAATTCAGAAGTGAGATAGTTCTTGATATCTGTTACTGACGTTATACATGGGCAAACAGATTCATAGTCATATGCGGAATATAAAACGCGACGCGGTTCGAGAAAAATAATAATCCGTCGTGCGATACTTCTTTCAGTATCGACGGGGTTCCATGATACGCCAAAGACAGGGCAACTTATCCCTGTAAGGCGGTTGAGCAATTCGGTGAATTTCATAGCTGGCCTCCATTGTATATTGGAAGAATTTATAAAAATAATTATAGCACAAAATTGACGAAAAGGCTAATAAAATGCCGGACGCAGCGACCATATGGCCGCTTGCGTCCGGCATCTTTTACTTTGCCATAGTTAAAATACAGGTCACCTTTTCCATCTCAAAGAAATTGGCAGTATAGTGAATAAAAGCTAAACAATGGTCAGACGAAGCGTTAATCAGATTGTTCAGTAGAGAGATATTCTTTTCTTGCTGTGGAGATAATGATGCCATTTCTTTTTTGATTTCTGGTAGTGTAGATACGTTTGCATAAAGCATGAGCTTTCCTATAATTCCGATTATCACATCTGAAAGTTGAACCATTCTGTTCTCTGTAGATTTGACAAAAGAGAAATTATGTAATTCATTTCCGTTCAGGATAATAGGTGTTGAACAGATTTTTTCCATAATCTCTGTTTCTTCATCAAAAATATGTTCAGAATTTGGGAACATATATATCGGTTCTATATATAAACTTTCGTATCCGTCCATAAGCATAAGGTTTTCATTATCGGTCAGGAAACAAAGTTTTTTCTTTTTTCGTGCGCTTTTTAGAAGCTGGCGCACAGATTCCAGCGCAAAATCGTCAGCTTCATTTTCAGCTTCGATTGCTTCTATCCATCCGATTAGCACCTCGCAAAACTCCCGCACATTTTCGTCAGCGATATTGGGATAGCCATAGTGTAAAAACACTTCGTGGATATAAGCAATATCCGCGTTAATATATTTGTATAACGCATTTTTCATGTGTGTAATATATTCCCATGGTAGCCCAGATAAATCAGTGTCGGCTATTAAAGAATCCACAATGTCAACAACGCCATAGTATAGATTGTTCATGGACATAAAATGAATGTATATTTTGTTTTCCATTATCCACTCCAAAAGAGTTTGGAGTTTTCGGGAATTTACACATTCAAGGAATGAATTGCCTGGTGCAATGTGCTTGCGTTTAACCTCCTTCATAGTTGGCTGTAATCTAAGTGATTGAAGCAGTTTCTCCATATCAAATGCCTTGTGTTTTCCATCATAAACAAGGCCACCCAAAACGAAATCCTCGTCTTTAGAAACATTAAAATCTGTTTCCGTTATCCGAAAGAGCCGAGAATTATTGGTCTCATCATAGAAAAATGTATACTCATTATCCATGTGTGAAAGCCCTGAGAATGCTATGGCTATTTCACGAATTTCAGAAAAATCTATTGAAGCTGACATGGAACCACGCCTTTCCTTATATTGATTTGCTTTAATCTCAATAAAATAATAATAGCACACTTTCTAAGTTTCATCTACTAGAAAGCCGGACGCAAGCTACCACATAACTGCGTCCGGTGTATTTTCTTTTTGCCTATTTCTACGCATTTAGAACAGCGTTTCGGCGGGTATATGATAAATCATCCCACCACCCCTGCGACTATGCCGGAAAAGCCCCGGAATACCGGGCTTTTTAAGGCCCTAAATGCGTAGATTGCCAGTACCTTTTCCGCTGTCGTTCTGCCTCTTTGCGGCGGCGAATCCGTTTGGCACAGGATGGACAGTATTTGGCCCGGTTGGACTTCGGCATAAATGCAGCTCCACACTCGGAGCAGCGTTTCACCTCTTCCCGGTCTTTGGTGATCTCGGCACACAGGGCCGCATCCAGTGGGAGGACAGTAGCCCAGAACCACCGGCACAGTAGCGAATAGGAAATGCTTTGAACACAAACACATTCTTCGCCATCGTCCAGCAGCAGACAGTTCCCGTCACAGTAATTGCAGCACTCCCGCACCAGCTTCCGAGCCTTGTGGTATTGCGGGTAATTCATCCTCGGTAAACTCATAGTTCTTGCGACCATAGAAAAGCAAGTACCTAAATGAAAAAGCAATACTCTTTCTCCCAAACAAAAGCCTCCAACCTATGCACAATACCGCATAGATTGGAGGCTTTCTCATATCAGGTGGTTGCCCTTCTTGGTGGGTAAGTTTTTCATCCTCAACCCCAGCCAACCTTCCAGCGTCTGCAAATCACTGAACAGAATGTCGTAGACCTCATCGCTTACCAGCGGCGCATGGGCTGCATACGCCGCACGGTAGCGCTTCAAGCGTTCTGTCAGTTCCCGCAGCTTGTCGATGAATGCAGCCTTTTCCTGCCATTCTTCTGCTCTCATGGAGTTTTGGGGGTATAACGCCCGAAATTCAGTTCATGGATTACCGACAAGATGGTTTCGTCATCGTCCCAGTCAGCAGAAAATACTGCCGGAGCATAGGTGCCGTTCAGTAAGACCATCACGCTTCCCTGCTCAATACGCAGGCTCACATCTTTGCGCCGGGCACAGATAATTGCAAGATTTCCAATTTGCTTCATACAAACACTCACTCCTTCCTCAAGCGGATTGTAAAGCCATAGGCAGCACTTTGCGGCTCCATAGTTCCACAAATTTCTGTACTTCTTCTGTTGGCTCGCTGTTGCGATCTCCATGGATTTGAGCGATTTTGCCATCGCGTACCTCCAAGGTCACATATGGCTTTTTGGGTTCTTCCACACGGCGGACAAACACAATCAGACATTTTCCCTCTGCCACACTGTCAATATAGCTGCCAACACAATGGTGCAGCGCTTTTCCCTCATCAACAAGGTCGTTAGCTCGCTTCGGGCAAACGATTTGCAGTTTTTTATTGGAAAGTGCTGCTTTCTTTGCAAATCCTATATAGGCCATGCAGAAAGCCTTGTTTTTCTGTGCATCGTTGATTTTTTGAATGCGTTCCGCTTCTCTGTTGTGGGCGGCCGTACAATTTTTCGGGAATAGAACTGACTTATCTTTCATGTCATACGCCTGCCTGCGGCACATATGCAGATAGTCCACATACATTGTAACCAGCGTTCCCATTGTTGGATCCCGATACCCATTATTCGGGTGTGATTCACAATAAATCGGGAACTGGGCATTCATATAGTTCATAAATTTTTCTGCCGTCATGTATCGGAATACATCTGTGGGAATCTCTGTAATTCTGTTGTGGAGCTGCCACAAAAACAGTTCTTTTCTTTCCCGCAGATGGATTGCCACATAAGGCTGATACTTTTTCAGCATCGCTACATCTGCTTTTTGTTCCTGCAGCAAAGGCACATCTTCTTTCTGCACACGCAGAATACGATGCGGTTTATCCTGCGTTTCATCAAGAGCATCACTGAATCCGTAACGATAAATGACATCCGCAGCAATATTCTCAAAGCCTGTTTTTGTCAATCGCTCAATTAAGAGTGGATGCTGCAGGTACATTTCCAGATAGCGGCTGACCTGCATCGGAATACCCGTCTGTTCATAGAATTGCCGCAGTGCGCAGTATTCCCACAGGGTACCTTGCAGGGCTTTATCAAGTCCGGGGAGATATACCTCGCCCGTTTCTTCAGAAACAAAGCTCCCGATTCCGAACAATGCCCCCGGATGATAGCCGCGCCGCCAGCGGGTCACACTGTCATAGCCGCTGTCATAATAGTAAGGCTCAACGATTGCCTTTTTGCCGTCATCACTGCGGACAAATATGCGCATGACTTCATACGCGGATTTTCTGATGCTATCCTTTCCTTTGGCGTAAGACCAGTACAACTTATAGATACGCACCACAAGTTCCTGCGGGCTGATTCGCCGAATCACCTGACAGGTTTCCCTATCCTCATGGTAGGCGGCTCTTTTCCCCTGTGCCTTGGCTATGACTTTCTGTCCGCACTTTGGGCAGCGCAAAACATCGTTGTTTTTTTGTCTTTCGATTACAGAAAACTTCTCGCAATAGCTGCAGCGGGCTTGTGTTTTTGCGCGACCGTTATTGTAGTCATAGAACAAATAGTGCGGCATAATGTGCTTATCCGCCCAGCGTTTCAGGTTGGCGGGCGTTTGCGGCACACGGCGCATTTTGTCCCGAACTACAGTATCACGCTTGTAACGGCGGACTTTTGCCTGTCGGTCACGGATATCTTGTTGATACCTGTCCAATTGTTTCAGCACTAATGTCGGATTTGCTTCAACATGGAGGTACCTTGCAATCGTATGACATCCTGTTTTTTTATAAAACACACAGGCGGGCAGGAATGACCCACTATAATAACCCGCCAGATTCATCAGTATGGCATCCCGCCATTTGACGTTTCCTGCGGCATCGCGTTCCAGCGTGGCAAAGTCGTCCTTGCCCTGAAACACGACCCACTTCGGCATACGGTCATTTGCCTTCAGTTGTTCGCACTCATAGAAGTAAACTGCCAGCACCCTATGCCCGCCAAGCAGCTTGACTGCGGCGGTGACAAGGTATTTCACCCGATCCGTGTACAGCACCCCGGCATTCAGGCTGATGTGCAGCGGAACATTGCTCGCATGGCGGCAGGCTCGTTTGTCCAGTTTCATCCTGCTGCCCCCTCTGTGCCAAAGTCTCCAAAGGTGAGTTGTTCTTCGTCTACGGGTTTCGGGGCTGGTTTGGGCGTTGCCTTCTTGGGCTTATCCTTTTTTCCTGCCTTGGGCGATTTCCCGTTGTAGATCTTGGGAGCAAACTTTTCTTCCGGTTCAGCGTCCTCTTTGGCATCTAGGTCCCGGAAATACTCCCGCGCCCACTGGTAGCAGAGTTCGTCCGGTACATCGCCGCCGAAACCGCCGCCCATAGGCTTTTCGTCATTGTCCTTCATTTTCTGCTCCAGATACTCCCGCGCCTTGCGGTTGATGTAGTGGAAGCAATTCAGCATCTTTTTCTTGGGGTTCATCACAAGGCGGGCAAAAGCGGGGTCAGCCAGACATTCGGTCTGCACGTCTTCCATAACGCAAAGTTTCATATTGCGGCGGGTCAGGCGCTCGGTGTCCTGCAAAACGCGGTTCATGGATGCCTGCATCACATCGTCATCCGACATAGCTGCAAGGCGGTCCAGCTCCTGCTGTTCCCGCAGTTTCTTCTGCGCCTGTTTTGTTTCCCATTCGGCTTTGCGTTTGGCTTCGGCGGCATCGAATTCGGCCTTTTTGCGGGCTTCTTCCGCGTCCTCCGCTTGCGGATCGGCTTTTGGGGGTTCAACCGGCTCAAATTCTTCGCTGAAAGAATCTACAGTTTCACTGTCCGAGGATACCTCGAAAGCATTTCTATGCCTTCGGGCGTTTGTGAGCCAGAGGAAAGGAGTCCTTGCATGAACAAAATCGACAAGCTCGATAAGGAACTGAAAAAAGCCCGGGAGAAGGCCGCCGAATGGCAGGCCAAAATCCGGGAGCTGGAAAAGCAGAAACAGGAGGAAGAAAACAGCCAGATCGTGCAGGCGGTGCGCTCCCTTAAACTGACGCCCGCCCAGCTTATGGC
>SKEO01002322.1_pt1 | contig 13358 bp, 8 predicted proteins | sample 4826801 | NCBI WGS metagenome assembly SKEO01 (sample SAMN11008807, study PRJNA524170) | human gut metagenome | biome: Human fecal sample; material: Feces; isolation source: fecal sample from pouch patient p3 | host: Homo sapiens | place: Israel: Tel-Aviv | collected 2016-02-25 | reverse complement strand
GAGATCTTCCCCTCCCCATCATCACCAGCACGGCGAAAGCAATGAAAACACTTCCCAAGGAAGCCGCCACCATGCTCGAGATGGACATCCGCGCAAGCGATGTGCAGTCCTTCTGCCAGAAGGGAAAAAGATACAGGAAGGGCAAAATGGATTTCTATACATCGCCGGTGATCGTGGACTAAAAGGCTGGCAGACCGATAGAACGGAAGACTATGAGTCTCTTGGTCTCCTATTTCCCTTTCCTATCGTATTTCTTTCTTTTTTATGTTATAATGTTCAAGATATTTTCAAAAAAATGGAATGATTATACAGGGGAGGAAATGATATGGAAATGAGTGAAGAATGGAGCTGGCCAATCGCCCTGGCCTTCATCCTCTATCTGGCAGGCATGATGTGCATCGGGCTCTATTACTCGAGACAGCAGAAAAATTTATCGTCTTACATACTGGGAGACCGCAAACTGGGACCATGGCTGACATCCATGAGTGCGGAAGCCTCGGATATGAGCGGCTGGATGCTGATGGGACTGCCGGGCTATGCGTACCTGCACGGGCTCTCTGCTTTCTGGACAGGCATCGGCCTCATCATCGGTACATGGGCGAACTGGGTCCTCGTCTCCACACGCCTTCGTCACTACACGGAGGTCGCGAATAATTCGCTCACCATCCCGGACTATCTGTCGAACCGTTTCGAAGAAAAGAAGAATGGCCTGCGCCTCATCTGCGCCCTCTTCATCATTCTTTTCTTCATCATTTACACATCCTCCGGATTCGTTGCAGCCGGCAAGCTTTTCAATACCATCTTCGGTCTGCCCTACTTCGAGTCCCTTCTGATCGGCGCCTTCGTCGTCGTATTCTACACCTTTCTCGGCGGCTTCTCCGCCGTCGCTCTGACTGACCTCATTCAGGGAACGATGATGTTCTTCACCGTCCTCTATGTACCGGTCGCTGCGGCCATCGCACTGGGCGGCCCCGCTCCGACCATGGATATCCTGGCGAAAGAAGGGCCTGACTTCTTCTCCTTCTTCCCGGACTCCACCGGCATGGGCGCTCTTGCCATCATGATGGTCTCCTCCCTCGGCTGGGGGCTCGGCTATTTCGGACAGCCGCATATCCTCGTCAAATTCATGGCGATCTCGGATGCCAAAGACCTGAAGAAATCGACACACATCGCCATGACATGGGTCATCCTGTCTCTCGCCTTTGCCATCGCCATGGGCGTCATCGGCAAGGCATACCTCACAACCCCGCTTGAGAATGCGAATGCAGAGCGCGTCTTCGTCCTGATGGCAGAGTCGCTCTCGGCGCCTTTCATCACGGGCATCATCTGGTCTGCGATCCTCGCGGCCATCATGAGTACCAGCTCCTCGCAGCTGCTCGTCACATCCTCGGCGGTCTCCCGTGACCTCTTCCAGGCCTTCCTCTGCAAGGATGCCTCGGAAAAAACGCTGATCCGCGTCAGCCGTATCTCGGTCCTTCTCGTCTCCTGCATCGCCGTCTACCTCGGCTCGGATCCGAACAGCTATATCTTCTCCATCGTTTCCTACGCATGGGCCGGTTTCGGTGCCTGCTTCGGCGGGACCGTGCTCCTCTCCCTCTACTGGAAACGCATGACTCTCAAAGGCGCCTACGCCGGTGTCATCGTCGGCGGCCTCACCGTCCTCATCTGGAAACAGTTTGCCTGGTTTGACCTCTACGAGCTCGTCCCCGGCTTCCTCTTCTCTGTCATCGCGATCATCGTCGTGAGCCTCATGGATAAGGAACCGTCTGAAAGCATCAAGAAGACCTTCGAAAAAGCCCTCGCGCTGTCGAAATAAAAATAGAAAACCGCTGCTGTGAATTTCACGGCAGCGGTTTTTTGCGTCCAAGTCTTAGGAAATGCTGATACAGCCAAAGGATCCGTATTTCCCCTAGGGAAACACCGATTCAATCGCAGAGTCAGATTCTACAAGAATTTTTATATATAGCTTCGTCATAGCCCTCCTTAAATAGCTCGCTATTCGCGTCAGGTTATTCCTCGCTATGTATAAAAATTCAAGAGTAAAATCTGACAACGATTTAATCAGCGTTTCCCTAGGAAAATTCGGCTTGCGTTTCTGTCTCTTCCATAGTATAATCGAATCATATCGAAATGAACCTAAGTCAATTTTTAAGGAGGATATCATGAAAAAATTTGCACTGGCACTCGCTGCTTTCACTATGCTTACTGCGACTTCTGCGATGGCGATGGATTCTGCGACACTCCTCGCCCATCCTGACCGTTATCGCGTCATTCATGCGGACGATGAAGAGATCTGCTACGCAGACATGGAGTCCCTCTCTGGCATGCAGACGATGGACTTCCCGGGCAGCATCGAAAATGTAGACTTCACCCTCTACGTGGAAAGCCTCAAAAAGAACCCCAGCGACTATGACTTCGCGGATGGAAATCTCACGACCCGCATTCGTGAATTCAAGATCAATCTCCATGCCGATAAGCGTGAAAGAGAATACTCCATGGATCACGCCCTCATCGCGATGTATGATGCGAAGGGCAATGCTGTCAGCAAGTATGATCATCTCTCGGATGTGAAGAAAAATCGCAAGCTCGATGCCGATGCCAAAGAGCTGTATGTGAACCTGTCTCATGTGAGAAAATAGGGACTGGCGACTAGTGACTAGGGATTAGTAGCTAGGGATTAGGTTTGCGATACAAGAAAACCGCTGGTTCCAAACCTCTGCGGCGCTTCTGATTTTTATGCGCCGCACCACCATTTCGCATTTCTCATTTCTAATTTCTCATTCAAGAGAGGCTTTCATCCACAAACAAGGGAGACCGCACGTCCCCGAGGCTAATCCTGAACCCTGAACCCTGAACCCTGAACCCAAAAACAAAAAACCTGACATGAGTCAGGTTTTTTTGTTTGCCTTATTCATAATGCAGTGCATCGATCGGATTCAGCTTCGCCGCCTTCTGTGCCGGATAGAGACCGAAAATAAGGCCGATCAGGACCGAGAAGACAAAGGAGCCGACGATGGGCCCCGCTGCAATGACGGTCGGGATCTGTGACAGCTGCGGCGTCACGAGCGCAATGCCGACGCCAAGAGCGACCCCCAGGAAGCCGCCGGCAAGACTGACGGTGATGGACTCGATCAGGAACTGGACAATGATCATCTGGTATGTCGCCCCCAGTGCTTTGCGGATGCCGATCTCCTTCGTACGCTCCGTGACGGAGACGAGCATGATATTCATGATGCCGATACCGCCGACAAGGAGGGAGATCGCTGCCACACTGCCAAGGAAGATGGTCAGTGTCTGCGTGGTCGACTCCATGGTCTTGATGAGATCCTGCGAATTTTGAATGGAGAAATCATCATCCGTCCCGGAGACGCGGTGGCGCGTGCGGAGCAGGTTCGTCACATCGGACTCGATCTGTGAAAGATCGCTGCTGTTATCCGCCGAGATGACGATGTTATTCACATAGGTGATGTGCAGCATACGTTCCTGCACGGTGCTGAAAGGACAGAGTACGCGGTCATCCTGATCCATGAAGGAGTAACCCTTTTCCTCCAAAAGCCCGATCACGGTGAATGGATTCCCATGGATACGGACCTTCTTCCCGATGGGATCCTCTTCTCCGAAGAGCCCTGTCGCGACCGTTTTCCCGATGACAGCGACACGGGCACGGGCATTGTACTCCTTCTGCGTCCAGAAACGGCCTTCCTGCACCTTGAGGTCAGAAAGATCCGCATAGTCCTGCGTACAGCCGTAGACACGGGTATTCCAGTTCTTATTCCCATTGACGAGAAGGTAGCTCCCCTGCACGAGCGGAGCGGAATAGGTGATATTCGGCAGATTGCGTATCGCCAGATAGTCCTTGTAGGTCAAGGTCTGCATAGAGCCGGCCGCCTGCTTCACCCCCGGCTTTCTGCCGGTCCCCGGCGTGACAGTGATGGTATTTGATCCCAGACGGGAAATATCGCTCTTGATCGAGTCCTGCACGCCATAGCCGATGGACATGAGCGCAATGACAGCCGCTACCCCGATGATGATGCCCAGCATGGTGAGCAACGAGCGCATTTTATTGCTGACGATCGAGCTCCATGCCATGAGGACACTTTCGAAATAAATATTCGTCATGATAAAGGCCCTCGTATATCTTTACTAATGTGTCCATCAGAAAGGATCACGTGGCGGGTCGCGTAAGATGCGACATCATTCTCATGCGTGACGAGGATGATGGTCTTCCCCTCTTGATACAGAGAGGAAAAGATCTCCATAACCTCCTTTGTCGACTTGCTGTCCAGATTCCCTGTCGGCTCATCCGCCATGATGATGGCAGGGTCATTGATGAGCGCACGGGCGATGGCGACGCGCTGACGCTGCCCACCCGACATTTCCGCCGGCATATGATACGCACGGTCACCCAGCCCCACGGAGTCCAGCATGCGAAGAGCGCGCTCTCTTCTCTCCTTCTTGAAGACATTCCCATAGATCATAGGAAGGATGACATTATCCAGCGCCGAGAGCTTCGGCAGCAGATTGAAACTCTGGAAGACGAAACCGATCTTGCGATTTCTGGTATAGGCCAGCGCACTGTCCCCGAGCATCGCGACCTCTTCCCCATCGAGCATGTAAGAGCCGCGACTCGGACGATCGAGACAGCCCAGAATATTCATCAGCGTCGATTTTCCGGCGCCCGAAGGCCCCATGATAGAGACAAACTCCCCCTTGGAGATCGTAAGATCGATCTTCGTCAGGACAGGCACCTCCTGCTTCCCGATATAGTAGCTCTTGCCAATATCCGTTAGGCGGATGACTTCATCCGATTTCTCTTTCTTCTCCATCACACCGGACCTCCCGGGCCGTGGCGATTGTTCTTATTTGTCGGAGTCGAAGTCTTCTCCTGCGAGACAGTCCCGCTGACCACGATCTCCTGCCCCTCGGAAAGACCGCTCGTCACCTCGATCTCCTTCTCGGTGGAGATCCCCGTCGTCACATAGGTCTTCTTCACATCCGCCCCCTCTTTGACATAGACATAGGAGCCTTCCGAGTCGCTGCGGATCGCCGTCACAGGCACCGTCAGCGCATCCACGCTCTCGCGGCCCTTGATGACCGCTCTCGCCGTCATGGACGGATAGAGCCCTTCCAGCTCGTCCTTATTGATATCTACATAGACGGTATAGTACACGACCGAGCTTGAAGAACTGCTCGTGCTGCCGCTCGCCGAGTACTGCTTCTTGGAAATATCCGACACCACGCCGTGGAACGTGCGGTTCGGGTACGCATCGACCGTGAATTCCACCTTCTGGCCCACGGCCACCTCACCGATATCAGTCTCATCGACCAGAAGCTCGATACGCATGGAAGAAAGATCGGCGACCGTCACGATGACCATCTGGCTAGACAGCCCCTGAGACACCGTCTCCCCTTCCTTCATCGGCTCTCCGATGACTACGCCATCCATCGGCGATGCGATGACCGTATCATTCACATCCGCCTGCGCCTTGTCATACGCCGCCTGTGCATTCAGATAGTCCATGCGCGCATTATCCATCTCCTGATACGGGATCGCGCCTTTCTCATAAAGGCCTGCCAGACGTTCATAGTAGGACTCCTTATTGGCGAGCGTATTCTGCGTCTGCTTCATCATGGACGTCAGCGCCTTCGACTCGATCATCGCCAGCGTCTCGCCCTTCGTGACCTTTTCATTCTGCTTCACATACACCTTTTCCAAAGTGCCGGACGCCGTCGCCGAGAGATCGACACTGTTCACCGGCTCGATCGTCCCCGTCGCATCGATGGTAAGCCCGATAGAGCCGCGCGATACCGCCCCCACCGTGTAATTATCCTTCTGCGGAGCATGGCTCTTCTGATACCAGAAATAACCGCCGCCCGCTGCCACTGCGATGACAATGAGGAGAATGATCATCCATTTCTTCTTCATATATTTCCTCCTTATGGGGCTCATGAATTCACAGGAAACTCTACATTTCGTAAAAACATTCTCTCCTAATAATGTCATTATATCACAGGAAAGAAGAGTGCGTAAAAATAAAGGAAAGTAGTTTGCAACTAGCCTGCGGGAGTATGGAAATGAGAATACCGCTCCTCCGCATCCTATCATTCCCCCGTATCGTCATTTTTCCCCCCATATCGTCATTTCGAGCGAAGCGAGAAATCTTTTTCGTTCGCGGTCAAGCAAAAGTAGGAGGACAGCGGGAAGCGGGAAACACAGTGCTCCTTAAGACTTGCAATCACGGTGTTTCCCGCAAACTGATTCATGCATGAAACAGAAAACGGCAAACGAAAAAGATCCCTCGGCTCCGCTCGGGATGACGATACGAGAGTGCACTTTCCTCACGTTTCTTTTCATCCCGCTGCGGAAGCCAACCTCCGCCCCTTCGGGGCACCTCCTTCCAGCGGAAGGAGGGAGAATGCCGCCCACCGCCATCCCTTATTGTCATTTCGAGCGAATGCGAGAAATCTTTTTCGTTCGCGGTCATGCAAAATGGGAGGACAACGGAAAACGGGAAGCACCGTGTTCCTTAAGACTTGCAATCACGGTGTTTCCCGCAAACTGATTCATGCATGAAACAGAAAACGGCAAGCGAAAAAGATCCCTCGGCTCCGCTCGGGATGACGATACGAGAGTGCGCTTTCCTCACGTTTCTTTTCATCCCGCTGCGGAAGCCAACCTCCGCCCCTTCGGACCGCCTCCTTCCAGCGGAAGGAGGGAACGATGCGAGAGTCCCCCTTTCCTCAAAGAGGGTACAAAAAAACGCAGCCCATGCGGGCTGCGCTCTCTGATTTCAAAAACTACACATTGAAGCGGAAGTAAGCGATATCCCCATCCTGGATGATATAGTCCTTCCCTTCGACACGGAGGAAACCTTTTTCACGGACCGTCGTATACGAGCCGCATTCCATCAGGTCTTTGTAGGAGACGATCTCCGCGCGGATGAAGCCTCTCTCGATATCGCTGTGGATCTTGCCGGCGGCCTTCGGTGCTTTCGTCCCTTCACGGACCGTCCAGGAACGACATTCATCCGGTCCGACGGTGAAGAAATTGATAAGTCCCAGCATAGAGTACGCACTGCGGATCAGACGATTCAGGCCAGGCTCCTCTTCACCCAGATCGGCCAAGAAAGCCTTCGCCTCTTCGGCATCCAGTTCGGAGACCTCCTGCTCGATCTCCGCAGAGATCGGCACCCACTTGGCGCCTTCCTTTTCTGCCTGCGCCGCTGCCTTTTGGACGAAAGGATTCGCTTCCGGATCCGCGATGTCATCTTCCGCGACATTCAGCACATAAAGGACCGGCTTCAGCGTGATGAGATTCAGCTCCTTCAAGACCTCCAGATCATCTTCCGAGAGATCAAGGGCTCTTGCCGGCGTCCCTTCCTGCAGCGCATCGAATACCTTTTCAAGCACCGGCAGATCGAGCTTCGCCTGCTTGATCCCTGCCTGCGCGAGCTTCGCCGTCTTGACCTTCTTCTTATCGACACTCTCCAGATCCGCCAGACACAGCTCCGTATTGATGATATCCATATCACGGACAGGATCGATAGAGCCTTCTACGTGCGTGATATTTCCATCCTCGAAGCAGCGGACGACATGCGCGATGGCATCCGTCTCACGGATATGCGAGAGAAACTGATTTCCCAGACCCTCGCCCTTGGAGGCGCCCGCTACGAGGCCGGCGATATCGACGAAACGAGTGAACGCCGGCGTCGTCTTCTTCGGCTGGAACATCTTCGCCAGATCATAGATGCGATGATCCGGGACCTCTACGACGCCCACATTCGGCTCGATGGTGCAGAAAGGAAAATTCGCCGCTTCTGCTCCGGCTTTTGTGATGGCATTGAACAGCGTGCTCTTCCCTACATTCGGAAGGCCGACAATGCCGATCTGCAGATTCGTACTCATGGATACTCCTTGTAAATATAGGTTCAGGGATCAGAAGTGACCGATGACTGAACGCGAAAGCGCCACCCCTCATTCCCAATTCGGAAAAGCGATCTTCTCATTTCTCAAGGCATGAGCCGATCGCTGTCTTCCCTCCCCCTTCAATTTATCTGGCAGCCAGTGCCTTCTTCATGCGTTCTACCGCTTCCTTCGTCAGCTCCGGCGTATTGAAAGACGTCAGACGGACATAGCCTTCCCCGCACGGACCGAAGCCGGAACCCGGCGTGCAGATGATCTCCGCCTCATTCAGCAGGAAATCGAAGAAATCCCAGCTCGTCATACCTTCCGGCACCGTCAGCCATACATATGGGCTGTTCACACCGCCGCAGGCAGGAAGCCCCGCTTCCTTCGCACCGGCCAAGATGACCGCAGCATTCTTTCTATAGATATCCAGCGTTTCCTGGATCTGCTTCTGGCCTTCTTCGGTGTAGATCGCTTCTGCGCCGCGCTGCACGATATAAGAGCAGCCATTGAACTTCGTGCACTGACGGCGATCCCACAGCTGGTTTGCCGAGATCTTCTCACCCTTCTTCGTTTCCAGCATCAGCTCCTTCGGAACGACGCAGTACCCGCAGCGGACACCGGTGAAGCCAGCCGTCTTCGAGTACGAACGGAACTCGATAGCGACTTCCTTCGCCCCTTCGATCTCGTAAATGCTGTGCGGCACATCATCTTCCGTGATGAATGCTTCATACGCAGCATCGAAGAAAATGACAGAGCCCGTCTGCTGTGCATAGCGTACCCATACCGTCAGATCCTTCTTCGTCAGCGCAGAACCGGTCGGGTTATTCGGCGAGCACAGATAGATGATCATCGGATCATGAGACGGCAGATTTGCCTTGAAGCCGCATTCTTCATAGCACGGCAGATATTCGAAGCGTTCATACGCCCCGCGGACATATTTGCCGCTTCTGCCCGCCATGACATTGCTGTCCACATAGACCGGATACACCGGGTCGGTGATCGCGACGATATCCGATTCCGCAAAGATCTCCTGCATATTGCCGACATCGCACTTTGCGCCGTCGCTGACAAAGATTTCGTCTGGGGAAATATCGCATCCGCGATCCTGGAAATCATGCTTCGCGATCGCTTCACGCAGGAAGAGATAGCCCTGCTCCGGACCATAGCCGCGGAACGTCTCCACATGTCCCATTTCCTCGACAGCCTTCTTCATCGCTTCGATCACGACCGGAGCCAGCGGCTGCGTCACATCACCGATACCGAGGGAAATGATATTCGCATCCGGATGCGCGGCTTTGTACGCCTCCTGCTTCTTGCGGACTTCCGCAAACAGGTATGCACCCTGAAGATTCAGATAATTTTCATTGCAATGAGCCATAAATTTCGCCTCTCTATTCTTTATTATTCATGTCAGTATGACTGTTATATTTTACCATACAGGGGAAGGAAAGGGAAATGAAAATGACTGCCGCTTCCGAAAGGCCGCGAAAAGAGACAAAGTGACGCCGGCGAAATAAATCCCTCTATGCCCAAGGCATAGAGGGATCTTAGCCTATACGATGCAATATGTTCTCAAACTTTTCCGGCTCACTCCGATAGATCTCTGCCATTTCCGCAATCGTCTTTGCTACATTTCCAGAAAGCCCCTGCTCCCCATCCGTCATCAGATAACGCAAGAGCTCGTACTGAAACTTCATCCCATTGAAATTCCGAAAACGCTCGTCGATTTCCAGCCCTTTCGAAATGGCTCTTTTTCGCAAAACATCAGAAAGCTGATGAAGAAGCTCATTCTTTTGAGAAGGTGCGGCCTCGATCCTTCTATAGGTATCCACCAGCAAGACAGCCTCTTCCTCATCCCAAATTATTCGTTTCATATAGTCATCTTCTTTCTTGATAAACGAAAATAAGCTACAAATACATTTTCTTTATTCCATTATATCATGCAAGCATGAATCACGAATATAGTGACTCAAAAATTCACGGCCATCTAGCTTGCTTTTTATTGACATTCACAAGGCCGTCTTTAGCCTGAGAAAATAGACGGCTTTTCTGTCAAAATCTATATTGGGGCTTCGCTGTTACCGGCTAGCACGCTTTCGAGCGGGAGGAGGAAAATCAGATCGGCCGACTGCCTTTTCTGTTCTCCTTTCCTATAGGTGTGTGCACGAAGGAGTACAAAAGGGGCTTTCAGCTCCCGGGAGGATTCCCCTCTCCATAAAATACCATCGCGTTAATTCTTAGTTTTACACGGTTTTTATATGGGAAATGAGACCTTTTTTCCCTTGATTTCACAGCACGCCGCTGCTATCGGTCTTTGTGATATATTTCGCGGGAATGGGATGATCGAGGCGATAGATGATGCTGATGGGCTGGGAGCCTTCGTGGGAGACGATCTTTGCGGTGCCGAGGAAGGTGTAGGCCATGGCATTGCGGCAGGCGTCCTGCTTAGCGCTTCGGACGAAGAGGAGGACGATGCCGCCGGTTTCTCTTTGGGAAATATAGCGCTGTCCTGTCTTGGACTCGGGCGTGGTGGTGGACTGGCTCTGCCAGTGGAAGAGGTGGCGGTCGATGGAGTAGTCTTCGTAGAGAGTGGTATCGGAGAATTCTTTCTGCGATTTATTGAGTGTCACGAGGAATACGTCTGTCGGCCGTGTGACGGTGTCACTGTTCGTATGGTCGAGGTATTTCACGCCTTCGCGAATGCTGGCGGGCTTGGCAAAGCCGAGGGCTGCGAAAAGCTGGTCGCGCGTGTAGCTATCGTAGACTTCGAGGGCGCAGGGATAGGGGAGCTCTGCCTTTTGGGGAATGATATCGATGCGGTCATAGAGGAAGTCGAGCAGTTCGCTGATCTCTTCCTTGAGGGCTGTTTCTTTCGCAAAACGGGTGATGGCGAGGGCGGGGTCTTTCGGGCTGTCCTTCTGCCCATCGGGAAAGAGGGTGATCGCCCACATGCGCAGGTATTTCTTTTCCATGGGAGTGGGGTTTATCGGCAGGTTTTCATAGGCACGCCGCAGGAAGGAGATCCATCGCGGCGAATCTATGGTGAGGGTGCGGCTCATGGATCTGCGGAGGGCTTCTTCTAGGTCGGTCACAGGGAGCGCGGGGAGGATCTCGGCGTCCATGAGGAGGCGCGTATAGGTGCGCGTGCCATTGTAGAAGACGGCGGGCTCTACTTGGGTCGCGCGGAAGAAATCGGAGAGGGTCGGCCGGCTGCCGGTGGCGGCGTAGAGTTCTTTCACCATTTCGATATAGTATTCATTTTTCCGAAGGCGGCTGGCAATGTTTTCGAGTACCCATTTTTGTGCCTGCTCTTCGAGTTGGATGGCGCAGCCTTTCGGTACGTGAGGAAATCCTTCTTGGATTCCTTTCTTGATGATGACGTGATGCTTGCCAAGAAGCGATGCGAAGCGGCGGGAAAAGTCGTACTTGCGGCTGGCCTGTGCGACGAAGTCGAGGACGGTGAGGCAGTCTTTCCCTTGGGAGAGGCGCAGGCCGCGCCCGAGCTGCTGGAGGAAGACTGTCATACTGTTCGTCGGTCTTAGGAAGAGTACGGTATTCACGGACGGGATGTCGACGCCTTCATTGAAGAGGTCTACAACGAAGAGGATGCGAAGCTCCCCTTCTGCGAGGCGTACCCGCGCTGCATTTCTTTCTGCTGCTGGTGTATCTGCATCGAGTGCGAGGGCAGGTATGCCGTGCTGATTGAAGTAGTCTGCCATGAAATGCGCGTGTTTCTTCGAGACGCAGAAGCCGAGTGCTTTCACGTCGCGAATGTCAGCGGTGTAGCGAAGGAGGGCGTCTCCGATGGCGCGGGCGCGCTGGCTGGCCAGTGCGCCTTCTGCGGTGTAGAGACGTTCTAGCTCGCGCACGTCGTACTCTCCGCCTGTCCACTTGATCTCTGCAAGGCTCACCGGATCTGTGACGCCGAAGTAGTGAAAAGGGCAGAGAAGTCGCCGCTCGATGGCATCGGGCAGGCGTATTTCTGCGGCGATGTGTCCGCCGAAATAGGAGAGGATGTCTCCCCCATCCATACGCTCTGGGGTAGCGGTGAGACCGAGGAAGATCTTCGGATGAAAGTGTGTGAGAAGGTGCTGATAGGATCTTGCCGCTGCATGATGAAATTCATCAACGATGATCATGTCATAGTAGTAGGGATCCATTTTTTCGAAGAAGCGCTGACTGTTCAGCGTCTGAATGGACATGAAGAGGTGTTCCACGTGACTTGCCCGATGTCCCCCGACGGCAAGCGCACCGAAGTCCGGATCTTTCATGACCTGCCGGAAGCAGGAGAGGCTTTGTTTGAGGATTTCTTCTCTATGGGCGATGAAGAGGAGGCGCGTCCCTTCTTTTCGCGAGGCGGCAAATCGGCGATAGTCGAAGGCGGAAATCGCTGTCTTTCCGGTGCCGGTGGCGGCGACGACCAGATTGTACCAGCGATCTTTGCCGTGCCGCTCTGTGTCGAGCGCATCCAGTATGGCCTGCTGGTAGGGATACGGCTGGATGTCAAAGGCATAGGTGTGGGCATTTTTCTCGCTGCTCCGCCCGCGTTCTCTATCTATCGCAGTGCGAAGTTTTTCCTCATCTTTCTTCGGCTCGTAGGGGGTGAAATCTTCGGAGTGCCAATATGTCTCGAAGGTCGCGCGCATTTTGTCAATGATGTGCGGCTGGTCCTGTGCCGTCACTTTCATATTCCACTCCATCCCTTCTGCGATGGCAGCGTGGGAAAGATTCGATGAACCGATGTAGGCCGTCGAGTAGCCGCTTTCCCGATAGAACATGTATGATTTGGCGTGCAGTCTGGTTTCTTTCACATCATAAGAAATGCGTACTTCTGTATGGGGCAGAGACGCAAGCACCTCGATCGCCTTCGGATCCGTCGCTCCCATGTATGTCGTCGTCACGATGCGCAGGTGTCCGCCGCGGGCTGTGAAAAGGCGCAGTGCGGGGAGAAGCAGCTGAAGGCCGGAGAAACGGATGAAGGAGATCAGAAAATCAATGCGGTCAGAGGATGCGATCTCCTTTGTGAGCTCGTGTACCATCGAGACATCCTTCTTAGAATTGGTGAAAAGGAATGATCTCGTGAGTGATGTCGCCGGCCGCTCCCACTGGCGATGCAGGAGTGTATTTTTCTTATGCTCTAAGGATCTCAGCAGGAATGGTGCATTCGCCACCTCCTGTCCGCCTCCAAGCTCTTCTGTCTTCTTTGCAAGGGAGGCAATGAGTTCATTCGTGAGTGCCAGCTGGTGATCGACGCTGTTCTCCTCATCCCTGTCCGCGATGTCCTTCAGGCAGAGTCGTATCACCTGCTGCAAATACGAAGAGAGATAGCCCACGGCTTCCTCAGCATCCACATCTTCCTCTTCTACACGCACCTGATCCTCGGCCAGTGCCTCTTTCAGCACTTCAGCAAAGCGCCGCGACATGACTTTCTCAAACACGCCATCTTTTAA
>SKEO01002321.1_pt1 | contig 13361 bp, 8 predicted proteins | sample 4826801 | NCBI WGS metagenome assembly SKEO01 (sample SAMN11008807, study PRJNA524170) | human gut metagenome | biome: Human fecal sample; material: Feces; isolation source: fecal sample from pouch patient p3 | host: Homo sapiens | place: Israel: Tel-Aviv | collected 2016-02-25 | reverse complement strand
ATTCCAACACTTTCATGCAATACCGCTACGTAGCCCCCTCATCTCACTTCGTTCGAAATGGCGTCTCACTGGATTTTCGCGTCGCTTCACTCCTAAAAATCCAGTTCGCTTGCACAACCCCTTCGGGCAGCTCCCCCGATGGGGAGCCAAGAACGTTCTGCCGCTTAACTTAATGGCATTACCCTCGAGGGGAAGGTGCCCCGAAGGGGCGGATAGGGCAGGGGCGGTATGGAAGACAGATGGGATAAAATCCCTAATCCCTAGCCACTCATCCCTAGGGAAACACTGATTAAATCATTGTCAGATTTAATCAGCGTTTCCCTAGATACCAGTCCCTAATCCCCAGTCACCCCTCCAACTTCTCCCTTCTCACATGTTCTCTCCCATGCTATAATAGGAAAGATTCATGCGTTTGTAGCTCAGCTGGATAGAGCGGCGGTTTCCTAAACCGTGTGTCGGGGGTTCGAATCCCCCCAAGCGCACCAAGGTTTTATCGACGTCCTTTAGTTATCTAAAGGACGTTTTTTCTTGAAAAATGCACTATTCAATGCACTATCACTTTCAAAAAGAGGTTAAGCACATTTATTTTCCTTCTGTACCTCTTTCCATTCTAGCAAATCTTTCATGTCTACTCGCCACTCTCTCCCCACTTTATATGATGGAAAATCTTTCCTTCTCATTAGATTATACGCATATGTTCTTTCTATTTGCAAGTGCGCCATTAACTGCTCAAAAGTCAAAGTTTTAGGGATCTGAAATTTTGTATCATTATTCATATTTATGCATATCCTTTCACTCTCATGCCTCAATTAAGGCAAAAGAAAAAGACGTATGATCTTTTTTTCATACGCCTTTTCAATGTTCCTTACATTACAATGACATATTTTCTTCTAAACACCGATAAATACTATACTTCCCAAGTTTTATAACCACCCATCTTTTCACAAGGAATTTATGCGAATAAGTCCCGAAGAGGCTCCCCTCTGCATGTATCCTTGTGTTGTATGGTTATGTACTAAAATTCATCATCGTCAATGTTTCCCCCATAATCATCATTGTTCATGTCCCCCCCATAATCATATAAAGGGACGCACCCACTCGCTTTACCACGTACTACCTCATATGCGCACAATGCAACACCACTATTAGAGTTCCCCTTAATAGATGGTGCATTAACTATATAGGTATTCCCGTTATTGTTGACTGGTATCTTCTCATCTTCCAAAATCCCAAGAGCTTTATGGTTCTTATACGTCCGTCTATCAATCATAAGCGTCATCCGATAGACTTCAAACAATTCCTTTAAGAAGTCCTCTATCTGTCTGCTATCATAATGCGCCAATAGTTCCCTACTATCTTCTGAATACGAACCGCTATTATTTTTCCAACCTCTATTTTTTCTAAGGTAATGGATAGTGTCTAGCATAAAGTCCATAGCTCCCATGCCAATAGCGATCCCTCTAAGGACGTACCAACCACGACAACACCGCCCAATAGTTACGGCTATAGCCATCTCATCAGCATTTCCCACCTTCCTAGAAAGGTAAGTGCGTATCCCATCCCATTCTTTCCTAATATCATTTTCCTTTGCTCTCTTTTTCATCGTCCAAAGTGCTATTTCTTCTTTATGCTCTTTAGCGTGTCTAATAAGCGTCTCAAATGCTGCCAAGTGTCTTAAAGCTCCATTACACCTATATGCTCTTGCTTCCATTTCAATAACGTTCCCATTTAGTTCTATCTGCTCTGCTACCTTCTGCGCCCGTTCATTCATCCTCTTTTTATGGGCTCTCCCCTTCTTCTCTTCTTCTATCCGCTCTGTCGTCCAGGGTTCAAGGGCGCTGGTGTCTCCCTTCTCCCATGTCTTCCCACGTTGCATAACGCCTATGCCATCCCATAGCGGTAGAATATTTGCATATGCTTTCATAGTCTTTCACCTTCTTTCTACTAATGTCTGTCTCAATACTCTTTCTTCTTATCGTGTCGTGTCTCAATTCCTTTGTGCATGGCGTGTCTCATAACGATAGTAAGTGACACTAAACGATATTAAAAGGTATGTTCTTTCCCCTCTACGTGCCCCAATTACGACTCCCCTTCTTCTCCGTTGCCATGGGTGAAGAAAAAAGAAAGAAAAATGAATAGTGATCCCTCATATCCGCACCAAAAAACTGTCATAAAACAGGTGACGGGCACGGGTAAAAATAACAGATGAAAAATATATGAATACCCTTTCACAATTTTTCGCAATTTTTGTTTCAGACCATCAAAAAAGAGAGGGTGTGTCTCCCTCTCCCTTTTGTCTCCCATGCTATAATGAGATATTGGTTATTCTTTTTTCATCATCCATTCAAAGTCCCATGGTTTAATGCACTGAATGTCTAATGGGCTATAGGGCATTTCAACTCCCATCACACACGGATTAGCCTTATATGCGTATCTAAGCACCATTTGTGCTATCTCTCCCTCTCCCCATACGCCATCATAAAGCCCTTTAAGGTACATGGTGCGTGCTATCTGCTCCATGTTCTTCTGTACCGTTTCCTCGATCACTCTGATTTCTTGCTCTGTTGTGTCTTTCCCCCCTAAGAGGTCACGCACGGTATAGGGTAAAGACCATTTAGAGGGTGTGTCTTTCCCCATGCTGCATACCCTATCCCATTCCCTTCCTACATTCTGTCTAACCAAGAGATTGCTAACATCTTCAATTTCTAATCTTTCCATGCTTGTTATCTTCCTTTCTTGAATACGTGTATTCACGTGCTATATATAAACTAACACGTGTATGTGCGTGTTTTCAAGATAAAGAATTTCTATACCCATAAGGCGGTGTATTCTATAATGCCGATCACTAAAGAGACTATTAAGTCTATTTGTCATGCTGAACATATCACAATGAAAGAGTTAGCAGGTAAAGCAAATATGAATTACAACGGGCTATTAGATAAGTTCCGCCGGAAGTCCCTGACAGTGAAAGACCTAGAAAGTCTTTTATCTGCTATCGGCTACTCACTACAGATAATAAAGAACGAATGTTCTGTAGAAAAGAAAGAAAAGTAGCTGGATGTGTCTCCCCCTATGGGCGGTGTGTCTTTCCCCTATGGGGTTTAATGCAGCATTTCCGGCGGCTATTTATCATCACCCATTCAAAAACCTACCTATTTTCGTTTCTAAGGCGTTCTCTATAGTTTTAGGTACCAGATTACCTAAAGCGCATAGAGAACGCCTTAAAACTTAAATAAACGCATTGTCCAAATGAATGCACTATAAACCGTATATCGCTATTGACTTTCCCACCATTAGCCATTATCCTTAAATCAACACCACTATGCATTATCAGAAAGGAAGGATAGCAATGACAAGGGAGAGAGAAACAAAAGGAAATGGGCGTGTTGAAGATTACACCACCAAGAAAGGAAAGCTCTATAGGGCGCGTATCACAATCAATGGAAAGAGATACACGAAAGCAGGATTTACAACCAAGAGGGACGCTAATGGATGGATTGACAGATTAAAGAAATCTAAAATAGAAGGCACTCTCTCCGACCCTAACGGTATTACATTTTCCGCATATGCTAAACATTTCATTGACCATCAGCATGGACTAGAACACAAAAGAAAGACCATTGAAGGGTACGAAAGTATTCTTTCTCATCGCTTGCTCCCATACTTCAAGAATAAAAGAATGAGAAGTATTACCCCCACTGACGTAAATATATTTTTGGATAGCCTTGCTAAAGAGGGGTTAGCAGTAAAGACTAAAAGGAATATTCGCAACGTGCTACACGGTATCATGGTTTTAGCAGTACAAGAGAATGTGATAGGGTTTAATCCATTGACAAATATTCCCATATTCCGTGAAACGAAAAAAGAAAATAGACGCGCCCTCACTGGTGAAGAAGTGCGCCAATTATTGCACGCTCTTAACGCTTACTATGAAAAGAAGAAAAACTATAAGAGCGTCAACATGCTTATTTATCCTTATGTCTATCTCGCCATTTATACAGGGGCACGCCGTGGGGAATTATGCGCCCTCACATGGGATGATATAGACGTAGAGAAGTGTACAGTCTCTATAAACAAAAGTATCAATGAACATTTAGATATAGAAGTACCAAAGACAACGAACGCATATAGGGTGAATGTGATCCCTAAAGACGTTATGGCAAAGTTACTCCCTTTCAAAGATAGCAAATGTAATAAAATATTTCACACATGCACAGGCGAATATATAAAGCCGTCTAACATTGCACGGGCATTTAGGAATGTATTGAAGTTCGGCTCGCTCCCCCATATTTGTTTACATGAGTTAAGACACACGCTCGCCACTTTATCCTTGCAAGCAGGTGTGCCCATCACTGATATTTCAAAGCAGTTAGGGCACGCCAGTATTTCAACCACGTTAGACTTCTATAGTCATGCGTCTAATGAAAGTAGCGAAAATGTAGTAAAGGGGTTTAGCAAGATTGTAGATAATATCGAATAAAGTACCGCCAAAAGAAATGCACTATGAAATGCACTATCACGTGATTTCAAGTGATATTATGCGGTATTAAATGACACATACATGAGATATGCTGCATAGTAAAAAGCCCGATAACATCGGTATTTATCGGACTTTTGAGTGATGATATAAAAATATGAAATTAGATTTCCTAAACCGTGTGTCGGGGGTTCGAATCCCCCCAAGCGCACCAAGCAAAGCACTCCGAAAGGAGTGCTTTTTTGTTTGGATTCCGGATTAGCCCGTGGGGCGTGCCGCCCCTTGATCGCGGCTGAAAGCTCTACTCAAATGCGGAATGAGGAATGGTGGTGCGGCGCATAAAAAATGAAGCGCCGCGAGTATATATGGGGCGATGCCCGAAGATTTTGTGGATAACAGGTTTCCCGTTTGGCGTTTACAAACATGGTCCGCCTGACCGCGAACGAAAAAGATTCGAGGGCTTCGCTCGAAATGATGATACGGGAGAGCCTAACGTCTCCTAGTCCCTAGTCCCCAGTCACTAGTCACCAGCCACCAGTCAAAACAGCTTTTTGATCTTTGCGAGAATCCCTTTCTCCTTTTTTTCTTCTTTGGGCGGAGCCGATTTCTCGATCTCCTGCGCGGGAGCCTCCTTGGGCTTTCCGGCCTCGCTCGGGCAAAAGGGGGCGGGCGCGGTGAAGGTGGGCATCCGCAGGACCGGAGGCGCCATGATCTTCGGCTTCACGATATGACGGGTGCGGGCGGCGGGGCGGGCTTCGCTTCGGCCGTAGGGGACATAGTGGTACGCCCCCGAGGAAGGATCCGGGACATTTCTGTCGCAGATGTACTTCGTGCCGTTGAAATCGATGCCGCGGAGACGTTCGAGCAGCATGGAGGCCATGACCTGCGGGGAGAAGTAGGAGAAGGGCAGCGATGGCGCCATGCGGGCGATGGAGGAGAGGAAGGAGCCTTTCACATCGTCCATCGTCATGTGCAGACCTTTCCTGATCTCATCCATGAGCAGGATCATGCCCTTCTGCGTCGGGAAAAGGTTCTCGTAGGGCACGAGGTTGTTCTTATTGCCCATACCGGACATATCCATGAAGAAGACGAGGTAAAGGTAGGGCAGTGCGTAGTCATTGTGCTTGATGCGGATGTAGAAATTCGCCACGGTATAGTACATGTTGCGCAGCTTCGACCATTCCCCCGCCATGGTGTAAAGGGAGATCTTCTGCTGAAAAGCGCGGTAAAGGATGCCGCGGGCGGTGTAGGACTCGCCGCGGGCGGAGAGAGCGGTCTGCGACTCACCGATCTCACCCTCGGTCAGACCGTAGTTCTCACGGACGTTCAGTACGTAGGCCATGTGGTGTCCGACCTCCGCCTGCCCTTCCTTGGTAAGGACGTAGATCTTCGGGACGCCATGAGCATAGTCCTTCTCCGGCACTTTGGCGATGACACGGCCCACGAGCTCGGCGTGTGTGCCTTCACCGGAGAGATCATATCGTTTTAGGAAATCGGAGAGCGCTTTGTCCGGCAGCATGGTGAGCGTCTCCTGCGGACGGCTCATGCGGATCCAGCCGTCATCAAAAAGCTCTCCGATGCGGTCATTCGCATCACGCCCGTAGATGCTCTCTTTATAGGGTGGCACCTTGTGGTGCGCCGGCTTGCCATCGAAGTAGTCCAAGAGCAGGATGTCTTTGATCGATAGTCCCATGGTATCCCTCCTTTCTTCCGTAACTCAGATGGGCAGACGATGAAAGGTCGATCGACCGTCACATGAGAAATGGGATCGGGCATCGCCCTTCTTCTATGGACGGCGAAGCTGCCGTCACCATTTCTCTTTTTGTATCATCGCTATGTATCCATCCTCAAGTATAATACAGCCGGGGTATGCTTGGCAATCAAAAAGGCGATGCCTGTTAATGGGCATCGCCTTTTTGATCATGAGAGAACGAGGTGCAATGGGGATCACGGAAAAATTGGATCTCCGTATCGTCAGCCTTTCCCTCGAGGGGAAGGTGCCCCGAAGGGGCGGATAGAGCGCCAGCGGTATGAAAGAGCGCGGGAAGGAGTGTCTCAAGTACATCGTTTATGAGAGTACCCGAGCGCCGCTGACGCGGTCCCCCTTCCCCGATGGGGAAGGCTTAGGCGGAGCGACGCTTCGCGTCGATTTTTATAAAGGGCGCTGCCCGAAGACAGGTGGATAACAGGTTTCCCGTTTATGGTTTCTGACACCATCCGTTTCACCGCGAATAACAAAGATGTCTCGCTCGCACTCGAAATGACGACACGGGAGTCTGATGTCTCCCAGTCACTCGCGACCCCTGATCCCTAGCCACCAGTGACTATTTTCCAAACTTCTTATCATACGCTTTTCTGATGGCTTCTTCGCGTGTGAGGCCTTCGGCCATGCCTGTCCTGATCGCTTCTTCCATGGCCTCGTATTCCTTCGGGATGACCTTGGTGAAGCGGGAGTAGTAGACCTCCCAGCGTGCAAGGATGGATTCCGCCTTGCGGCTTCTGGTCGAGAGGTAGTGAGCGTCGATCAGCTTCTTGATGCTTGCGATCTCCTCTTTGTCCGTGAGCGGTTCCAAATGGATCAGCTCTTGATTGCACAGGCGTTCATCGAGGTCGAGCACATAAGCGACGCCGCCGGACATACCTGCTGCGAAGTTTTTGCCCGTCTCGCCGAGGATGATGACCTTGCCGCCGGTCATGTATTCGCAGCCGTGGTTGCCGATGCCTTCGACGACGACGGTCGCACCGCTGTTTCTGACACAGAAGCGTTCCCCGGCTTTGCCGGAGACGAAGGCTTCCCCGCTTGTCGCGCCGAAGAAGGCGACGTTTCCGATGATGACATTGTCTTCCGCACGGAAGGTGGCTTCTCTCGGCGGATAAATGATGATCTTGCCGCCGGAAAGGCCCTTGCCGACGTAGTCATTCGCATCGCCTTCCAGGGTGAGCGTCAGGCCCTTCGGGATGAAGGCGCCGAAGCTCTGTCCCGCAGAGCCGACGAAGGAGAGGGATATGGTGTCTTCGGGCAGTCCTTCATCACCGTAGCGGCGGGAGATCTCGCTGCCAAGGATGGTGCCGGTGACGCGGTCGGTGTTCTTGATGAAGAGCTTTGCGATGACGCGCTTCTGCTCGTCGAGAGCCGGCTTGCACATGCGGACGAGCTTGGCCATATCGAGGGTCTTTTCGATCTCATGATCCTGTGCCTTCATGAAATGGTGACCGACGGTGATGTCTGTATACGGACGGAAGAGCAGGGCATCGAGAGAGAGGGTATCTGCCTTTTTGTTCCCGGTGAAGCTCTTCTGCTTCAGGCGGTCGCTTCGGCCCACCATGTCTTCGAGCTTGTGGAAACCGAGGTGTGCCATGATCTCACGCAGGTCTTCTGCGACGAAGCGCATGTAGTTCATCACATACTCGGGCTTGCCGGCGAAACGTTTCCTGAGCTTCTCATCCTGCGTGCAGATACCGAAGGGGCAGGTATTTTTGTTGCAGACGCGGAACATCTGGCAGCCGATCGCGATGAGCGGCCCGGTGCAGAAACTGAAAAGCTCTGCGCCCAAGAGGCAGGCGATGGCCGCATCCCGGCCGGTCAGGAGCTTGCCGTCCGTTTCGAGCTTCACGCGGTCGCGGAGCTGATTCAGTAGGAGAACCTGCTGCGCTTCGGAAAGTCCAAGCTCCCATGGAAGTCCCGCATGGCGCATGCTGGTCCTGGGCGATGCCCCCGTGCCGCCATCACAGCCGCTGATGGTGACACCGTCGGCTTTCGCCTTGACGACACCGGCCGCAATGGTACCGACACCGGCGCCGGCGGTGAGCTTGACATTGATCTCCGCCTTATGGTTGGCATTCTTCAGGTCGAAGACAAGCTCTGCCAGGTCTTCGATGGAGTAGACATCATGGTGCGGCGGCGGCGAGATCAGGGCTACGCCCGGGGTGGAGTGGCGTGTCTTGCCGATGGCCGGATCGACCTTGCTGCCCGGAAGATGTCCGCCTTCGCCGGGCTTGGCCCCCTGTGCGCACTTGATCTGGATCTCCTTGCCGTGAACGAGGTAATTCCCCGTGACGCCGAATCGTGCTGTCGATACCTGCTTGATCTCGTCATTGACCGAAGAACCGTCAGGGAGCGGCGCGAAGCGCTCGGTATCCTCGCCGCCTTCACCGGTATTGCTGCGGCTGCCGAGGGCATTCATGGCTTTCGCGATGCACTCATGGGCTTCCTTGCTGAGTGCGCCATAACTCATCGCGCCGGTACGGAAATGACGCACGATGGAGTCCACGCTCTCGACCTCTTCGATCGGGATGCTGCATCCGGCAGGGTAATTGAATTCCAGAAGGTCACGAAGACGGATGAGCGGCTCATTGACCACCTTCGCAAATTCCTTGTAGACCTCATAGCTTCCCGTGCGGCATGCCCGCTGCAGAAGGCGGATGGCCTCCGGCGTCAGGATGTGCGGTTCGTCGCCATTCCGGTGATACATATAGACATCGCCGGAGGAGAGTCCCTTGGTCCCCTCGTACGCCGCCTCGTGGCGCATCTCGGCTTCCTTGGCGATCTCCTTCAAGCCGATGCCTCCGATCGGAGAGGTGATGCCGCCGAAATATTTCTCCGCCACCTCCTTGCCGATGCCGACAGCCTCGAAGATCTGCGCGCCGTGGTAGCTCTTGACGGTGGAGATCCCCATCTTGCTCATGACGCCCAGGATGCCGTTCACCGCTGCCGTGAGGTAGTTTGCGAGCGCTTCCTTCGCGCTCTTGCCGTGCAGGCGGTTCTTGTCCGCGAGATCCTTCACCGTCTCCAGTGCCAGATACGGATTGATCGCCGTCACGCCGAAACTGATCAGCGCGGCGAAATGATGGATCTCACGCGGCTCGCCCGACTCCAGAATGATACCGACATCCGGACGCACCTTCTCACGGATGAGATCATTGTGCAGCCCCGCCGAAGCGAGAAGCGCCGGGATCGCCATGTGATCCCTATCGACCCCGCGGTCAGAGAGGATCAGGATATTCTTCCCATCCCTCACCGCAGCAAGCGCGGCTGTGAAAAGCTCATGGAGCGCCTTCTCCATCGCGCGGCCGCCGCCGGCTGCCGGATAGAGCAACGAAAGCACGACCGGCTTCAGCTGGCTGCTTTTGAGATGCTTGATGACCTCCATTTCCTCATTCGTGATGAGCGGACGGTCGATGAAGAGCGCCGCCGTCCCCTTCTCATCCGGATCCATGATATTGGCCATGTTGCCGATCACGACCGAGGACGATGTCACGATCCTTTCACGGACACCGTCGATCGGCGGATTCGTGACCTGTGCGAAATTCTGCTGGAAATAGTCGTAGAGCAGCTGCGGCGCTTCCGACAGGACAGCGAGCGGCGAGTCCATCCCCATAGCGCCGATCGGCTCCTTGCCGTTCTCCGCCATCGGCGTCAGGATATCGCGCAGATCCTCGACCGTATAGCCGAAATTCTTCTGCTCGAGAAGGAGATCCTCCGGCACTTCCGGCTCCTTCTCCTCCTTCGCCAAGTCCTTCAGATCGAGCAGATGCTCCTCGCACCACTTCGCATAGGGATGCGCCTTCGCCATCGTGTGCTTGATCTCCTCATCACTGATGATGCGCTGCTGCGCCGTATCAATGAGGAAGAGCTTGCCCGGTTCTAGGCGTCCTTTGTATAGTACATTCTCCTGATCGACCGGCACCGCCCCCACTTCCGAAGACAGGATGACACGGTCATCCTTCATGACATAGTAGCGCGCCGGACGCAGACCATTGCGATCCAGCATCCCGCCGATGGCGACGCCATCGCAGAAGCACATCGCCGCCGGGCCGTCCCATGGCTCCATCATGAAATTGTGGTACCGGTAGAATGCCTTCTTCTCCTCATCCATCGCCGGATCCTTCTCCCACGGCTCCGGCATCATGACCATCATCGCATGAGCCAGCGAATGCCCCGCCATGTGGATGTACTCCAGGCAGTTATCAAACATCGCCGAGTCGCTCCCCGTGTCATCGACGACAGGGAAAGCCTTCACCAGCTCCGGATCGTTCGACGGGCGCGACTTGCTCTCACGCGCATTCAGCCAGTTGATATTCCCCTTGATCGTATTGATCTCCCCATTATGGACGATGTAACGGTTCGGATGAGCGCGCGCCCAGCTCGGGAATGTATTCGTCGAAAAACGCGAATGCACCATCGCCATCGCTGTCTTATAGTCCAGATCCGACAGATCCAGATAGAAATGGCGCAGCTGCTCACTCGTCAGCATCCCCTTGTACACGATCGTGCGCGAGGACAGGCTGGCGATATAGAAATCCGTCCCCATGCCTTCCGAGAGCGGAATGATCTTCTTCTCCGCGAGCCGCCGGATGATGTAGAGCTTGCGCTCGAAATCCATCTGATCCCGAAGCGATGGATTCCTACCGATGAAGACCTGCAGAAAACGCGGACGGATCGAGCGCGCCGCCTCACCGATGATGCTCTCATCGATCGGCACCTCACGCCAGCCAAGGACCGTCTGTCCTTCCTCCTTTACGATCTCCTCGAAGGCCCTCATCTGCTCCTTGCGGAAATCCTCATAGCGGTGCGCAAAGATCATGCCGACACCGTACTCTCCCTCCGGCGGAAGCGAAAAGCCCAGCACCTCGCACTCGCGATGAAAGAAATCATGCGGGATCTGCGTCAAGATCCCCGCGCCATCCCCGCTCTTATGGTCTGCGCCCTCGCCGCCTCTGTGCTTCAGATTCTCCAGGATCTTCAAAGCATCATCGACAATACCATACGAGCGCTCGCCGCGGATATTCGCCACAAAGCCGATCCCGCAAGCATCATGTTCATTTCTGGGGTCATACAGCCCCTGCGCCTCTGGTAGATCTCTCCATTTTTTCATGCCCATTCCTTCTCTCCTACAAAAAAAGCCGAGCGAAAACAGCGCCAGCTGCCTCGCCCGACTTCGGACCTTCCTATGAAGTGTGTAATTCGTATTATATCATGGAAGGAAATCGTTTGGAAAGAGGAATTGTAAAAATAATAAGTGACTGGGGACTGGTAGCTAGTGACTGGGGACTGGTGACCAGAAGACTGGAAGACTAAGAGACGTCAGACTCCCACATTGTCATTTCGAGCGAAGCGAGAAATCTTTGTCATTCGCAGGCAAGCGGTCGATGTTTAGAACCCCAAAGCGGGAAACCTGCTATCTTGAAAAATCGTTGACAAGCCGCGCCCATTAGGCATACGATAGGGATAGTTAGTGACTGGTGACTGGGAGACGTCAGACTTCCACGTCGTCATTTCGAGCGAAGCGAGAAATCTTTGTCATCCGCGGGCAAGCGGACAATGTCAGAAAAACGAAAACGGGAAACCCGTCCCCCCCAAAAACGGTCGGGCATTACTTTCCTTTATACTGCGGCGCAGCCGCCACCACCATTTCTCATTTCTCATTCCTTATTCTCCATCCCCCATTCATGCTATAATGAGACGACATACCCATTTCCATACCACCAAGGAGGATCTCATCTATGAAAGAATTCAAACTCGCATTCGGCCGCGGCATGCAGTCCGTCATGCTGCCGGAAGACCATATTTCTGACGTCTTGGAAGGCGTCCCGACACCCGCCTGCGACGTCAAAGAAGCGACCCTTGCTGCCATGCGGAACCCGATCGGCAGCGCCCCGCTGAAGGAAGTCGTAAAGAGCGGCGACAAAGTCTGCCTCGTCGTCGCCGACATCACCCGCGCCTGGAACCGCGCCTCCGAATTTCTGATCTACGTCGTAGATGAGCTGAATCTCGCCGGCATCCCCGACAAGGACATCTATATCGTCTTTGCGCAAGGCACCCACCGCCCCCACACCGACGAAGAGAACATCACCTGCGTCGGCGAAGAAGTCGCCCGCCGCATCACCATGTACCAGCACATCTCCACCGACAAATCCCAGCAGACCTATCTTGGAAAGACCACCCTCGGCACCGAAGTCTGGATCGACAAGCGCGTCGTAGATGCTGACAAGGTCATCCTCATCAATGCCGTCTCCACACACGACATGGCAGGCTTCGGCGGCGGCCGCAAACTCATCCTCCCGGGCGTTGCCGGCTTCGACACCGTTCAGCAGAACCACTGCCACGCCCTCGGAGCCACCCTCGGCAGCGGTCTCAACCCTGACGCCAAGCTCTTAAAGATCGAAGGAAATCCCGTATCCAGCGACATGCAGGAAGCCTGCGACATGGTACACCCCTGCTTCCTCGTCCACTCCATCATCAATGAAGAAGGCCGCATCTCCTCCATGGTCGGCGGCGACCCCTACGAAGCATGGCTCGAAGGCACGAAAGAGACCTACCGCCTCCAGAAAGTCCCGATGAAGCAGCAGGCCGACGTCACCATCGTCTCCGCCGGCGGCTATCCGAAGGACACGAACCTGTATCAGGGAACCAAGTGCTACTCCACGGCTGAGATCGCCACCAAGAAAGGCGGCATCATCATCACCATGATCGAAGCCGAAGACATCATGGAACCTGCCGCCTACCTCGGCAGCTTCAAGTACAAGAACCTGGTCGATATGGAAAAAGGCCTGCGCGACTGCTTCACCATCCCCTTCTTCGTCGCCTTTGAAAATCTGAACACCGCCCTCACCCACACCGTCTACATCGTCACCCGTCCGGAAAACTTCGACATCCTCCGCGAAAAGACCCACCAGATCCCCGTCGCCACCGTCGAAGAAGCCTGGCAGCTCGCCCAAAAGCAGCTCGAAGGCGAAGGCAAGACAGACTACGCCATCAATATCATCCCCCACGGCAGCGCCGTCGTGCCATACCTGAAAAAGTAAACGGAAAACGACCCAGATAAAAACTTCCTATAGCATAGTAAGAAGGGGGCTGTGAAGAAATGAATCCTCATTTCTTCAC
>SKEO01001369.1_pt1 | contig 13403 bp, 17 predicted proteins | sample 4826801 | NCBI WGS metagenome assembly SKEO01 (sample SAMN11008807, study PRJNA524170) | human gut metagenome | biome: Human fecal sample; material: Feces; isolation source: fecal sample from pouch patient p3 | host: Homo sapiens | place: Israel: Tel-Aviv | collected 2016-02-25 | reverse complement strand
ATTAAACGTGCTCGTCAAATGGCTTTGTTACCTTACGTGGTTGACTAATTAGACTTCATATATTGAAGTCTTTTTTTTATTTTTATATAATAGTCGTATGATAAAAACAAAACAAATCACAAAAGGCGCTATGGTTTGCGCTATTTATGGAGCTTTATTATTTTTAAATCAACAAAGTGCATTAATGATTGAATCCAGTGCTTCCTGGATTTTTGCTTTCCCTGTACTCATTTATACGGCCATGAGCGGCGTTAAAATGGGAGTTTTGGTAACCGTTTGTATGGGTTTGATGACCATGTTTTTTGGTGGCTTCACAACTTGGTTTTATAGTTGGACATCATTACTGATTGGCTTTTTATATGGTGTGGGTGTGTCTAAACATGTTAAGAATATGACAAATTTTATTTTCTGTTTTATTCTATCTGTATTAGCTAATTTATGTATTATTCTATTATGGAGTACATTGTTCGGTATTGATTTCTATGAAGATTTCCGCTTGATTTCACAATACATTCCATTTATCAGTTTAAAAGTATTTACATATTTGATGATAGGAATGTTAGGACTTTTGCAAGCTTTATGTATTCATTTAGTCGCATTGATGGTATGCATGCGTATGCATATGGATATTGTTCCGTTACAACCATTATCTAAAGTACAAAGTCCTAGATGGGTTGGAGTATGCTCTATTGTGGTATGGATTGCGTTCTTTTTTATTCAAAATGTGTTAAAATGTCCAACGGGGATTCAAGATTTAGCACAAATTTTATTCTTTGTGGATTGTGCTTTACTTTTATATTTTGGTGTTGTTTATTTTATGAGTTTATGTGTAAAGTATCAAAAAAAGAAATGGTCATTTCTATCTATTTTTGGTGCCTTTATACCTGGACTTAATTTATTGTGGATGTTTATGGGAGAATTAGACTGTCTTTTACAGTTGAGAAAAGAATAGAGGTTTTCTATATGAAACAATTTGAAAAGTGGCGTAGCCTATGCGTTACAGGCCTTGTTTTAGGTGGCATACTATCGCTTCTGTTATTTTTGAAAAAAGAATACATATTCTTGGTTGCAGCCTTAGTTATAGGGATTATTTTAATGTGTGCTTTTTTTGGCTTTTGGAAGTCGTTAAAGAAGCATGGTATGAAAACAGAAGTCGATATATCAAGAGTGTTAGGTAAAGATGCCAAGGATGCACTAAATTTTGGAGATGTGGGTATTGTAACATACAACGAAGAATATATTGTAACGTGGGCTTCTCCTTTCTTTAAAGAAAAGGGAATCAACCTAACAAATAATAAATTAACGAGCTGGATCAGTAATATTCGTACTTTATTTGATGATGATGTAGATATGGTTATAGGAAAAAGTGAAGGTCGTATTTATGAAATTACGCGTAAAAGAGATGCACAAATTTTGTATGTAAAAGATATTACAGATTATTATAATATGCGCCAACAATATTTAGATAATGAAATTGTGATTGGTTTGTTGCAACTCGATAATTATATGGAATATCAATCTTATGAAAATGAAGAAATCATGGCGCAAATCAATACGCATTTAAGAGCATCTTTGGTTACTTGGGCAAAAGAAAATAAAATGTTTGTCAGACGTTTGCGTTCAGATCGTTTCTTAGTTATTTTAAATAAAGAGATATTGGCTCAAGTACGCAAACAGAATTTTACAATTCTACAGTTGATCAAAGATGAAGCGAATAAATTGGATGTTTCGATTACTTTAAGTATGGCTTTTGCGTATGGATCCAATGATTTCACGGTTTTAGATGATATGGTCAATGAATTGATTGAACTTGCTCAAAGTCGTGGTGGAGATCAAGCGGCCATTCGTGCTAGTGGGGGAACCGTGCAGTTTGTGGGTGGAAACTCAGAGACAAGTTCGACTCGTTCTAAAGTGCGTGTTCGTATTATGGCACAATCAATTCAAGAAGCTATCATGGAATCCAATCGTGTTTATATTGCAGGACATGTGATGAGTGATTTTGACTGTATGGGTGCCTGTCTTGCCTTATCAAACTGGGTGCATGCGTTAGGTAAAGAAGTATATATTGTTTTAAAAGATGTACCTAGAGATGAGCAACTTCAAGAAGTAATGAATTCATTTATTTCTGTTATTCAAGAAAGACATACTTTGATTACGCCGGATGAGGCAATGGCTTCTATGGATTTCAATTCAGATCTATTGATTATGGCAGATCATGGTATTCCAGCTATTTCAAGTGTTAAAGAATTTGTGAATCAGTGCAATCGTATTCTTGTGATTGATCATCATAGACGTAGTGATGCGTTTGTTAAGAATACTTTGTTGACGTATGTTGAAAGCAGTGCAAGTTCAGCTTGTGAGTTAATTGTTGAATTGCTTCAAAATATTCCAAATCATATTCCTATTTATGAAATGGAAGCAACGATTATGTATTTGGGTATTTTAGTGGATACAAATCGTTTTAAAATGCATACGGATGCGCGTACATTTGAAGCTGCAGCTGCTTTACAAAATTGGGGCGCTAATACAAAACGTGCCGAAAAAGCATTGTGCGAAGATTATTTGTATTTCTCAATGAAGAATGCATTGATTCAGCAAGCTAAGCCTTATTATAATCATTTTATGATTGCGGCTATTGAAGATGAAACATTAGAAAAAACGATGATGGCTCAAGTATCACAAGCGTTGCTTTTGATCAAAGGTTGTATCGCAAGTTTTACAATTGCGAAAGTTAAGAACAATTCAAATGCGGTTGCGGTAAGTGCTCGTAGTGATGGTTCATACAATGTTCAAAAGATTATGGAAAAATTAAATGGTGGTGGTCACTTTAGTGCGGCTGCTGTTGAAAGGGCAGATGTATCCGTACAACAGATGAAGGATATGATCTTAAAATGTATAGAGGAGGAACAAAATAATGAAAGTAATATTGCTTAAAGATATTCGTAAATTAGGAAAGAAAGACGATGTAGTAGAAGTAAGTGATGGATACGCAAGAAACTTCTTATTCAAAAATAAGTCTGCCATTGCCTATACAAAGGGCTCTGCCAAAGTTTTAGATAAACAAATGGAAGAAAGAGCAGAGCATGAAGCAGAATTGAAAAAAGAAGCTGAGGCTTTAAGCGAAACTTTAAAGGGTATTACTTTAGAGTTTAGATTGAGTACAGGAAAAAATGGAGCTACTTTTGGTTCCGTTTCAAGTAAACAAATTGTTGAGGCATTGGCTAAAAAAGGAATTCGTGTTGATAAAAGAAAACTTCAATTGGATCAATCAATTGCTTCTTTGGGTGTAACTCGTGTTCCAGTTGACTTATATCATGGGCAAGTGATTGGTGAAATTGTTGTTCATGTAAGTGAAAAGGCATAATATGTCTCGTGAAATGCCTAATGCGGTTTCCTTAGAACAATCTGTTCTTGGTTCTTTAATGGTTTATCCAAGAGTCATCCAAGATTGTCAGGAACTTGATTTACATGCAGAAGAATTTTATTTGCCTTCTCATCAACAGATTTATCAGGCTATCTGTACAATTCATGAAAATGGTCAGCCTATTGACATGAATACAGTGGTTACGCGTTTACAGGAAACAGATCAGTTAGAGTCTAGTCAAGGAACGGATTATATTATTCGTTTGGCCGATTCAGCTATTTCAAGTGCAACATCAAGATCTTATATTGAAACAATCAAGAATAAGGCGCAATTAAGAAGATTGATTTATGTTGCGGATAAAATCAGTGAAGAAGGATACTCATCTGGTGAAGATATTGATACAGTTTTAGATGATGCGGAACGTTTAGTTATGGATGTAACTCGACATCGTAGGGGAAGCGAATTTGAATCGAGTGAAGAAATCGTTACTCGTGTTATTAATGAATTAAAAGAGCTTCGTACGATGAAAGGTGTAACTGGAATTGAAACGGGTTATGTCTTATTGGATCGTATGACAAATGGTTTTCAACGAGGTGATTTAATTATTCTTGCAGCTCGTCCGGCCATGGGGAAAAGTGCCTTGGCCTTGAATTTTGCAGCCCAGGTTGCAAAACGAAATGAAGGAGCTGTTGCGATATTCTCACTGGAAATGCCGAGCGATTCGATGATGAAACGTTTAATGAGTTGTGAATCTCAGGTATATTCGGATAAGCTTCGTAGTGGTAAGTTAACGAATGAAGAGATGTCCCGTTTATATGAGGCAGGTTCTCACTTGAGTGAAAGAAAGATTTATATTGATGATACAAGTAGTATCAAGGTATCTCAGATATTTTCAAAGTGTCGTAAATTAAAGAGTGAAAATGGCTCTATTTCTTTAGTTGTAATTGACTATTTGCAGTTGATTACCGGAACACGTGCCGATTCTCGTCAACAAGAGGTTAGTGATATTTCGCGTAATCTAAAGATTTTAGCTAAAGAAATGGAATGTCCCGTTATTGCGCTTTCTCAGCTTTCACGTAAGGTTGAAGAAAGAACGGATCATGAACCGCAGTTGTCCGATTTACGTGAGTCTGGATCTATTGAGCAGGACGCCGATATTGTCATGTTTTTATATCGTAGTAATTATTATGATAAAGATAAGGAATCACAAGAAGAAACGGAAGTGGTAGATTTGTCTTTGGCAAAACATCGTAATGGTGGTATCGGAAAGATTCAATTGGCTTTTGAAAAAAACATATCTCGCTTTACAAATTTAGAAGCATCCGGAGATGATATTTATGCGCATTGATTTGTTGTGTAGTGGTTCGAAAGGCAATAGTTGTTTGATTCGACATAAAGATACGCAATTGTTGATTGATTGTGGTTCAACCAAAAAGTATTTAATGGAAAGCTTTCAGAAGGTTGGGGCTTGTGTGGATGATACAAATGGCGTTTTAATTAGTCATGCGCATTCAGATCATGTTTCGCAATTAAAACATTTTAAACATTTGGATGTATATTCCTATTGCGATTTAAAGGATGCTTTAGATAAGCATGATGTATTTCCAAATCAAAAAATGATTATTAACGATTTAAGTATTCAATTTATTGGTTTATCACATGATTCACCACACACCATTGGTTTTGTGGTTGAATCAGAAACGGAAAAGCTAGTATATGTAACGGATACAGGGTATGTGCCTAATCAAATCAAGCCATATATTGCCAATGCCGATCATTATATTTTTGAAAGTAATCATGATGTCAATCGTTTGATGCAGACAAAGCGTCCTATGTTTTTGAAACAGCGAATTTTAAGTGATAGTGGACATTTGAACAATGAAGATTCAAGTTTAAATCTAACTTCATTGATTAATATGAAGACAAAAAATATTGTTTTGGCACATTTGAGTGAAGAGGCAAATACGCAAGATTTGGCGTTAGATACTTTTTCAGATGTTTTACTTAGAAAGGACTTACATCCTTCTAAAGTGGATGTAAGGGCGGCAAAACAGTTTGAAATTTTGACAATTGAGTAGAATTGTTTACTGATTAAAAAATTGAATATCTATATAATTAAGCACTGGAAGATTTGGCGAAAACCCTTTCTTTCAGTGTTTTCTATTATGGATAAGGATGTTATAATTATGGCTATAAAGGTAGGTAATTTAAATGTTAACAGTTATTGATCATCCTTTAATTAAGCATAAACTAACAGTTATGCGAAAAAAGGATACGGGGACGAAAGATTTTCGTCAAAACTTAGATGAAATTGGAGGTTTGATGGTTTATGAAATCACACGTGATTTACCATTAAATCCAGTAGAGATTGAAACTCCAATTTGTCAGTACACTGGCTATGAATTGGCTAAAAAAGTGGTCATTGTACCAATTTTACGTGCGGGACTTGGTATGGTAAATGGAATTCAAGATTTAATTCCAACTGCTAAAATTGCACATGTTGGTATGTATCGTGATGAAGAAACTTTAGAACCACACACTTATTTTGAAAAATATCCAAAAAATTTAGAAGAAGCAATTACAATTATTGTGGATCCAATGTTGGCAACAGGTGGATCGAGTGTTGCGGCTATTGATATGGTTAAAAAGCAAGGAGCTACAAATATTAAATTGGTTTGTTTGGTTGGAGCTCCTGAAGGTGTGAAAACGGTTGAAGAAGCACATCCAGATGTAGATATTTATTTGGCATCATTAGATGATCATTTAAATGAGCATGGATATATTGTTCCTGGTTTAGGAGATGCAGGCGATCGTATTTTCGGTACAAAATAGTTGATGAAACCTTATGCTTTTTCGGGAATGCTATGCACAAGTATGTTGATATTTGGCCTTATTGGTTACAATATTGATGGTTGGTTACATACGACTCCACTATTTGTGATTATTGGTTTATTATATAGCATAATTGGTAGTGTAGTTTTATTGATTAAAAAATCGAGGTAGAACAATGCAGCAAATGAATAAACAAATAAAAAAGTATACTTTGGCTTTTAGCTTATTTTGTTCTATAGCTTGTGCAATGATTTTTCATTCTCAAATGATTCAAGTATTTATAGCGGTTTGGATTGGATGTCTGACAGGTTTAGTTGGATATCATAAGATTGTTCAAATGGCTTTAAATATCCCAACGGATGAAGCGGCTGGAAAAAAGATGGGTACACAAGAATACATGAAACGATATTTAATGTATGGTCTAGTTCTAGTTGTTTGTCAATTGATGGAATTGCCTATATTGGCTGTTCTTGTTGGGTTAATGTGCAATAAAGGGGCGATTCTTTTATATGCACTAAAAGAAAAGGAGGATTTCCATGAGTGATGTAAGTGCAATTATCATTCACATAGGAAAGTTCTCTTTACAGATTCAGCAATCGATTCTTGTTTGGCTTGGAATTTGTGTTTTCTTTGCGTTCTTCTTTTATTTCGCGGGGAAGAAAATTGAGGCACAGGATCCATCCAAATCAAGTAAGGGGATTGTGTATATTTGTGAGGAGATGTACAACTTAGTACTTTACGTAATTAAAGATAACTTAAGGGAAACAACAAAGAAGTATATTCCATTGTTTGGTACTTTGATTGTGATGATGATTGTAAGCAACTTAATTGGGTTGATTGGACTTCAAAATCCAACGAGCAATGTAAGTTTTAATGCGACATTGGCTGTTACAATGTGGTTGATGATCCAGGGTAATGGTATTAAAAAAGGTGGATTATTAGCGCGAATGAAAGAGTTGACGGAACCAATGTTTTTGTTGACACCATTGAATGTCATAGGAGAGTTGGCGCTGCCTATCTCATTAACAATGCGTTTATTTGGTAATATTTTGGCAGGATATATCATTTCTATGTTGGTCTATACATTGATTAAAATGTTGATGCCAGTAGGATTGTTAGGATTATTAGTAACGCCATTTTTACATATGTATTTTGATATATTCTCAGGTGTAATTCAGACATATATCTTCTTTACGCTTAGTTCGTTTTTCTTAGGACAACAAGTAGCGATTCAGGAAGATTAATAAATAGGAGGAAAATAAAATGTTTAATGAATTTTTCGTACGTGGTATGGCTTGCTTAGGTGCAGGTATTGCGATGATTGCTGGTTTAGGTCCTGGTATTGGTCAGGGTATTGCAGCTAGTAAAGGTGCAGAAAGTGTTGGTCGTAACCCAGACGCAGCAAGTAAAATTCAATCAATCATGGTACTTGGTATCGCTTTAGCCGAAACAACTGGTATCTATGCTTTGATCATTGCGATTTTATTGATTTTCATCAAAGGTTAATGATTAGGAGAATCGGTAATGATTGACTTTAATATTGACAATTATTTGCGAATTTCATTGACCGATGTTGTTTTAGTTTGTATTTCTACTTTTTTGATTGTAATGTTTGCCAAAAAATTCTTTTGGGAAAAATTACTAACATTAATTCAAAAACGACAAGATTTAATTCAAGAAAATATCGATTCTTCAGTAGCTATTAAAAAGCAGGCTGAAGATGTTAAAGAACAGTATGATGAAAAATTGCGTAATGTATCGCAAGAAGCTCATACCATTCTTGTTTCAGCTAGAGCACATGCGGATCAAGAAAAACAGCAGATTATAAAAGAAGCAAATGACGAAGCTTTGCGTATTAAGAAAAACGCAAATGAAGATATCGAACGTCAGAAGCGTGACGCTCAAAAAGAAATGAAAAAAGCAATTAGCGATGTCGCATTAAGCGCAGCGAGTCAGTTGATTAAAAAAGAAATGGATGAAGAAACACAGAAGCAGTTTGTGGAAGATTTTATTGAACAGGCAGGCGATAAACAATGGTAGATTACACGCCTTATGCCCAGGCTCTATTTGAATTAGCACAAGATTCAAAGCAAGAAATGGCTTGGATGTCAGAGCTAAAGCAAGTAGCGCAAGTGATTACTTCAGTACCAGAATTAAGCAAGATTCTAGCACATCCAAGTATTCCTCGAGTAAAGAAAAAGGAAATCATCCAAACAGCTTTCGAATCCGAATTAGATACAACTGTATTTCGTTTCTTGCTTGTGTTAAATGAGCATAATGAACTTTCTCATCTTGATAAAATCAGTGATGCGTATGAAGAGTGTTATCGAAAGAAACATAGAATTGAAATCGTTAAAGTAATGAGTGCATCAAAACTAGATGAAGATCAATTATCAAGATTGAAAGAGATGTTAGAGAAAAAAATGAATAAGACACTTGAACTAGAAGTACAAGTGGATCCATCTTTGATTGCAGGTATTAAAGTACAGGCAAATGATTTAGTGATGGATAATACGGTCATTGCGAAGATTGACGCAATGAAGGAAGCAATTAATAGATAAGCAGGTGATATGATGAGTTTAAATCCAGCAGAGATTTCAAAATTAATCAAAGCTCAAATTCAAAGTATCGACCAGGATCTTGAAATGAATGAAAGTGGTACTATCCTAACAGTAGGTGATGGTATCGCAACGGTATATGGATTGAAAAATGCCATGATGAGTGAATTGTTGTTATTCCCTCACGATGTATATGGTATGGTCATGAACTTAGAAGACGAACAAGTAGGTGTCGTATTACTAGGTGATAATTCCGATATCAAAGAAGGTGACGTTGTAAAACGTACAGGTCACATCATTGAAGTTCCAGTTGGTGATAGTTTGATGGGTCGTGTTGTCAATGCATTAGGACAACCGATTGATGGTTTAGGTGAAATCAAAACAGATAGAACACGTCCAGTAGAACGTGTGGCCCCAGGTGTAATGACAAGAAAGAGTGTATCGGTTCCATTACAAACGGGTTTAAAAATTATTGACTCTATGATTCCAATTGGTCGTGGACAACGTGAGTTAATCATTGGTGACCGTCAGACTGGTAAAACAGCAATCGCAATCGATACGATTTTGAATCAAAAAGGTCAAAATGTAAAATGTATTTATGTAGCGATTGGTCAAAAGGCAAGTACTGTAGCTCAAATCGTTGAAAAATTAAAACAACACGGAGCTATGGAATATACTACGATCGTAGCGGCTACTGCATCTGAAGCAGCGCCATTACAATATATTGCACCTTATGCAGGTTGTGCAATGGGTGAAGAATGGATGGAAAACGGAGAAGACGTATTAATTGTTTATGATGACTTATCAAAACATGCCGTAGCTTACCGTACACTGTCTTTACTTCTTCGTCGTCCTCCTGGACGTGAAGCGTATCCTGGAGATGTATTCTACTTACATTCTCGTTTATTAGAGCGTGCTGCACGTTTAAATGAGAATTATGGTGGTGGATCTTTAACTGCTTTACCAATCATTGAAACGCAAGCCGGAGATATTTCTGCCTATATTCCTACAAACGTAATTTCAATTACAGATGGACAGATTTTCTTGAAAACAGATATGTTTAATGAAGGCGTTCGTCCAAGTGTAGATAGTGGTTTAAGTGTAAGTCGTGTAGGTAGTGCTGCACAGACAAAAGCTATGAAACAGGTTTCTGGTTCATTAAAGCTTGAACTAGCTCAATATCGTGAAATGGAATCTTTTGCGAAGTTTGGTTCAGATTTGGATGCGAGTACAAAAGATGTATTGGATCATGGTGCAAGATTAACTCAATTATTGATTCAAAAACAATATTCACCATTAACAGTGCCTGAACAAGTATTATCTTTATATGCTGCAAAAAATAGATATTTAAAACCTGTTGAAGTAGACCAAGTTGGTGAATTTGAACAAGGAATGTTGGAGTATGTACATCGTGAATATCCTTATGTTTTAGATCAGATTGAAATGAAAAAGGCAATTGACGATGAATTAGAAGCGGATATTAAGAAGGCTTTGGATGCATACGCAAAACAATATGCACTAGAAAAGGGTGCGCAACATGGCACAGAGTAGACAGGCTATTCAGGCCCGAATCAGTTCCGTTAGTTCAACTAAAAAAATCACAAAAGCAATGCAGCTGATTGCTTCAAGTAAATTAACTAGACAAAGACAAATTATGGAAGAAAACCGTAGTTATGCACAAGGTCTTCAAGAACTATTCACAATGGTACTTCGTAGTGCTGGAGATGATTCTATGTATTTAAATGAGAATCAAGGAAAGCCAAGCTTTATCTTTGTGATCACAAGTGATATGGGACTTTGTGGTGGCTACAACGCAAACGTGTATCGTATGATACAAGATGAGTTTTCTGAAAAGGATCATGTAGTTATGATAGGGATTCGTGGTTCTGCATGGATTTCAAAAAGAAACTACAATGTTAAAAATGTATTAAGTGATCTTGACGAGGATGATGTATATGATGCTTTATCGAAATGTATGCAGGATGCATTAGACTTGTTTGAAAAGAAAGAAATTTCAAAAATTCAAATTTTATATACGCACTATAAGAACACATTGACATTCGTTCCTACTTTAGAAACGGTTTTACCTGTTTCTAAGCCTCAGGAAGAAAAGAAGTCAGGTATGCATGCGGATATGATTTTTGAACCAGATAAGGAAACAATGCTACAAAACATGATTCCTATGGTGACAAAATCAATCCTTTATTCTCGTTATCTAGAGAGTAAAACAAGTGAACAGGCTTCTCGAAGAATGGCAATGGAGAGTGCAACTGACAATGCAGAAGAATTGCAGAATGATCTTGAACTTGCATATAACCGTGTACGTCAGGGTGCTATCACGCAAGAAATCACTGAAATTGTCGGTGGTGCAAATGCACTTTCATAAAGGAGGGTAAACATGAGTCAAAATATTGGAAAAGTCGTTGAGATCATTGGTCCGGTTGTGGATATTCAATTTTCACAAAATAATTTACCAGATTTATTAACGGCAATTGAAATTGAACGCCCAAATGAAGAAAATCTAATTGTAGAAGTCGAACAAGATATCGGTGCTGATAGAGTACGTTGTATTGCGATGGGAAGTACAGATGGTTTGGTTCGTGGTATGGATGCCATTGATACAGGAAAACCAATTCAGGCTCCTGTCGGAGAAAATGTATTGGGTCGTATGTTTAATGTTTTGGGTAAACCAATTGATGGTTTAGGTGATGTAGATGCTCAAACTATGCCAATTCATAGAAAGGCACCAGCATTTGATGAACAAAGTACAACAAGCGAACCATTGGAAACAGGTATTAAAGTTATTGACTTACTATGTCCTTACGCAAAGGGTGGTAAGATTGGATTGTTCGGTGGTGCCGGAGTAGGTAAAACCGTATTGATTCAAGAGTTGATCCACAATATTGCCAAAGAACATGGTGGTAAATCCGTTGTAGTAGGCGTTGGAGAAAGAACTCGTGAAGGAAATGATATGTATCACGAGATGAAAGACAGCGGCGTATTAGATAAAACAGTATTGGTTTATGGACAGATGAATGAAAGTCCAGGAGCCAGAATGCGTGTTGGATTAACTGGTCTAACAATGGCAGAATATTTCCGTGATGTAGAACACCAGGACGTATTATTGTTTATTGATAATATCTTCCGTTTTACACAGGCAGGATCTGAAGTTAGTGCCTTATTAGGACGTGTTCCTAGTGCTGTAGGATATCAGCCTACATTAGCTACAGAAATGGGACAGTTGCAAGAAAGAATCACATCAACAAAAGATGGCTCTATCACTTCTGTACAGGCTATTTATGTGCCTGCGGATGATTTGACTGACCCAGCTCCAGCAACAACATTCTCTCACTTGGATGCAAAAACGGTATTAGACCGTGACATTGCGGCATTAGGTATTTATCCTGCCGTAGATCCACTTGAATCAAGTTCACGTATTTTGGATCCACTTGTAGTTGGTGAAAAGCACTATAAAGTAGCTCGTGGAGTTCAAAATATTCTACAGAGATATAAAGATTTACAGGATATCATTGCCATCTTAGGTATGGATGAATTAAGTGAAGAAGATAAGAAAGTTGTTAACCGTGCACGTCGTGTTCGTAACTTCTTGTCGCAACCATTTAATGTTGCCGAAGTATTCTCTGGTATTCCTGGAAAATATGTACCTTTGGAAGATACAATTCGCAGTTTCGAACGCTTATTAGCAGGTGAATTTGATGATCTTCCAGAACAAGCATTCATGTTTGTTGGAACAATTGAAGAAGCACAGGAAAAAGCTAAAAAAATGGCTGGTGAATAGTCATGATTGCTTTTAAAGTAGTAACACCAAAAGGCGAATATTTAAAGCAGGAAGTCAAAAGTATCCATGTAAAGACGGTGGTTGGAGAAACAACAATTTTACCAAATCACATGCCTATCTTTGCATCTTTGGTACCTTGTAAGCTTGTTTTGAAAAACGAAAATGATGAAGAAGAAATCTTTGCGATTTCTGGTGGCTTTTTACAATTCAACAAAAATGAAGGCATGATTCTAGCTGATGCGATCGAAGGAAAAAAAGATATCGATCTTGAGCGTGCAAAAAAATCAATGGAACGTGCCAAAGCGCGTTTAGAGAAAAAAGATTCAGATACAAATCTAAAAAGAGCTCAGTTATCATTGGAAAGAGCAATTAATAGAATTCATGTATATGGCGAGTAATCCTCGCCATTTTCTTTTGGTAATCCGCAATTAGATAGGGTCGACTAAAAGTTGGCTTCAAGAATTGTAGGGTTGAAAACCCTATGAGTGTTTAAAGGGTTATTAACTAGGGAGCAGAGATGTTTAAATCTCTGCTCTTTTATAATGGGTGATTTGAATCAATGTATTCAGTTAACTTGTCATATAATTCTTCGAATCTTATATCAATGTATCCGCGTAATTCTTCGATTTCAAATTTCATTTCATTGTCTTGTAGATTTCTGAAGTATTCGATCAATTCGATAATATCTTGTGCATCCATGATTATTTCTCCCTTGGTTTCAGGCTGAATGTTGCGTTTGAATCGAGTACATACATTACGCGATTGCGGAAGCGAAGCCAGTTGGTGTAGCCATTGGCGTTGTTCTTGATACACTTGATAATCTTGTTTCGATTCTCAATGATCGCATTAT
>SKEO01002292.1_pt1 | contig 13483 bp, 10 predicted proteins | sample 4826801 | NCBI WGS metagenome assembly SKEO01 (sample SAMN11008807, study PRJNA524170) | human gut metagenome | biome: Human fecal sample; material: Feces; isolation source: fecal sample from pouch patient p3 | host: Homo sapiens | place: Israel: Tel-Aviv | collected 2016-02-25 | reverse complement strand
TTCAACCACTGCCTGCCTGCGGGCCTTCATGCTCGGCGTGACCAAACCGTTCTCCTCAGTGAACTCGTCGGGAACGATTTCGAACTTGCGGATTGATTCGGCACGTGAGGCGAGCTCATTGGCTTTGTTGACGGCACGCTCCACTTCCGCACGCACAATGGGGTTCTTCGAGGCTTCATCCAAATCAGCGACCTGTTCCGCTCCCTTGGATTCCAGCCATAGGTTCGTCTCCGCCAAATCAAGGGAGATGATTGCGGCGATGAATGGCTTGCGATCGCCGATCATGACGCATTGGCTCACCACCGGCGAAGTCATGATGGATGCTTCCATCTCGCATGGGGAGACGTTCTTGCCGCCTGCGGTGATGATGAGATCCTTCTTACGCCCGACGATGGAAACGAAGCCGTCATCATCAATGGAGCCGAGATCACCGGTATGCAGCCATCCATCGACAATTTGCTGCTTGGTAACGTCAGGATTGTTGTGGTATCCGGCGCATACGGCAGGGCTCTTTATGCACAGCTCCCCTTCTTCGTCGACCCCCATGGTCACGCCTTGCAGAGGCAAGCCGATGGTGCCGATCTTGTAGCCTTCGGTCGGATTGACGCTCGAGGGGGCGCACGTTTCGGTCATGCCGTAGCCTTCCAATAGCGGCAGACCGACACCGTTGAAGAAATGCGCGATAGAGGAATCAAGCGGCGCTCCGCCGGAGACCGCATACTCGACGTGGCCGCCGAACACTTCCATGATTGACGAATACACCAGCTTGTTGTACAGGGCATGTTTTGCGTTCAGCGCGAGTGGAATGCTCCCACCGGACTGCTGAGCATGCGACCAATCGTATGCCGTCTGGGTGGCGTCAGCGAAAACACGTCCCTTGAAACCGGCTCCGGCCTTCTGCGAGGCCGCATTGTAGATCTTTTCGAAAATCCGCGGCACGGCGAGGATGAACGTCGGTTTGAACGCCTTGAAATCGGCGAGAATGGTCTTCAGATTGCTGGACAGACCGAGTGAAACGTTTCCGGCAAAGCAGAAGAACTGCATGTATCGGGCGAATACATGGGCGAGCGGCAGGAACAGCAGCAGTCGACGATTCGGTTTCATGGCGATGTCCGGCATGGAGTTGACGCCGGAATAGGTGATGAACACGAAATTGGCATGCGTCAGTTCAACGCCCTTCGGGGTACCAGTGGATCCCGACGTATATACGATGGTGGCTAGATCGGAGCCTTTGACCGCTTGTTCACGTTCAAGGAATTCGGCGTCGGAGACCGCGCGGCCGTATTCGATGATCGTGTCAATTGCACCAAGTCCGATGACGTACACGTCGCCAAGATCCGGGCACTGATCACGGACGGATTCGATTTTGTCGCGCTGGAAATCATCCTCAGCGAACGCCATCTTGACATTGGCATCATTGAAAATCATCTTCACCTGCGCCGGCGAATTCGTTTCATAGACCGGAACGGTAAGGGCGCCGATGGACATGATGGCCACATCAAGCGCGGTCCACTGCCAGCAGGTATGCGCGATAATGGATACCGAATCTCCAGGCATTACGCCACGAGCGATAAGTCCTTTGGCGAGGGCGACGACCTTGTTTTTGAACTCCGCAGCGGTGAACGCCACCCATTCGCCCTGAGCGTTCTTGTATTCGACAAGATTGTCGTCAGGAGTGCGTTCCACACGCTCCTCAAGTACTGAGAAGATGTTTTTGTCCGAGTCAATTCCCTGTTCCAAAGGGCGCGTGTATTCCTTGATCATAAGCTTCTCGCTCCTCGAAATCTAATGTACAGACAGCATCATAGCCGGAATACCGCACTTTTTCTTTAAGGCCACGACCCCAGGACAACGACAACACCCGTGGATATGGCCGTTACAACGGTTTCAGTTCAACCCGCATCGGCCTCACTCTGCCCGACGGATCCGCATAATCACGTCCTCCGCTCTTGAGGCCCCAATGCAGGCATCCATCGGCGCAATGTTCCGAGCCACCTTCAACACGAGCGAAACGCTCCCCCTTGGCGATGACGGCCCCGACCGGTCGCGTAGTGACCGCGGGTTCAAACGTCGACGTCAGGCTTCCCGTTTCCGCACCGTGGCGAAGCGTTACCACGGATTTGCCCGCCACTTTGCCACTGAAGGCGACCACACCATCCGCGGGCGCGATGATGGCGTCTTGCGGCCGTGCACGCAAATCCAAACCGCGATGCCCAGGCAACCATTGTTTAGCCGGCGCATCATATTCGCCGATTACTTGCGCGTGCTCCAAAGGCCACTGCATTGATGTGCGGCATGCCGCTTGTGCGACTTCATGCGCCACGTCATCAGCCGATTGCGCGTATGCCGACGCCGTAGGTTGCGCGCAGCATATCGTGAACGCGATGTTCGCCAATACGCATACGGCCATCGCCGCGGCGCACCGGTGCCGGTTGCGCTTGTCAATGTCATCGGACATCTTATTGTGTCGAACACGCCGACGGTATTCCCATTTGTTCATGAGGCCTCCTGTGGTCCGCGTCTCTATCCGGGAATCGATATCATGGCACGTTCGAAGACCGCCCGTCGACTTGGAACGACCTTGTGGTCGGAGAACAACACTTATCCACAGATGCCGGGCGTGTCGCGCCATGACATGCCAAAACGCCACCGAACGTGGCATACGATGGGACACATGAGTGACAACACTACGCAACGCAAGGCATTGCAGCAGTTGGAGAGCGAGCCGTCCGAGGAACGCATCGCCTACTACCGCAAGCCATTCATGGTGCTATGGGCCGCCATTCAGGAGGCTTCAAGCGAGCTGCAGGACGATTACACGCTTTCACCCGAATTGTCCCAGTTATGGGTTGGCGAGCAAATACGGCAGGTTTCGGATTCGCTAGTGGATCGGCTCGCGGAAATCGCCGTGGCGCATGGCGAGTCAAAATCGAATGTGGCACGTGCGGCCAACGCAAGTCCCGACAACGTCATACGTCGCTTCCCTCGACTCAAGGCTGATGCGGCACACGACCGCACACTCATTGACGACGTGCTCGATTCGTTGGAATAGCAGCGAAAAGTTCTTATGGAAACAAAAAAGCCCTTGGAAAACCAAGGGCTAAAAAGCTCCTGCGACTGGGCTTGAACCAGTGACCGTTCGATTAACAGTCGAATGCTCTGCCAACTGAGCTACGCAGGAATATGTTCCGGAGTACCCGAAACTGCGCTCCTGCGACTGGGCTTGAACCAGTGACCGTCCGATTAACAGTCGGATGCTCTGCCAACTGAGCTACGCAGGAATATGTTCCCACCGGAAGACTTAGCTTCCGTGCACAAGTCACATATATTACACGAATCAGCCATTTACGCAAATCATACGTATCACAGCGTGTCGCAACGTCACCATTCAAGCTCTTCGATATCCATCGGATGCTCGTTGACCTCAATCGATGACACACGTCCATCATGCATGCGAATTACACGGTCCGCAATCGGCGCAATCGCAGAATTATGCGTCACGATCACCACTGTCGCGCCCTTCTTGCGGCTCATGTCCTGCAGAATGCGGAGCACTTGCTTGCCGGTGTTGTAGTCAAGCGCGCCGGTCGGTTCGTCACACAGCAGAATCTTCGGATTCTTCGCTACCGCTCGAGCGATCGCCACACGCTGCTGCTCGCCGCCCGACAACTGCGCGGGAAAATTGTCGACGCGGTCCGCAAGCCCTACGTCGGCGAGCGCCTGTCGGGCGTCTTGTGCGTCGGGAACGATTTGTGAGGCGAGTTCCACGTTTTCGCGTGCGGTGAGGTTGGCGACGAGGTTGTAGAACTGGAATACGAAGCCGATGTCGGTGCGGCGGTATGCGGTGAGTTGTTTGGGTGTGTAGTTGGAGATGTCTTTGCCGTCGATGATTACTTGTCCTGAGGTATTGGCGTCCATGCCTCCTAGGATGTTGAGCACTGTTGATTTGCCTGCGCCGGATGCGCCGAGGATGATGGCGAGTTCGCCTTGTTCGATGGTGAAGGAGACGTTGTCGTTGGCGGTGATGGTGGTGGATCCCATGTGGTAGAGCTTGGTGCTGTTTTTCATTTCGATGTATGCCATGTTCCGCTCCGTTTTCTTGTTTGGCGTCCATGCCGTTTTTGTTTGTTGTTTTTAATATACGACTAAAGTGGTGTTTGTGGTTCCACGCCGAGGGAAAGGATTTTCCATCGATGTCTCCGATGATGCCGCCCGTTTGCAGACGTTGTTGTATAGTTCCTATTCCGCCGATGTTGTCCGGCAGTTGGAGCGTCCTTTGTTGGATGATGGTGTGCCGTTGATGCGTATGGCTGCTTCTGCGGTGGCTCATGTGACGTTGTCGTTGCTTGATGATGAGGATTTGGATGTTGAGGATGCGCGGGTCACGGTGTTGGCTGGCGCTGGGGACAATGGTGGCGATGGCTTGTATGCGGGGGCTGAGTTGGCGCGTGAGGGTGCGCAGGTTACCGCGGTTGCTGTTGGCCGTTCGTTGCATGAGGATGCGTTTAGGGCGTTTGTTCGTGCGGGTGGGCGTGTGTTGGTGTTGGATCCGGCGGCTGATATTTCTGGGTGCACGTCTGGTTTTTCCGCGGGTGAGGCTGGTGAGCGGCTGCAGGCTGCGGTCGAGTGTGCGCGGGGTGCGCATGTGGTGCTTGATGCTATGACGGGGATTGGCGTGGTCGGCGCGTTGCGTGGTGTCGCTGGCACGTTGGCTTCGTCTTTGGGTATGGATGGCGTGTTGCCGGACAAGCCTGCGTTGCCGAACAATGACCCTTCCGCTGATTTGCCGTTGGTGGTGGCCGTCGATGCGCCGTCGGGTGTGGGTGTTGATGATGGTTCGTTGCCGGGGCCGTATATTCCTGCGGATGTGACGGTGACGTTCGGTGCGATGAAGCCGTGTGCGATGGTGCCGCCGGCTTCGTATGCTTGCGGACGGATCACGTTGGTCGATTTCGGTTTCGATGTCGATGATGCTGTTCCGTTTGCCGAGATGACGGATGGCGATTTTGTGGCGGATTCGGTTCGTCTTCCGTCTCTTGCGGATGGCAAGTATTCGCGTGGAGTGGTTGGTTTGGTGACTGGTTCGGCGCGGTATCCGGGTGCTGCCGTGTTGTCGGCGAGGGCCGCGGCGTGCGCGAATGTGGGCATGGTGCGTTATCTGGGGCCACAGCGTGCGCAGGATATGATATTGTCCGTGTTGCCGGAGGCTGTGTTGGGCAAGGGCCGGGTGCAGTCGTGGGTGGTTGGATCCGGCGTGCCCGCCGAGGGTGACGTTGCTTCCGGTGATGACATGCAACGTGCGACCATTGCCGCGCTGCTGGATCATTACGCGTTGGAGGATGGCGATGGCTCGCGGAACGAGCGGGCGGAGGGCATGCCTCCCATTGTGGTTGATGCCGGCGCGTTGGATTTGCTGCCGTGCCATGTTGTGCCGCAGGTCGTTATCACTCCGCATGCCGGCGAATTGGCCGCATTGCTGAATCGGTTGGATGCCGATATGGCTGATGTTGTTTCCAGGCAGTGGGTGGAGGCCCGGCCATTGCGGGCGGCGTTGCGCGCGCATGAGCTTACGGGGGCCACGGTGCTGCTTAAGGGCGCGGTCACCATTGTGGTTGGAGCTGATGGAGATGGGAACACGCGGATCATCCTGTCCGGGCGCGCGCCTGCCTGGATGGCCACCGCCGGTTCGGGCGATGTGTTGGCCGGCGTGTTGGGCGCGTTGCTGGCGCAGCAGGACGACATGCTGTCCGACGATCCGGCTTTGGTTCCGGAGGTCGCCGCGGCCGCCGCGTATATGCATGGGCTTGCCGGCGCGATGGCCAGCGGGTCGGAGCAGCGCGGATGGCATCGTCCGCATCTGTATGGGCATGCGGGCAAGACTCCGGCGAGCGCGATCGGGCATCCGATTGTTGCCGGTGATGTCGTCGCGGCTGTTCCCCGGGCTTTTGGCGAGCTGCTCCGCTGACCGTTTCGTGGAGGGTCATTCCACTGATTTCAATGCTTCGAGCATGTCCACCGTTTCGAGCTGGCGGTATACGATCCAGCCGAGCACGGCTAGTACCACGGCCACGACGATGGCCGGGGCCGCCAATGCGATCCAGCTGATGGCGGGGTCGAACATGACTTCGTCGGGTGGCACTTCGGTGATGATGTATCGGTGCAGCCATTCTCCGAAGCCGTATCCGGCGAGTATGCCCAGCAGTGACAGCAGGATCGTTTCGCGGTAGATGTACATCGTGGTCTCGCTGGTGTGGAAGCCGAGCACTTTGATCGTGGATAGCTCGCGTATGCGTTCCGACACGTTGAGGTTGGTCAGGTCGTAGAGGATCACCACGGCCAGCAGCACGGCCACGAGAATCAGCACTTCCATGATCTGGTTGAGCGATCCCACGATTGTGGACACCATGTTCTTCTGCGTCGTGTTCTGCACGACGCCGCGCACGGCGGCCAGTTTCATGAATTTGGCGCCTTGGCGTTCCGTGTTGGCGTTGCTGTGGTCTTTCAGTCTGACCATGTATGCGTTTGTGCTGTACTGGTCGCCGAACACGTGTTCGTAGCATTGCGCGTTCATGAATATGAAATGGCCGATGTACATTGCGCTGATGCCGGCGACTTTGATGGTGCGTTGCGCGCCGTTTTCGTCGTTTACCGTGAAGGTGTCGCCGACCGAGACGTTGAGCATTTCGGCGAGCCGTTCGGAGATTACCGCGCCATTGTTGACCAGTATCTGTGGTTGGTGTGTTTTGCGGTCGCGTAATGTCAGGTATTCGTTGAAGTTGTATGCGTCGTCGGTGGCCAGCAGGGTGATCGACTGCTTATCGTTCTCCTTGCCTGCGGTTTTCGACAGTTCCTCGTAGCGCACCGCTGTCGAGGATTGGACGGTTTTGCCCTTCAGCGTCGTGGCGATTTCCTCGCGTTGCGCGCTGTTGGTGTCGGATTCCTCGGCGACGATCAGGTCGTAGTGGATGAGTTCCTCGAACTGTCGGTTTCCTATCTGTCCGATCGAGGATTGAACGGCGAGGCCGGCCGTCAGCAGGGATACCGCTCCGCATACGCCGAAGATCGTCATGAACATGCGTGTTTTGTATCGGAAGATGTTACGGGCGGTCACTTTGTGTGTGAAATTCAGACGGTTCCATAGTGGTGGGAAATGTTCCAAAAGAATTTTCGAGCCTTTGGCCGGCGGCTTGGGCAGCAGTAGGCTCGCCGGTTTTTCGCGCAGTTCCTTGGACGCGGCCAGCCATGCCGGCACGACGGCGCTTATCCATGCAAGTGCGAATGCGGCCATGGTGATCCAGGGGTGGAATTTGAGCATGATGTCCGGCATGGTGAATCCCGCGCTGTATGCGTGGGCGACGATAAGCGGCAGCAGCGTGTGGCCGGCGAGCACGCCGATGCATGTGCCCAGGGTGGATGAGGCGAATCCGTATACGGTGAATTTGAGCATCACATCCGCGTTGCCGTAGCCGAGCGCCTTCAACGTTCCGGAATTGGTGCGTTCCTCGTCCACCATGCGTCCCATGGTGCTGAAGGTGACGAGCGCCGCGACGAAGTAGAGGAAGATCGGGAAGATGTCCGCCAGTTTCGCCACGATGCCTTCGATGACCATGTACACGCAGTAGCCTTGCGAGGTCAGGCCTTCGCGGCGGCCGCTGACGGAATAGGCCGGGACGGTGAGATTGTCGATCTTCTCCTCGGCGAGGGTTATCTGCCGTTCGGCTTCGGATATCTTGCGTTCGGCTTCGGGCTTCTGCGCGTTGAATTCGGCGAGTTTGCTCTGGTATTCCGTTTCGGCCTTGTCGATGTCCCTCTGGCCTTGGATAAGCTGCGTGACGCCGTCTGCGACTTGCTTGCCGGCCTGCGACACCGCTTTGCCGAGCTCGTTTTGTTTTTCGGCTATCTGTTTGGATGCCTGTGCGAGATTGTCCGCATTGCTCCGATACGCCTGCGAACCTTGGTCGAGCCGCGCTACGGCGTTCTGGTATTGTTGCAGTCCCGCATTGTAGGCGTTCAGCTGTCTGTTGTATTCGGCGCAGGCTTCGTTGTACTGGTTGATCGCCATGTCGTATTTGCCGCGTATTTGTTCGTAGAGTTTGCCGGTGATGCCGGTCTGTTCCCATTTGCCGAGCGTCGCGCCGACTTTGTCGAGCACGGTTTTGCTTGTTTCGAGTTGTTCTCGCGCCGCGTCCAGCTGCGTTTTGCCGTTCGCCAGCTGGTTCCATGAATCGGAGAGCTGGTTCTGTCCTTGAGCCAGTTGCGTCCGTGCCGCCTGCAGTTGCGTCTGTCCGGAGGCGACCGACGCGTTAGCCGAGGCCAGTTGCGCTTGCGCCGTGGCCAGCTGGGCCGCGGCCGCCAAGTCCCACATCGACCAGCGTCTGCACTGGATCGGCCGCGTTCTTGACGAGTTCGGAGGCGAGTTCCACGTTCTCCTTGGCGGTGAGGTTGGCCACCAGATTGTAGAACTGAAACACGAATCCGATGTTGTTGCGCCGGTAATCGGTCAGTTGCTTCGCGTTGAAGTCCGAGATGTCGACGCCGTCGATGATGACCTTGCCTTCGGAATTCGTGTCCATGCCGCCCAGGATGTTGAGCACCGTCGATTTGCCGGCTCCGGATGATCCCAGAATGATCGCAAGCTCGCCGCGTTCGATGCCGAAACTCACATCGTTGTTGGCGGTGATTGTGATGTCGCCCATATGGTAGCGCTTGAAGCTGTGCACCATTTCGATATATGCCATCGTCGGCCCCTTCCTAATGCTTTCCACTAGGACACCCGTCTATTCAGACAACATGTTGATTTAATTTCGGATTGATTGTATGTTCGAAATGGTCGGCATGACAATCATCACAATCTCCGAAAACGTCTAGATTAGCCTTTTTCAAAAACCCAAGCGAGCCTTTCCGCCCCAATGACTTTCAGGAAACGCCGCACGCGAAGACGAAAACGTCCTTCACGAACATGGGTACGGTACACTGGCGGAAGACAGACGCACGCTACAAGAAGGGTTTCCCGATGACCGTTGCAGTTCCGACCATCACCGACGTCGTTTTCGATTTCTGCGGAGTGTTGCTGGATTGGCGGACACGGGCATGCCTTGAAGGCAGATTCGACGACGCGACCGTCGACCGCATCTGCGCCGACGACGACCCCTGCGGCTTCTTCGGATACGAGGACCGTATGGACGCCGGGGAGGACTTCGATTCGATATGGCCCGATGTGGTGGCCGAGCAGGGAGAACGCGTCGCCGGGATCTTCCGTTATTACATCGCGCATTACGACGACGCGCTGCCACGCATGCTGCCCGGCATGGAGCGGCTGCTGCGCGATCTGAAGGCGGCCGGCTATGGCGTGTGGGGATTGACGAATTGGTCCCATGAGACGTTCCATTTCGCATTCGAGAAGTTCCCGCAGCTTGCCGAACTGCTGCAGGGCACCGTCGTCTCCGGCGTGGAGAAGATGCACAAGCCGAACGCCGACATCTACGAACTGGCGATGAGCCGTTTCGGCCTAAGCCCCGAGAGCAGCGTGTTCCTCGACGACACCGCGAAGAACGTCGCCGGGGCGCGGTCGGCCGGCATGCACGCCTTCCGTTTCGTCGACGCCGACCAGGCGCGCAGGGACCTGGAATCCTTGGGCGTGCGCGTGTGAGCGCGGCGGACGTACGCCTGCGTCCCGCGGAACGGGCCTCGGCCATGCGCCCATATCATCGTCCGCTGTAGGCCGCACATCCACCGACCGCGTGTCCACTATGCAAAACGAAGCGCTATAAATCGTCGTTTCGTAAAGCGACGCTGGTATAAATGGGCGTTATGACCCTCCTTCAGCTGAAATACATCGTCAAAATAGTGGAATGCGGCTCCATGAACGAGGCCTCGCACGAGCTGTACGTATCCCAGCCCGCGTTGAGCTCCTCGGTGAAGGAGCTTGAGAACGAGCTCGGCATCGAGATCTTCACCCGTTCCTCCCAAGGCATCGCGTTGACCGTGGACGGCGCGGAATTCCTCACCTACGCGCGTCAGGTCCTCGATCAGGCGTCGCTGCTGGAGGAACGGTACAAGAACGCGAAACCCCGCAAACAGCTGTGCTCCGTGTCCACGCAGCATTACATGTTCGCCGTGGAGGCGTTCGTGGAGATGATCGACTCCACCAAGTCCGACGAATACGAGTTCACCATCCGCGAGACCCGCACGAAGGACATCATCAACCAGGTGGCGAACATGCTTTCGGAGATCGGCATCATCTACCTGTCCGACTTCAACAAGGACGTGATTGGCAAGCTGCTGCGCGAGAAGCATCTCGAGTTCCATCCGCTGTTCCGCGCGCCGTTGCACGTGTTCATCTCGCGCGACAATCCGCTGGCCGGCAAGAAGAAGGTCACCATGGACGATCTGAAGCCGTTCCCGTTCATCCAATACGAGCAGGGCGAGGAAGGCAGCTTCTTCTTCGCGGAGGAGGCCGTCTGGCCGGAGTACTCCCCCAAGCAGATCAACGTGACCGACCGCGCCACGATTCTGAACTTCATCATCGGCCTGAACGGCTACACGGTGTGCACCGGCATCGACAACGGCGATCTCAACAACGAGAAGATCGTCACCGTGCCGCTCGACACCGATGAGACGATGCTTGTCGGATGGATCACCAATGAGCGCGCGAAGCTGTCCAAGGCCGCCGAAACGTACTTGGAGAAGCTCAAGTCGGTGGTCGCCAGCCACGGCTACACGCTCATCGACTGACCCCGGAACAGAGGAACCACAACGAAAAGGCACTGTACTGCCCGAAAGCAGCACAGTGCCTTTCTGTCATATCCGAGATTATAACAGCCGATGAGCGCGGTTCAGCGCGAACGCCGCAGTCAGGCGCCGTACTGTTCCAGGTACGCGTCGGCGGCGGCCTTGATCTCCGGTGTGACGTACGGGGTGCCGTCGGCGTTCTGGATGTGCTGGCCGGCTTCGAAGATCTCCTTCACGTTGGCGATGGCGAACACCGGGAAGCCGAATTCGGCTTCGACGGCCTTCACCGCGGATGTGTCGGAATCCTTGGTCTTCTCCATGCGGTCCACGCTCAGTACCAGGCCGATGACCTCGACGTTCGCCTCGGCCTTGAGCTTCGGGATGACCTCGCGCACAGCGGTGCCGGCGGTCATCACGTCGTCGACGAGCAGGACCTTCATGCCGTCCGCAAGCTGCGTGCCGACCATCATGCCGCCGTCGCCATGGTCCTTCTTCTCCTTGCGGTCGAAGGTGTAGCCGACCTCCATGCCATGGGCGGACGTCAGCGCGATGGCGGTGGACACGCCCAGCGGGATGCCCTTGTAGGCAGGGCCGAACACGGTGTCGACGTCCTTGGGCAGGTTGCCCGCCTCGATCTCCTCGACAATCTTCTCGGCGTAGAACGCGCCGAGACGGGCGATCTTGCGTCCGTCGTTGAATGCGCCGGCGTTGATGAAGTACGGCGACTTGCGGCCGGACTTCAATGTGAACTCGCCGAATTTCAACGCCTGCGATTCCAGCAGGAACTCGGTGAAACGATGGTCGAGCGATGCGGTCATTTGCTTGTTCTCCTTACATTGATCGATTACGAAATTTCAGCGCCAGGTCTCGCCTTTGGCGAGCTTGTCGGCGAGTTCGGGACGTTCGTCGAGCAGATCGTCGAGTTCGCGGGCCACGCGCAGCGGCGCGGTCGGCTCGAACAATGCGGCCGCGCCGACTTCGACGGCGTTGGCGCCGGCATACAGGTATTCGAGCGCGGTCTCGCCGGAGTCGATGCCTCCGATGCCGATGATCGGTATTTCTGGCAATGCGGCGCGCACGCGCCATACCGCGGCCAGTCCGACCGGCAGGACGGCCGGGCCGGACACGCCGCCGGTGACGTGCGTGATGACCGGCTCGCCGGTGCGGATGTTGATGCGCATGCCGAGCAGCGTGTTGATCAGGCTCAATGCGTCGGCTCCGCTTTCCACCGCGGCTCGTGCCGGCACGGTGATGTCGGTGACGTTCGGGGTGAGTTTGACGATCATCTTCTTGTCGGTGAGCTTGCGCAGTCTGGTGATGAGGCGGCTCAAAGCCACCGGGTCGGTGCCGACGCTCATGCCGCCTGCGGACACGTTCGGACAGCTCACGTTGATTTCCAGCATGTCGGCCGGGGAATCGTCGAGCTTGGACACGACTTCCGCGTAGTCGTCGTCGCAGTGTCCGGCGACGTTGGCGATGACGGTGGCGTTGATGGCCTTGAGTTTCGGCAGATCGTCCTCAAGGTAATGGTCCACGCCGGGATTCTGCAGGCCGACGGCGTTGATGTTGCTGGAGGGGCCTTCCGCAGTACGGATGCCAGGATTGCCTTCCCATGGCACCGGAGACACGCCTTTGGTGGTGACGGCGCCCAGCTGGCTCACGTCATAGAACCAGCGCACGGCAGCATATTGGAACGTGCCGGAAGCGGTCGCCACCGGATTCTTCCACGGGATACCAGCCACCTGGGTGGGATGCTTCCATTCGTGCTGTTCGTACAGGTTCGCATGTTGTTCTGCGGTCATGCTCACTCCCCCCATCCCAATTGTTCGCGGGTGAACACAGGTCCGTCCGAGCAGACCTTCAATCGTCCTTCGGCGGTGTCGACGGTGCACAGCACGCATGTGCCGTATCCGCAGCCCATGCGCTGTTCCAAGCTCAGCTGTGCCTCGATGCCGCGTTTCGCCGCCCATGCGGCGACGGCCTTCATCATCGGCAACGGCCCGCATGAGAGGATGACCGGCTTCAGCTCGCCGTTCACCAGTTCATTTTCAATACGGTCAAGGAGCGTTACGACATTGCCTTCGGATTCGTCGATGCTGTATGTCTTGTCCGCGTACCGGCCGACGTATCCGTCTCCGAAACGCACGTTGCGGTATCCGAACACCGCGGTGCTCGTCGACCCCTCCGATTCGGCGATGGCCTGCGCGGCGCGCACCAGCGGCGGCACGCCGAGACCGCCGGCCACCAGCACGTAGTTCGCGTTCTCCTTGGTGTTGAAGGAGTTGCCGAGAGGACCCATCACCCGAATGGTGTCGCCCGCACGCAATTCGGAGAATTCGGCGGTGCCTTTGCCGACGACGGCGAAGATAAGGCTCACCTCATCGCCATCCACTTCGGCCACGCCGAACGGGCGGGGCATCAGTCTGCTCGGATTGTTGGAATACACGTCGACGAACTGCGCCGGCTTGGCATGTCCCGCGATGAATTCGTCGCGGAATGTCAATCGGTACACGCCATCGGCCAGCATGCGGTTGTCGACGATTTCGACCGTGTGCCTGCTGGGGAAGAATCCCGCTTCCCTCGCCTGGCCGACGGTCGGCATGAACGTTGCTGCGGCGGTCATGACTCCCTTTCCTGTGTTTCGTTCGATTGTTCTGGTAGCTTACGGCAGTACCGCGCGCAGATTGTCGCGCATGTCCTTCGCGGCCTCGCGCGCCGATTCGGCGACCAAGTCGAGCGCATCGTCTGCGCT
>SKEO01002283.1_pt1 | contig 13531 bp, 9 predicted proteins | sample 4826801 | NCBI WGS metagenome assembly SKEO01 (sample SAMN11008807, study PRJNA524170) | human gut metagenome | biome: Human fecal sample; material: Feces; isolation source: fecal sample from pouch patient p3 | host: Homo sapiens | place: Israel: Tel-Aviv | collected 2016-02-25 | reverse complement strand
TAATTAGCCTTCCCCTCGAGGGGAAGGTGCCCCGAAGGGGCGGATAGGGCACTGGCGGTATGAAAGAGAGTGGGGAAATGCGTCTCTAGCAGGCGATTTACGGCACCCCCCGAGCACCGATTCTTGTAAACGGCGATACCCGAAAGTAGTATTCAAGTCACCTGACACTTGGGAATCCTAATCCCCAATCCCTAGCCACTAGTCACCAGTCACTAGTCACTAGTCACCAGTCACGCCTTCGTATAGACTTTATGATCCAGTACGCAGACGTCAGGGAGATTTCTGTATTTTTCTGCATAGTCACAGCCATAGCCGACGATGAATTCATCCGGAATTTCAAAACCGACATACTTCACATATACATCCGCTTCGCGGCGTTCCTTCTTATTGAGACAGATGGCAAGCTCCACCGAAGCCGCGCCTCTTTCCTTCAGGAGCGGCACGAGATTGGACATGGTGATGCCGGTGTCGATGATATCCTCGACCACGATGACATGCTTACCGCGGATGTCCTTGTCAAGGTCTTTCTTGATCTTGACATGCCCGCTCGATACGGTGCTGTTGCCATAGCTCGACACGCACATGGTATCGAGCGTGACCGGCAGATCGATCGAGCGCATCAGGTCGCAGAGGAAAGGCATCGCCCCTTTCAGAATGCCGACAAGTACGACATCCTTCCCTTCGTAGTCCTTTGTGATCTTGGCGCCGATTTCTTTCACTTTCGCTGCGATCTGCTCTTTCGTCACAAGTACGGTTTTGATGTCTTTCGATAAATTTTCCATGATATTCTCCTGTCAATGAAATGTGAAGTAAAAAGTATAAATCGAGGTTAGCCCATGGGGCGTATCGCCCCTTGACTCTTTGCGAAAGAGGTTCAGCGGGTTCTATGGGTTCAAGAGGTTCAAAAAGGGGTGGTGCGGCGCATAAAAAATCAAAAGCGCCGCGGAGCTTTTGAATATGCGGTATTCACGAAAGGCGGGAGACCTGTGAACCTTTGGAACCTTCCGTCGGATGATTCCTCGCATTGCATGAAAATGCAAGAGCAAAATCAAACAACGATTTAATCAGTATTTCCCCAGGGATTAGGAGCCTCGAGTGACTGGTGGCGCGTGACTGGATACCACCTTCTGGCATCGCCACCATCTATACTCTGCGGCGCTTCTATCTTTTTATGCGCCGCACCACCATTTCGCATTTCTCATTTCTAATTTCTCATTCAAGCGAGGCTTTCAAACGCAATCAAGGGACGGCACTCCTAATCCCTAGTCACTCATTTCCGCCAAACCAGATCGTCAGCAGCAGGTACTCTTTGGTCTCCTTCGTCACACGGCCGTATCGACTGCCGCGAAGGAGACAGGTCCAGTAGATCTCTTTTTCATCAGCGGCAACGGGCCAATACGGTCGGAGCGCAGCGGGGATGCCGGCGTCCTGCAGGATGCGCTTGATAGACTTCGTCCCGTCCATCCCCAGCGCCGCCATGCGCTCGCCCGGTCTTGGCATACGAAGCCTGACTTCCCCTACCTTTTCGGCATCCAGCAGGTATTGGTTACGAGCCGGATGCTCCGGCGGCTTCCCAAGTCGCACGGCCTCCATGTGCCAAAGCATGTCTGCGCTGTCCTTGCCACTTATTATAGCCATCTCTTGCTGTTTATCCACATCTTTTTGGGTGAACTTTTCAAAAAAATGCTTCGCGAGAAGGAAAAGACCGCTTTCCTCCTGTTTTTTGGTATTGCCTTTGTAGAAATAGAGATAGCGCCGGCCGATCTCCATCACCACATGCGCCGTCGAAGTGAGCTTCCCCGTCTCGCCGTTCTCTGCGAGAAAAGCGAGACGCGAAAGGCTTTCAAAATCAGAGGAACCCTCGCCCATGTGCATAAGCATCCGCCGGAGGACACGCCGCCGCATTGCAAGAGGCAGGCCGCGAAAGGCATCCTTCTCGATGCTTCCCTCTTTCCCGTGAGAAGTGAGCCATGCCTCTGCTGCCTCCTCCATCCAGGCATCCTCGCTTCGAAGGATATCCGCCGTATGCAGGAGCGTCTCCACCAGATTGGGATTATAGGAAAGCATCTCGGGGAGAAGCTGGTGACGAATGCGGTTTCGCGTCGCATCCAACTCATCATTCGTGGCATCATGGCAGGGAGCATACGGAAAGGCAGTGAGGAAATCTTCGATCTCTTTCTTCGTGACCGTGAGGAAGGGACGGATCAGCTCCTCATGCTTTGGCGCCATGCCCGACAGACCGCGCACGCCGCTGCCGCGCAGCAGATGAAAAAGGATCGTCTCAGCCTGATCGTCTGCATGATGCGCGAGTGCGATCACGGTATACCCCGCTTCCCTCTGCACTTCCCTGAGCGCCTCATAGCGGAGCGTTCGCGCCACCGTCTCGACGGAGCCGCCGCCTAAGCGCCTTTTCTCCTCGACATAGACATCCCTGCGAAAGAAGGGTATCCCAAGCTGCTCACAGATGCGCTCCACATACCGTGCCTCTTCTTCTGCCTCCTCGCGCAAATGATGCTGCACAAGACAGCAGCCGACGGAGAGCCCTTCCTGCTCTGCGATGTCATGCAGAAAGAGCAGAAGCCCGAGCGAATCCGGCCCGCCGGACACCGCCGCGAGGATCCGCTCCCCTCTCTGCCATAATTTCTTTTCCCGCGCAAAGGAGAGGATCTTCGCGATAAAAGGAGATGATTGTTTTTTCATAGTTTGCTCCTGGGAAAATAGGGACTTGGAACTAGTAGCTAGGGATTAGGGATTGGGATTAGGAATGAAGGTGGCGGCTACGCCGCGGAGTATACATAGGGCGATACCCGCTGGAAACGTCAAACGTCAGACGTCAGACGTCAAATTTCTGATGTCTGACGTTTGATGTCTAATGTCTCCCAGTCTTTTAGTCTAATCCCCAGTCCCCAGTCACTAGCCACTAGCCACCCCTTACTTTTCTGTCGGTGAGATAACATCCGCATCGAGCAATCCTTCGGAGAGATCGCGGTCGCTCACCGTGATCTCCGAGAGAGCAAAGTACTCCATAAGGCTGTCTAAGATGACGACGCCGGCCACGATGATATCGGCGCGGGACGGCAAGAGGCCTTTCATATGGCACTTGTCATCGTAGGACATTTGAGATAATTTTTCGAGGATCTCCAACACATCCTCGGGATGGATCACGTAGTCCTGCACCTTCGACGAATCATACACTTCGAGCTCCTGAAGCATCGAAGCCAGTGAGGTGACCGTCCCGCCGACACCGATCCAGCGCTTGACATTCCGCATGGACTCCATGAGATCCGTCTCACGGAAAAGCGTGAAGCAATGCTTCTTCAGCTCACCGCGGCCTCTGGCCGTGGTGGTATCGAACTGCTTCGAGCAGCGCACGCACCCGAGGCGGAAGCTGTGGCGCGCTCCGACATCGGTGCCGAATCCCACGCAGATCTCTGTCGAGCCGCCGCCGATATCGACGACGGACGTGATGACGCCGGACGTCCCGGCCGCGCCGATGTAGCTATAGTACGCTTCCTCCTTCCCCGAAAGAATGCGGACAGGCACGCCGAAGGCTGCCGTCACTTCATCAGCGAATTCCTCCCCATTCGACGCATCGCGCATGATGGACGTACCATAGGCGAAGATATCCTTCGCCCCTTCGAGCTTGGCCATGGCGGTAAATTCCCCCACAGCAGAGAGCGTCCTTTCCTTTGCCCCCTGACCGATGGTCGCCTTATCCGTCATGCCTTCCCCCAGCCTGGTGCTGCGAAGTTCTTTTCTGAGGATCTTCCACTCCCCCTTTTCATCCTTTTCTGCCATCAAAAGGCGGACCGAATTCGTTCCGATATCAATGATCGCGCGCATAAGAGCCTCCTTGTACTTAGGATACGCTACATTCTATTCATCAGAAAAGCATAAAAGGAGACATAACCTGTTCGTTACATCTCCTCTCATGCTCAGTCAGAATGGCGGCCACCGCGACCGCCCCGTTTGGATTCTACATTTCTCTTCAGATCCAGAAGCCGTTCATCGCTGTCCTTCAGGAAACGGTTCAGCTTGTCTTCAAAAGAAGCGGGGGCTTCATGACGCTGCGAACGATAACCGCCGGCAAATGGACGGCGCTCGGTCATACGCGGCGCTTCATGCAGAGGAGCTCTTCCCTCGAAGCCTTCTTTTCTCTGGAAACGATGCTCGCTTCCTTCCTTCTTCGTGAAACGGGCCTCCTTCTTTTCTTCCGTCTTCGGCTGCGCCTGCTTGACAGAAAGCGCGATCTTGCCCTTCGCATCGATGGAGATGACCTTCACCTTCACCGTATCCTTCACCTTGAGATACTGAGCCACATCGCTCACGTATTCATTGGCGACTTCTGAAATATGAACCAGACCCACCTTGTTTTCCGGCAGCTCCACAAACGCACCAAATTTCGCGATTCCTGAAACGGTACCTTCCACGATACTTCCGACTTCTAAAGCCATCTAACAACAAAATCCTCTCTGGGAAACGGCATCCGCCTCCCCAATGCCTGCGATATAAATACGATTTAAATTATACGTGATTTTCTAAGGAATAGCAATAGGAACGGGGCCGTGGACAGCCCTTTGCTTCCGCTTGAAAACCATGCTCTGCGGTCTGATCTCTCCCGATCTCCCAAAGTCTCATCTCACATAAGGCACTTCTCCGGGCTTCACAAGACCGAGCTCCTGACGAGCCTTCTTTTCAAGCTGTCCGTCATCCTTGAGATCCTCACGCTTCTTTGAGAGCTCCGCCTTCTCCTTGGACAGTCTCTCCTTCTCCTCCAAAAGCAGAGTCTCCTGCTGGCGGATCTGATAGAAATGATACCCGCTGCGCAAGACGATGCAGAGCGAGAAAAGAACCACGATGACGAAAAGGACACGCAGGATCGGGCTATGCGGAAAAAGCCGCACCAGAAACGGCGGTTTCCTTCTCCTAGTCACGAGGCTCCCTCCCTAAGAGCTGGTTCACCAGCTTGTACACCTTCGGCTCTGCAGCGAGCTTTCTTTCATACGCCGCCTTCTTCTCCGCTTCCGCAAAGCCATAATCCAGCCATGTCCGGGCTTCCTTCCAGCGATCCGTATCATCGTAGAGTGCCACGATCATGAGACGGCCATCGCGCTCCGCAGAAGCGACGAGGCAATCACCCGCCGCTTCCGTCATGCCCGTCTTCACGCCATTCGCCCCTTCATAGTGGCTCGTCAGAAATTCATTGCGGTTTTCCACATTGCGATAGACCCCATTCCGATAAGTCATCGGATACACAGGACGCTTCACGATGTCACGGAAATCATGATTCTTCATCGCATACGCCGCGATCTTCGCCATATCACAGGCCGTCGTATAGTGGTTCGGATCCGTAAGACCATTCGGATTCGCGAAATGGGAATCATGCACACCGATAGAAGCTGCCTTTTCATTCATCATCTCGATGAAACGACCATACGAGCCGCCCACCGTCTCTGCGACAGACACAGCCGCATCATTCCCGGAGATCAGCATCATCCCATACAGCAGCTGGTGAAGCGAGAGCGGCATATCCGGCCTAAGACCGATGTTCGTGCCATCCTGCGCCATCGCACGCGGAGAGATCACCGCATTCTGGTCCAGCTTCGCCTTGCCCTCTTCGAGCGCAATGATACAGGTCAGGATCTTCGTCGTACTTGCAGGATAGATACGGAGACTCCCTTCCTTATCCGCCAGCACCTCGCCCGTATTCCCATCGATCAGCGCAGCCGAGACTGCCTTCGAAGGAGGTGGCGGCACGATCATCGGCGGTGTGGGCGGCGGCGGTGTCACCCAGATGAGCGCGCCCAGCCCGCAGCCGCAAACAATAAGCAACAGAAGTAAAATGGATAGTAATTTTTTCATGGAAATCGTCCTTTGAAAATGAAGGTGCAAGGTTCAGGGTTAGCCTCGTGTGGGCGTGCCGTCCACTGATTGTGGATGAAATCTTTGCTTAAATGAGAAATTAGGAATGAGGAATGAGAAATGAAGGTGGCGGCTTCGCCGCGAGTGTATATAGGGCGATGCCCGAAGGCAGTATTTAAGTCACCAGTCACTAGTCACTCGAAGCTCCTAATCCCTAGCCACTCATCCCTGCTTTCAGGGTTAGCCCGTGGGGCGGGGCGTCCATTGATGGCATGCAAGAGAGGGGGAGCGGGTTCTATAGGTTCAGAGGATTCAGCAGGGGCGGTGCAGCGCATTTCGTCATTCTGAGCAGAGAAAAACGTCGTATGTTAAGGAAGCGCCGCGGAGCTTTGATAGCGCTTCGCGCGCATCGTCATTTCGAGCGCAGCCCTCGATCTTTATTGCAGAACGCTCATCGCCTGATGTGAGGCAGCACCAGGACATCGTTTTCCCTCAGCGCATACACGCTGATTCCCGCAGTGCAAGAAAGATCCCTCGGCTGCGCTCGGGATGACGATACCAGAGAACCCCAGTCACTAGTCACTCCTAGTCCCTAGCCACTCATCCCTAGCTACTAATCCCTAGTCACTAGCCACTAGTTCCCAGCGTCCTTCTTCACTCTTTGATCGATATCAAAATCAATGACGACACGTTCACCGCGATCCTTCCGGATCCCCTGATTCAGCGCCTCGGTATAGGCTCTGCCATCCTCTTCGGAGGACAGCTCGTAAATGACCGTATTTCCGCAGCAAATCCGATCTCCCTCGAGAACGGCATCGGGGACATGCCCTGCGTGATAGAGCTTCACGAGCTTGCCCGCGGTGAGATAGAGACGCTCCTTCTGGCTGTACGCATTGTCCTGGGCGGGTGAGAAGGCTTTCTTTCCATTCACCACGATCCAGTCATCCTTGACCTCGACATGCCTGCCGGAGTACGCATTCATCCATTTGAGATTCTTATGGATGCGGTCACTGGTTTTGGGGTGATTGCCCGGGGCAAGGACCGCCTTGATGCCTGACGGCGAGCTCTCACCGTATTTCCTGCGCAACACTTCCATGGACGCCGCACCGCCTCCCGGGTTATAGCCCGCCTCGACCAGGAACTGGAAGCCCCAGTCATCCGCCTGCTTTTCCTGATCCTTGGTGAAGACCGCATTCGACACATAGTTCGCCGCGATATTTCCCAGAAGGTACTCGCCATACGAGGCGTCTCCGAGATAAATATTCAGCGCCGTCACCAGACCCACGCGCTTTTTGAGGCCGCTCACGCTGTGTCGCTTCTCGCCGTGAGCGATCTCATGCGCCATGACGTAGGCCAGCTCATCATCATCCATCTGATCGAGCGTCCCTTTATTCACGCAGAGCACGCCGCCTAAACTGGCAAACGCATTGATGTCCTCGCTCGGCGACACGTAGACCTTGTAATCACGCAGCACATGCCCCGTATCCTTCAGATTCTGGTACACGGTCTGCACACGGTTATCCGCTTCCGCCGAGTCATAAACGCCCGTCTCCTGCTGGCACTGATCCAGAAGCTGCAGCTGGTTGTGATCGTCCATTTTGGAGTAGTAGCTGGAAATGAAAACCATCGCCGCCGCACCATACAGGATCTTCTCCGCCGTCGACGCCGCATATGCTGTCATCGGCTGCGCCATGGGCGCCGCCACACAGGTCAGCGCCAGAGCCGCAGAGATACTGCGTTTCTTCCATGATCTCATAGAAACACCTCCTCATCATGATCGTGTCATTCTTCTGGTCATATTGTACCACAAAACAGAGAGAGATTTCGGGATGACGATGCGGGAAAAGGATTTGCTATAGGGATGCGGCATTCTCCCTCCTTCCTCTGAAAGGAGACGCCCCGAAGGGGCGGAGGTTGGCTCACAGCGGAATGAAAAGAAATGGGAAGAGGGCTTTCCCCGTTTCGTCCTTCCGAGCGCAGCCGAGGGATGACGATCAGGAGATGCCAATCCGTTTCTTACAAGCCAAAAGCCCATTCCCCGATGAGGAATGGGCTAAGAAAGACAGACCCCGATCTCCGGGCAATGCTATTAAGTTAAGCGGAAGAACGTTCTTGGCTCCCCATCGGGGCTGAGGGGGCTACGTAGCGGTATTGCACGAAAGTGTTGGAATATCGATAGCATCGGACTATTCAACATAACACGCTATACCGCTAGCATGCCCCTATTGCCTTCGGCACTTCCCCCGAAGGGGGAAGCAAGACGTTACGTAGCTAACGATTTTCTTAACTTAATAGCATTAGATCTCCGGGCAGGGGCGATGGTCACTTTTCTCTCTGGAAGAAAAGAAAGATCATCGGGATGACGAGGAGTGTGAAAACTGTCGAGGTAATGAGGCCACCGATGATGACCCAAGCCATAGAGCTTCGTGTCTCTGAGCCGGCCGTCAGTGCGAGGGCTGTCGGGAGCATGCCGACGATCATGGTGAAGGTCGTCATGAAGATCGGGCGCAGACGCGCACGGCCGGCCGCTATGACAGCCTCTTTCGCCGCCATGCCGTGCTGATGCATGAGCGTCAGCGTATAGTCAAGGAGCAGCGTGCCATTCTTCGCGACCACGCCATCCATGACGATGATCCCGATCATGGAATAAATATTGATGGTATCATTCATAAGGAAGAGGAAGAGAAGCGAGCCGATCAGACCGAAAGGCAGTGAGAACATGCGGATGAAAGAGGTCTTCACCGATTCATAGAGGACAGAAAGGATCATGTACACGAGGAGCATCCCCATGAGAAGCGCCGACAAAAGCTCTATGAAGCTTTCACGCATACTGTCAGCCTGTCCGGAGAAGCGGAAATTCACCGATTTCGGAAGGCCTGTCTGGTTGAGATCCTTCGTGAAACGCTGGATGAGCCCATTCAGATCCTGCCCGCCGGGATTCGCACCGATGATGACAGCACGCTGCTTGTCCGTACGCAGGATGGTGATCGGCCCCGTTTCATCTTTGAGCTCCGCCACGTCGGACATGCGGACGATGCCCGCCTGCCCTTTGATCGGGATCGCCGCCAGGTCACTTGTCCTGTACGATTCTCCGCCCTTGAAATAAACATTGATATCCGTGTCATTGCCGTTATTTTGCGGATCATTCGGCAGGACGCCTGCGCCTGCGCCGCTGATCGCGGACGACAGCGTGTCATAGAGAGAGCCGACCGTGACGCCGTAGTATTTCAATTTCTCACGGTCAGGGATGATGGATATCTCCGGCAGCCCCTCCTGATACGTAGAGCTGACATCCGTCACGCCGTAGGCGCCGCTCTTCAGCATCTGCTGCGCCATCTCGGAGGCACGGATAAGATCAGCCATGTCATTGCCGCGCAGCTCCAGGCGGAAGGCGCCCCCGCCATTTCCCAGACCGCCGCCGGCAGTACCGGAGACAGACGCCTGATCCTCCTTGATGCGGACATCGCCGTCTGTGATATTGTCAGCAATCCATGTGCGCATCTCGTTTGTAATAGACCAGATATCACGGCTGCGATCCTGCCGATCGACAAGAGAGACGCGGATACGGCCGGAATTCACCCCGCTGCCCCCACCGACCATTGCCATGTAGGACTTCACCTCAGGCACCTCGGCAAGGTAGCTCTCGAGCTTAGTCGTGACAGCATCCGTGCGCTCGACAGACGCATCCGTCGGGAGCTGGATCTTCACATTGAAGCCACTCTCATCCGTGCGCGGCATGTACTCCATCCCGATCCAGCCGAGCGGCACCATCGCCATGAAAAGGAAGAATGCGATGGCGACACCGCCGAAGAGCTTCTTCTTATGCCCGAAGCTCCAGGCGATGGCCTCTCCGTACTCATCCTCCATCTTCTGCTCGATCTTCTCCACCGTGCGCCAGAGCTTCGTATCCGGGACATGCACGCCGTTCTTGAAAAATTTCGATGCCAGCATCGGTGTCAGCGTAAAGGAGATGAACAAGGAAAAGAGAGAAGCAAAGACGATTGTGAGACCGAACTGCTTGAAAAACTGCCCCGTCATGCTCGACATGAAAGCGATCGGGAGGAAAACCACCACATCGCAGAGCGTGATCGCAATGGCGGCCATGCCGATCTCCATACGGCCCGCCACCGCCGCCTCCTTTGCGTCCTCCCCCTTGGCCAGATGGCGGTGGATATTCTCCAAAACAACGATCGAGTCATCGACAAGGATCCCTACACAGAGCGTCATCCCCATGAGCGACATCATATTGAAGGAAAAGCCTGCCACGTACATGACGAAGAACGTGGAAATAAGCGACGTCGGGATCGCAATGATGACAGACGCCGTCGAGCGCCAGCCACGCAAGAAGAAGAAGAGCACGAGCCCCGTCGTGATGAGCCCTTCAATGAGTGTCGTAAGCGTATTATGGAGCGCCGTGCGCACGTAGTCCGCCGAATCATTCACTACGATGAACTGATAATCCGGATACTCCGCCCGCATATTCTCCAAGACCTTCATCACACCATCTGCCGTCGCGACGAGATTGGCATTGCTGCTCTTATAGATGGAGATCCCGATGGCATCCTGTCCATTGATGCGTGCAAAGCGCGATACCCTCTGGTCCTGACGCACGACCTCGCCCACTGCGGAGATCGGGATCACCGCGCCATTTCCGCAAGTGAGATGGATCTTACGGATATCCTCCACCGTATCATACTGCGCAGAGAGACGGATCTGCGTCTGGCGCGTATCCGTGTAGGACGAGCCCGCCGGTGCCAGCTTATTCTCCTTCTTCAAAGTGGAAATGATATCATTCATCGTGATGCCGTAGTAGGCGAGCTTGTCGCGGTCCACCTTCACCGCGATCTCCTTGCTTCGCCCCCCGTGCAGCTCCACATCCGATACACCGTCTGCCTTCGTGAAATCATTCGTGAAAGTATTATCCGCCATGGAATACATCTCATCCAGCGGATGGCTCGACAATACCGCCAGATCGATGATCGGCGCCGCATCCATATCGCGCTTCTCCACGATAGGATCATCCGCATCATCCGGCAGCTTTCTGCGGATGCGGTTCACCTTCTCCGAAGCATCGATCGCTGCCGCATCCGCATCCGCATCAAAATTCAACTCCAGCGTCACATCCGAACGCCCCGTGCGCGACTTCGACGTGATGTGCTTCACATTCGACACCGAAGACAGCGCATCCTCCAAAGGTTTTGTGATCTGCTGCTCGACCGACTCCGCATCCGCGCCATCATAGCGCACCGACACGATGACATAGGGCACATTGATATTCGGGTACAGCTCCACACCGATGCGCCAATAGCTGTATAGCCCAAGCACCACGAAAAACAGCACGATCATAAAAATGCCGATCGGGTGCGTCACGGAATACCGGGTCAGATTGAATGACTTCATGCATGCCTCCGGAAATAACGATGGAAACGGGAACTAAGTGACTAGTGACTAGTAGCTAGGGATTAGGGGCTAAGGATTAGGGATTGGTCACCAAGGACTAGACATCAGATTCCCGTATCGTCATTTCGAGCGAATCGAGAAATCTTCCTTGCAGACCGATAAACGAAGGATGTGTAAAAGGAGAAATACGTAGCACCTAGGCGTCGTTTCCGTACAGTGCTTATGTGATCCTGACCTGAGTGCAAGAAAGATCCCTCGACTGCGCTCGGGATGACGATACGGGAAAGGGTATCCTCAAAAAGTTTGAAAGCAGGAATGAGTGGCTAGTGACCGGTAGCTGGGGATTAGGGGCGCAAAGTGACTGGTAACTAGTCATTTGAATACGACTTTCGGGCATCGCCCCATAAATATTCGCGGCGAAGCCGCCACCTTCATTCCTAATTCCTCATTCCTAATTCCTCATTCAAACAAATCTTTCATCCGCAATCCATGAGCGCCCCGCCCCAGGGGCTAATCCCTAGTCCTTCACCTCTACGACCATCCCATTTTTGAGCTTTGACAGATTCGTCACAGCCGCCCTCTCGCCAGCTGCCAGACCGCTCCGGATCTCCACCATCTCATCATTGGAAACGCCGAGCGTGACAGGCACCTCTTCTGCGCGGCCATCCTCATCCACCACATAGACCAGTTTCTTCCCATTGTGATCGATGACAGCCGTCTTCGGAAGGAGGAGCACATCCTTCTTCTGCATCGCTGTCACCTCCGTCCGGCCAAACATCCCGCCGCGGATCTGCGCTGCGGGATCTGTGAGTACAAGACGCACCTTGTACGCATGCGTATCCGCATCCATCGCCGGACTGATATAGCGGATCGTCCCCTTCACCGACTCCCCGAGCGAATCGATCGACACATCCAAGCTCATCCCCTCTTGCAGGATCCCGACATCCTGCTCCGCGACCTGACAGTCCAGATACAGCTCACTCGTATCGACGACCGTGAGCAGCTTCTCTCCTGCCGTCGCCCACTCGCCCGCTTCTGCCCTCCGATAGCTTACAATACCGGAAAGAGGAGAAAGAAGCGTCATGTCCGCCTGCTGATTCGTGAGCGCCTCCACCGCATAACGCGCCTTCTCCGCAGCCGCCTCCTTGCCGGCGATCACCGCCGGACGGCCGCCGACAGACTGGCTCGTCAGACCTTCGAGCGCCGCCTTCGCCTCCATCATCGCGCGATACCTGTCATCGCGATCCTGACGGGACACCGCCCCCTCATCGAAAAGCTGCTGGTAACGTTCATACGTCGTCAGCGCATTCTCATAGTCACTTTGCGCCTTCATCGTCCCCGCGTCATACTCTGCACGGCTCGTCACCGCCTCAGCCGCTGCCTGCGCGCTGCCTGCGCGATTCTCTCCGATAGATATCGAGACATCCTTCGTATCCTGACGAAGGAGCACATCCCCAAGAGACACCGCATCCCCCAGGTCCACCGCTACCTCCGCGATACGGCCAGCATACTTCGGAGAAATATCCACCGAAGCCTTCGGCACCGTCTCCCCCGAGAGCACGATCCGCTTCATCATATCCTGCCTCACAAGCGTCACGACCTTCACCGTCGGACGCACCTCGGCCTTCTTCACCCCCTGCCCCCCGCGATGGGTATAGACATAAATTCCCCCCATCAAGAGAAAAAGCAGGACAGCGAAGGAAATATATTTCATGCGCTTCGAATGAAGCCAGTCAGATAACATAGTGCCTCCTTGAAAAAAGGAATATAGATGCAACCGGTTCTAACGGTTCTGAAGGGGAGTGACGCCCGAAGACGTTACAAGCCCCCAGCCCGTCCATATCATTTGTTTTATTATACTGGATTCGTAAATACTTTTACAGAGAACGGCAGAACATTTTATCTTTATCCGCCCCTTCGGGGCGGAGGTTGGCTCACGCTATAGGTTGAAAAAGAACGTAAGATATCCCTTTCTCCGTTTCGTCATCCCGAGCGCAGCCGAGGGATCTTTTTCGTTTCCCTCTTCCGTTTTCCTTCGTAAAGCCGTCTGTATGAAACACCGTCCTTCCTAGTCGCATGGAGGGCAGTGCTTCCCGCTATCCGCTCCCCTCACGTTTTTTGCCTGACCGCAAACGAAAAAGATTTCTCGCTTTCGCTCGAAATGACGAATGTGGGGGAGCGGTATTCTCGTATCGTAAGCCTTCTTCATGAGAAGTCTGTGAGGCGGCATTCTCCCTCCTTCCTCGGGAAGGAGGTGCCCCGAAGGGGG
>SKEO01002279.1_pt1 | contig 13554 bp, 8 predicted proteins | sample 4826801 | NCBI WGS metagenome assembly SKEO01 (sample SAMN11008807, study PRJNA524170) | human gut metagenome | biome: Human fecal sample; material: Feces; isolation source: fecal sample from pouch patient p3 | host: Homo sapiens | place: Israel: Tel-Aviv | collected 2016-02-25 | reverse complement strand
GTGTAGTCGGCGCCGGATATGTCGGCTGTGGTTTCAAAGTCTGTGATGTCCTGATTTACAGTACCCTCAAACAGGTCATATGTGAAGGTGTAGCCCTGTGCTGATACCGCTTTAACATATATTTTGATATTGCTTGCGGCTGTTACCGGGATTAAGTCTTCGATTTTTACTGTGCCTTCGAGACTATGGAGCTTACCGTCGTCCTCTTTAGAGGCATCAGATGTATCATTTTCCGTGTCATTCTTTGAGCCATCTTTTTTGGCATCATCCTTCCGGCTTAAGGCGGATGTGATGGAGTCTGTGTCTGCAGAGTCTGCACTGTCTGTGCCGTTTTCTGCCAACAGCTGTCGGATGTCGTAGGTCTTTAGCTCTGTATCTGAGCTTGCAACTACGAGCTGCACACTGTTAAAGTCAAAGTAATCATTTCCCATGACCGCTACATCTACATCTGTGCCAAGCTTTATGCTGCCATTGTCAAAGGTTGGTTTATCGGCAAGTATGCCTGATGCTACATTTTTGAACACTGATGTCACACCTTCAAACTCATCGAGCACCTCTGTGCTTCTCTTATTTCCGTCAACAAACAGAAATGTCACATTGCCTGCATAGTCCTCAGACAGCGGAAGTGTGGCCTCGCCCGTATACTTGATGCCGTTTAGCTCGAGCGGTATCTCGTTTGTACCGAAAAATACACTGGTTTTTGTATCCTCTGTGTACTCCTTTGGCACCACCGAGACAGAGACTGTGTATGTCATATCGGTAAAGTCTGCGCTTTTTAAGGAAATGTCCCAGTCTGTTATGAGGCTGGCCTCCTCCTCAAGAGTTGACTTGATATCATCCTGCATGGTCTGCACATCGGAAAGTATCACCGATGTGTTGTCTGATGTGTATGACATCTGTGTCTCGAGCTTTTTTATCCTGTTATTAAGCAATACTGCCCCCGCAATAAGTGCGGCGAGCAGTATTATGGTAATCGCATTGAAAATATTTTTTTTCAAATTCATATTATAGTGTTATTCCTCATCTTCCTCTGCAGCTATAGCTATTCCAAGCTCCTCAAGCTGCTTTGGATCTACAGTTCCGGGTGCCTCCGACATGAGGTCCGAAGCGTCCTTTACCTTAGGGAATGCAATAACCTCCTTGATATTGTCTGTATGCAGCATATGCATGCAAATACGGTCAACACCGAAGGCAAGTCCTGCGTGTGGCGGTACACCATATGAGAATGCATCAAGCAGGAATCCAAACTGCTCATGTGCACGCTCCTTTGTGAAACCAAGCACCTCAAACATCTTCTCCTGGATGTCATCCTGATGGATACGCACTGAGCCTCCACCAAGCTCTGTACCATTGAGTACGATATCATATGCCTTCGCACGAACTGCGCCCGGATCTGAGTCTATCTTGTCCCAATCCTCCTCCATAGGCATAGTGAATGGATGATGCATTGCCATAAATCTGTTTTCCTCATCAGACCACTCAAGGAGTGGGAACTCTGTTACCCAGAGGAAATTGTACTTGTTCTCATCAATCAGGCCAAGCTCAGCTCCGAGCATGAGACGAAGCGCTCCAAGTACATTCCATACGATTTTATTCTTGTCTGCTGCGAAAAGGAGTAAATCTCCCGGCTTTCCGTTCATCTTTGCAACAAGTGCATCAAGCTCAGCTTCTGTCATAAACTTGGCAAATGATGACTTGTATGTGCCATCCTCATTGATGCACAGATAAGCAAGTCCCTTTGCTCCACAGCCCTTTGCGTGCTCTACAAGCTTGTCAATCTTCTTACGAGGCATCTTTGCCTGTCCCTCTACATTGATACCGCGGACAGAGCCACCGTTTTCAAGAGCTCCGGTGAATACTCCAAAGCCACAGCCCTTTACCACATCCGAAACATCGCAAAGCTCCATACCAAAACGTGTATCAGGCTTGTCAGAGCCAAATCTGTCCATAGCCTCCTGCCAAGGCATACGCTTAAACGGAATCTCAACATCCACATTTATGACCTCTTTAAAAAGGTGCTTTAACAGTCTCTCATTTACCTCGATTACATCATCGATATCTACAAATGAAAGCTCCATATCGGCCTGTGTAAACTCAGGCTGTCTGTCTGCACGCAGATCCTCATCACGGAAGCATCGTGCAATCTGGAAATATCTGTCATAGCCTGAAGCCATCAGAAGCTGCTTAAAGAGCTGCGGCGACTGTGGAAGCGCATAAAAATGTCCGTGGTGTATACGGCTTGGCACGAGATAGTCTCTGGCGCCCTCCGGTGTAGACTTGCAAAGGATTGGTGTCTCTATCTCCAAAAAGCCCTCGTTTGCCATAAAGTCACGCATCACTCGAAGCACATTGCTTCTGAGCATGAGGTTTCTCTGGATATCAGGACGGCGAAGATCCAGATATCGGTATTTAAGTCTGATGTCCTCGCTGGTCTTTGAATTCTCCTCAATCTGGAATGGAGGTGTCTGTGCCTCTGAAAGCACTCTGATTGATGTAGCGATAACCTCGATATCACCTGTCTTTAAGCTCTCATTGACAGCAGCTGTTCTCTTCTGGACAGTTCCCTCAACTGCGATGACGAACTCACTTCTTAAGGTGCCTGCCTTTTCAAAGCCCTCTGCACCTACATTTTCCTCACCGAATACTATCTGAAGTATTCCGCTTCTGTCTCTTAAATCTACGAAAATGAGACTTCCTAAATTTCTTCTCTTCTGTACCCAGCCCATCACGGTGACCTTCTCACCGATATTGGCATTTGATACCTCTGTACATCTATGGCTTCTATGTAAGCCCTGCATTGATTCTGCCATTTTATACTCCTTATATTTCTACTATATATTTATTCTAATAACTGTTTGGTACCGCTGCTACACAGCTAATCTGCTGCTTATCAGATTCCTATCTGTTAAAGAACTCAACAAACTCCTCGTAGCCCTCTTTCATAAGCTGCTCCTTCTGGAATTTCTTGTTCTTGTTCATGCGCACGACAAGCACCTGCTGTCCGTTTGCTCTTGCGTCTTTTGCCTGGTTCATGACATCAACAAGCTTGTCTGCCGGATATTTCTTCTCAACCAGATAAGCCACCTTCTTTGGACTCTCAGGAATCTTGAAGCCGCTCTCCATGAGAAGCAGGATAATTCTCTCAAAACCGATTGAAAAACCACAGGCCGGTACATCATTTCCGGTGAACTTTCCAATCATCTTGTCATATCGTCCGCCACCGCCACAGGCTGCGCCAAGCTCAGGCATTGATATCTCAAAAATGGTTCCTGTGTAGTAGCTCATTCCACGAACAAGTGTCGGGTCAAATACAAGCTCAAACTTTGCTCCCTTTGTAGCATTAACAGCCGTAGCTATCTCTGTCATATTTGTAACCACTTCTTCATCTAAATATTCACCGAGCTTTTCTGAAAGTATATTTACACCCTCAGTGACATCCCTTATCTGCTCCAAAAACTTGAACAAATCAAGATATTTGTCAATATTTTCCTGTGGATAGCCATCCTGTGCAAGCTCACTTGCAACGCCGTCCACTCCTATCTTGTCCATCTTATCGAGAGTGATAAATACGCTGTCATAGTCCTCCTCAGCGAAACCACTGTAAGCAGCCATTGCCTTTAGGATTCTTCTCTCGTTGATTCTTATCTCAAAGTTCTCGAAGCCGAGTCTGCCGATTGTGGTAGTGGTTGCTGTAATCAGCTCTATCTCTGCCAGATTGCTTGGCTCTCCGAGTATATCTATATCACACTGCGTAAACTGTCTGTAGCGTCCTCTCTGAGGTCTGTCTGCTCTCCACACGCTGCCCATCTGGAGTGCCTTGAATGGCGATGGCAGGTTGTTGGCATTGTTTGAATAATATCTTGAAAGTGGCACTGTAAGGTCATAGCGCATTCCAAAGTCTACTACATCCGACTCTTCCTTTGCTGTCTCCAGATTCAGCTTCTCGCCTCTCTTCATTACCTTAAAGATCAGCTTCTCATTTTCTCCGCCCTGCTTGCTTGTGAGATTTGCTATATTCTCCATGCATGGTGTCTCTATCGGTGTAAATCCGAAGCTTCTGTATGTATCCTTGATCACGCTTGTCACATAATCACGGATTTCCATCTCTGCAGGTAGTATATCCTTCATGCCGTTGACCGGCTTTTTGCTCAGTGCCATTTGGTTTCCTCCATCTATATTAAAATATTGAATTCATTAGCTATTCTATTATACTTTTCGGTTTTGCAATCGTCAAGGGTTTATGGTAATTCATCCTACTGCGGTGGATTGCAGATACCGCACGGAGACAGTCCCATGGATTTTGCTTCATCAAGCGTTACCTCTGTGTCACTCTTTTTCAAGGTCCGACAGCCCGCCCGGTGATATTTCTTGCCGGTTGCGGTGATATGAACCATCGTCTTACTGTTTGAGGAATCTGCAGCGCTATTTTCTGCTACTGAACTGTCCGAGCCTGATGATGCACTTCCTGTTGTACCGCCTGAAGAGCCGGTATCTCCCGCCGAAGCTCCTGCCGAGCTTCCATCGCTGCTCTGCGAACCTCCATTCTGCGCTGCACCCGTCTGAGCGCTCTGCTCCTGTGGGGCGGTGCCATCCAGCCAGCTGTCACCATTCTCATAGTTTATTCCGACTCCGGGCTGCACATTATAGCAATAGACATTAAAAAGTATGCCGCCACCGTTGTCCTCAACCGACTTTGCCTCTATAAGCACACCATTTGCAACAAGATTGCTGCCCGAGAACATCGGAGTCACTCTGTAAAGCACATGATTTCCTGTATTGTTTACATAATCCGCTACCAGATTCTCAAACGGCAGCATGCCCTCCACATTCAGGTATCTCGTGCCGGTAATAAGGTTCTTTGGATTGGCATTCTCGCCGGCAAGCTGATAGCCAATAAGATGACAGCGATTATATAAATACCTGTCCTTTATCACATCATACTTCACCGTATGCCAGCCTGATGGCTTTATCATGCCTATCTTGCCACGCTCCTCAGTCGGCATGATATCCTTGCAGATATTGGCATAAGCCACACCGCATCTGCCAAGTGAATCCAAATCACTGTAATTTTCAAAAGCAGTGGTAGTCATATCGCTGTCCGTAAAAAAAGGCTCATTATTGTTGACAGCCACATATGCCTTGCCATCATATGCCGGAATAGCATCGAGAGAAACGTAGGAATTGTTGTTTACAAGATCCTCCTGCGGCCCATCCGCATTATCCTTGCTGCCTAAAGCACCGGAAGAATCCTCACCTGCCACTACAGCTCCTGCGGCATGCCCGGCACCTTCAGTGCCGGATAAATCAGTGGTGGCACAGCCTGTAAAAATTGTAGCAATTGCAAGTAATTCACATAGTGTAATTGCTGCTGTTTTCCTTAACTTTAGCCATATGTTCATATAAAATCACTCTTTCTATCAATCGATTGATATTGGATTTTCCCTAATTACAATAAATTCAATGAATACTTAAATTACTAAACCTAATATACTTTTATTTCCTCGCTTCATTTATTATAACAAACAATTGTTCGTTTTTCAATCCTTTCTTATTTTATCCCATCGCAGCCTCGTAGAATCAAGGCGTAGATAAAACCGTTGCCGGTTGCAACAATGTGCAACTCGCAACTCTCTCCTAAGCGGATTCCACCACAGCGTAAGGGCCGTAAGCCCCGCCCAGTCGGGGTGAACACGGACTCTCGTGAGAGCGCATAGCGAGGCTGGTTAGATACTGTAGGATTATGCCCATGAAGAGCAGAAATGACTTGCCATGGAAGGCAAGTCAAGGAGAACCGCGCCATGGAAGGCGCGTTTCGACTGTTTCGTCAAGCCTAGAAAAACTCAAAGGCATAATCCGTACAGTATCTTAACAGCGCAGCATAGCGAAAACAAGAGTCCGTGTGCACCACAACCGGGCGGAGCTTACGTCCCGAACCAACTAAAAAAGCCACCCCAGGCATAACACCCGGTGTGGCTTTAAATCATGTATTATGAAATTATGTGAATCACCTAATGTGAATCAACACTGCTATATTGCAGAACAAATCTACTCGCAAAGCTTAGAAAACTCATCCGCAACAAACTGAACCTTGGTTCCGATAATAACCTGAACAGAATTCTTGCCAGGCTTCATAACGCCTGCAACACCTGCAGATTTAATCTTCTTATCATCAACCTGAGTGATATCCTTAACCTCAAGTCTGAGTCTTGTGATGCAGTTGTCAATGCTTGCAATATTGTCTTTGCCACCGCAGCCCTCAAGAATAGTCTTTGCAACTGCTGTGTAGTCATTGTTAGTAAGCACTGCCTTCTTCTCTGCCTCGACATCATCGTCCTCTCTACCAGGGGTCTTAAGATCCCATTTCTTGATAGCGAAATAGAATACAATGTAGAATACGATAAAAGCTGCGATTCCAAGAGGAATGATGAGCCATGTCTTTGCTGCAGCCGGAAGTGAAGATGAGAATAATAAATCCATCGCGCCGGCTGAGAATGAGAAGCCTGCTCTAAATCCAAGAGCTACTGTAATCATTGTGAAAATACCATAAAGTAAAGCATAAATCACATAGAGAACAGGAGCAAGGAACATAAATGCAAACTCGAAAGGCTCTGTAACACCACAGATGAATGCACAGATAGCTGCAGAAGCAAGAATACCGATGGCAGCCTTTTTCTTAGCAGTCTTTGCACACTTAACCATGGCAAGTGCAGCACCAGGAATACCAAACATCATACATGGGAAGAAACCTGACATGTACATTCCGAGGCTCCATGAAACATCCTTTGATGTCTCGCCTGCCCAGAAATGTTTGAGGTCTCCAAGTCCGATAGTATCGAACCAGAATACATTGTTTAATGCGTGGTGTAATCCTGTAGGGATTAACAGACGGTTCAGGAATGCATAGATACCTGCGCCGACTACATCAAGACCAACGATTGCTTTACCGATAGATACAAGAGCACCGAAAAGTAATGGCCATACAAACAGTAATACTACAGATGCAAGGATTGAAACAACACCTGCGATAATTGCTACGCAACGCTTGCCACTGAAGAATGACAGCCAGTCAGGAAGCTTTGTATCCTTAAATCTGTTGTAACACAAAGCACCAATAATACCGGCTAAGATACCGATAAATGGGTTTTCAATCTTGTCGAATGCAAGTGTCTTTGTAGCGCTGTCAGCGATAGATGGCATGATTGTGGTAACAAAGCCTGTAGACAGGAGTGTTTTCATCATCAGCCATGAAGCTAAAGCTGCAATACCGCCGGTACCGTCGTTCTTTTCCGACATACCGACACCAACGCCGATTACAAAAAGGATGGCCATGTTGTCAATCAAAGCGCCCCCTGCTTTAACTAAAAACAGACCTATTAAATTACGCACTCCCTCGATGTCACCACCCTGCATGGTTGCAGGACATAAAAAATATCCAATACCCATGAGGATACCACAGATAGGAAGTACTGCTACGGGAAGCATTAAAGCTTTACCCAGTTTTTGAAGAAATTTCATAAATTTCCCCTCCTTTACATTATGTATACTAAACTGGAGATACTCCAATAAAGTTCGTTATTATTATATAATTATATTCAAATCTACGCGAGACTTAAAATCTCATCACCGGCGGATACATCCCCCTCTTTGAGCATCTTTATCTCACTATAATCAGCAGTGTTGCCAATTAAAACCGGAGTAATGACATTAAGATCTGCTGCCTTAATCTGCTCCAGGTCAGCCTCCATCAAAAGGTCACCCTTCTTCACCTGATCACCAACAGAAATATGTGATGTAAAAGGAGCTCCCTTTAGTATCACTGTATCCAAACCAATGTGCAAAAGCAACTCAACTCCCTGAGTGGTCGTCATGGTAAAAGCATGAAGCGTATCAAATACAGCTGTCACCTCACCATCCGCCGGAGCGTAAAACCTGCCCTCAGAAGGAATCACGGCCACACCGTCTCCCAATATTTTCTCAGAAAAAGTAGGATCCGGAACCTCTGTAATAGGAACCACTCTGCCGTTGCACGGAGAACAGATCACCTTTCCCTTTGACTTATTCTTAAAAAAACCTAACATGATATCTCCTTTCCGTCGATATACACACTCACAATATCCAAATCATCATTGAGAAGCACAAAATCAGCTCTCTTTCCTGCAGAAATGCTGCCTGCTTCATCATAGATGCCAATCTCCTTAGCCGGATTGGCTGTAGCACACATAATTGCCTCCTCAAGCGGAATACCTGCCTGCCTTACTGTGAAACGCATACAATCCATCAGATTGGTTGCCGAACCGGCAATTGTCCCATCATGGAGTGTGGCAAGCGGACCTCTGACTGTCACGGCCTGTCCACCGAGTGTATACTCACCATCCTCAAGCCCTGTGGCTCTCATGCTGTCACTTATTAAAATCATGCGCTCAGCCCCAAACATGGCAAATGTCGCCCTGATAACCGACGGATGAATATGCACTCCGTCACAAATGAGCTCCGCATGACACTTTTCTGAATCTCTCACAGCCCCGATAACTCCCGGATTCCTGTGATGAAGCGGTGGCATCGCATTATACAAATGTGTGGCATGGCTTGCACCATGCTCAATAGCCTCTACCGCTGTGTCATAATCAGCCGCTGTGTGTGCTATTGAAACCACAACACTTCCTCTTACCTTGTCTATAAACTCAATCGCCCCCGGCTCCTCCGGAGCGATATCTACAAGCTTTATCAAGCCATGGGCCGCATCCTGAAGCTCGCAGAAATAATCATAATCACATCGCATGATATTCTCTGCCGCCTGTGCGCCCTTTTTAGAAGGACTGATAAAAGGTCCCTCCATATTGATACCTACAAGATGTGCACCACCATGATAATTATAATCACCGGCATTTTTCATGACACTCAAAAGCTCATCCCTTTGAATGGTCATAGTAGCCGGACACACGCTCGTCACTCCGACAGAAGCCTCGTATGCTGTAATCACATCAAGTGCCTCTGTAGTGCCGTCACACATATCAGCTCCCTTGCATCCATGAAAATGAATATCCACAAGACCCGGTATCATGATAAGACCTGATGCATCTATAATCTCCTGCGATGCGCTGTCATTAGCCGCGTCCGTGTCAGCTGTTCTCTCCAAAACACTGTCAAAACGGCCATCCTTAACGACAACATCGCCTTGCATAAAGCTGCCATCCTCTGTAAATACCCTTGCATTTTTTATTATCATATACATGCACCTTCTCAACTAAAAAACATCTACAAGCAACTCAGTGCAGCCTCATCCGCTACAAGTGTAACATCATTATGCAGCTGCAATACAGAAGCCGGCACCTGTGGTGTAATCGGTCCAAAGAAAGCCTTGTGCACAATCTCTGCCTTATCCTCACCACTTGCAACAATAAGAATCTTCTTAGCCTGCATGATGGTCTTGATGCCCATTGTATAAGCCTGCTTCGGAACATCATCAGCCGATGCAAAGAAGCGCTTATTGGCCTCAATAGTAGACTCTGTCAGATTCACACAGTGTACCTGCTTGTCAAAAGACTCGCCCGGCTCATTAAAACCGATATGACCATTGTGCCCGATACCAAGAAGCTGTAAATCAACACCGCCAAGAGACTGAATCAGCTCTGTATAGCGCTTGCACTCCTTCTGTGAATCCGGCTCCATGCCGTTTGGCAGGTGAGTATTCTCAACCGGAATATTCACATGATCAAACAAATTCTGATGCATAAAATAATAGTAGCTCTGGTCATTCTCACGGCTTAATCCCTTGTACTCATCAAGGTTCACCGTCATAACCTCTGAGAAGTCCAAATCCCCCTTCTTGAACCACTCAACGAGCTGCTTATATAAGCCGATAGGTGTAGAGCCTGTAGCCAGTCCCAATACACAATTAGGCTTCATAATCACCTGTGCGGATACAATATTTGCAGCCTTTCTGCTCATATCTGCATAATCCTTAGCATGATATATTCTCATGAAAAATCCCCCCAATTCGTAAAATATACCCAATACTATCTGCACAACCTTCAAATGTGCTGCTTGATTGCATATATGCATTTTACCTTATATAGGACATTTTGTCCAGTACTTTTTGTCATATTTTGCATATTTTGTAAAAAAAATATTAAATTTTAGTACAGTAAAGTGGTAAAATTGCATAAAAATCCACCTCACCCGAATCTATAATTTTTCACCTACCACCCTGCATCTCTTTCTGCATAACTAAAATAATCCGTTATACTTATATCTAGTATAGCGGATTACCCTGTAACATACAATCATTTATAATCTTGAGTGTCCAGCCACAGACCATCATACTGTCATTATTAAGAGAAAATGACAGCATATTTTTATCAGAGAGCAGTGAATTACTTTGTCCCATATGTCAGAAAGGCGGTCTTGTCTTCCGTGATTAGCATTGTAAGCAGATAAGCACAAAAGAAACCACCGCAGGAATTTAGCTTAGTTAAAGCGTTAAATTCTGCGGTGGTTTTAATTATGCAGTCTTTTTAATTTCTATATCCATAATACCAATACCAATATAGCGCATTCACCAGATTTTTTAATTCCTCAGATGAATTTCCGCTATTAATGACCTTCTGTGAATAGCTGAACGGACCATAGTCCAGCTCGAAAATACAGGCCTTATTCTTTCCGGTGACTTTGCATGCATAATTACTATTCAGGTTGCGTGCCATTATTCCGTTTATATCTACACAATACACCCCATCTGAAGCCTTTTTAGGTGTCAGACTGACTTCATTGCCATCTGCATTAACATAGCTGAACTTGTAATTGTTTATATCACAGCCTTCGTTCACCATAAAATAATGTCTTACTGTCATCTCAGACTTACATATCAGAGAGCTTCCGTAATATGTCAGTCCATTACTCTGACCATTTGCACAATCCGTTTTAATAACAGCCTTATATTCCTCAAAATCAGCCGCTGCTACAGCTTTATCTGTATCGCTTAAACCAGCATTTGCCGGCTTACCAGTGTTATATTTAAAGAAGTTCTGCGCTGCGGTTCCATAGTTTAAGAGTGCCTTCACAAGCTTAATGGTCTCCGCCGGATACTCGTTTGATTTTGACAGGAGCTCGGTGGCATATTCTTTTACACTGTAAGTGTATTCATTACCACTATTACCATCCACCACCATTTTAGCTTTAACCGTATCTGACATCTGTGCAGCATTTAGCGGACATGCAAACTTATATATAACCTTTCCGTTTTTCTCAACAGGGATTGCATCGTTTACGCTGACCTTATATGGCTGGCTATTATTCACCGTAAACTCCATATATGCGTTGCTGTTTGATTTGATACTTTCAGGAAGCTCCATATAGTAGTTCATATCAATATTATCTTTTAAAGTAAGGCTTCTGCCAACAAGCTTCTCAGAATCTTTTTCTACATTATTGGCGGTAAATGCTTTAATACAGAAATTACCATACACATTCTTATAATTCCAACTGCGGGAATATGCCAACCCTGTCCCATAGAAATAATAGCTTGCCGTATTATCACTTGACGCATGATTCTCCCACACCATTTCATTATTATAATTTACATCACCGGTCATCGCTGCCTCAAGGTCAATGGCAGGTGTATCAGTAGTCACTACAACCGAATAGCTTGTCCCAGGCTTCAGATTAACCGCTGCTTTAAGTGGAATGGTATATACTCCGGCATAGGTTGTCTGCCCTGTAGTGGTAGCAGTCTCCTGCTTTGTTCCGCTGGTTGGCTTTGTCTTATCCTTTAAATCTGTATAAATCTCTATTGTATAATTCACATTTGTTTTAGATGTAATAGACAGGGAAACTGCTTTTAAGTCCTCAGAAGATACTCCCTGTTTTGTCTGAGTAGTAAAAACATTGGCCAATTTCCTATAACTTTCTTGACGTGCTACATTTAATCCTCCATCAACCTGATAGTTGTTATCATATCCATCATTAGCAGAAAAATCAAACACCCAAGCCGTATCGGATAAAGAAAACGTTTCATATGACATCCAGAAATAACTCTGATCATAATATGAACCGGTTCCGTCTCCCCAACTATTACGAATAAGCCATGCACCATCTTTTTCAGGTTTAACACCATCTCTGAAATTATCTTTAGAATAGTTATCATCCCATCCAACAGCCATTACCGCATGACCTGCTCTGTTATCTGTTTTATCATTATAACTGTTATTTATATAATGATATCCGGTATCATTATGACTATACATAATTCCCACTGCACCATATTTTTTTATGGCTTTTTTCACATCTGATGCATTTTCCTTGATATTAATCATGTATGTATTTTCCAGATGTGCCTTATCCTTTGAATATGCATATTCATCAGATAAACCTGTATTAAGAAAAGTATCAATAGTGCTTGCTGTATATCCGTTGCTTGCCACCTTACTATATGGTACATCACTCTCGCTTACCGGACCACACCACTGTCCCATTCTGCGTGCCGCCATCAAATAGTTGCCACCACGATTGAGATAACCATACTGAACACTTGTATTATTCATATAGTACTTTGCATAGTCCCCCACTGTTCCACCAAGCGGATCTAGCAGCGAATTATATGTATAATATGCCAGATGCAGTTCACTAAGATCTATATTTTTATCAAACGCACCATCATTAATCAGATCAAACTCTGCAAGGCCTATTGACGAAAATGTCCAGCATGTGCCAAGAGGATTTTGATTACGAACAGACGGATATTTCGCCTTGATATCGCTGACTCCATTTGCCGGATACCTGCTCTCTATAGTTTCATCTGCAGAATATCCCCAATCATCAGAATACGGCACCACCTCATCCGGTTCATACACCGGTGTATTATAATCCAAATCACTCAGAATATATCCACTTGTAATGCTATTTTCTACAATTGGCTGCTGTTCTGCTTCAACACCTTGCCCTGCTGACACCGGTTCTGCTGCCACCGGAACAGCCGCACCTAATATCATAGCCGCACTTAACACCAATGATAAAAACTTTTTTGTCTTCATTCGACTTCCTCCATTGTATTAACTCCTCTTACGTTTCTTCTTCAAATGTAGGTAAAACCACAACTGACGTCACATTAGTCAATCGGTATAATTGGAAGCTCTATCACTCCGTTATCAGATTTCGGTTCATTATTATTATTCATTCCTGAATTGTCATTATTTGAATCATCTGTGCCTGAACCACTATCTCCTGAATTGTTTATTTCAGATTTTTTATCGATCTTATCACCTGTTTTATTTACATCGTCTGAAGTGTTTTCTGATGAGCTCTTTGTATCTTTCAAGCTTTTGCCCGTTTCTTTTGTAGTTGTTGAACTTTCGTCAGAATTCTTTGTATCACCAGATTTGTCCTTATCATCGACTACTGTTGCTTTGTCTTTTGAGGAATCTGATGAATTCTTATCCACATTACCAGTCTCTGTATTTTCTGTATCCAATATCATCTCTGTAGCTGATACTGCCTCTGTGGCTATTTCTGAGCTTGTTTTATTTTCAAGCGCTATATTCTTTGCAGACAGTGCTGCAA
>SKEO01002272.1_pt1 | contig 13585 bp, 9 predicted proteins | sample 4826801 | NCBI WGS metagenome assembly SKEO01 (sample SAMN11008807, study PRJNA524170) | human gut metagenome | biome: Human fecal sample; material: Feces; isolation source: fecal sample from pouch patient p3 | host: Homo sapiens | place: Israel: Tel-Aviv | collected 2016-02-25 | reverse complement strand
AGACGATGGACAGGGAAAAATATAAATCGTACACCAGAGCGGTTGTAGTTGCTTTAAACGATTATTTTTCCAGAGAGTACAGGAATGAAGCAGATCCGTATCTGGAAACCAGAGAAAAGGAAGATGCGTTTCTGGAAAGAGTGGAAACAGCTATCCGGGATGGAGTAAAAGAATCCGTCCCGATGGCTATAGCGAAGAATCTGATGGAAATGCTTGTACCGTTTGTAAAAGAATCGGTAGGAGAAATTAATCTGCCGGACAGAACACTAACAATGGAGAAAACGGATGGAGAGATCGCAGAAGATAATCTGGACTGGGAGAAAGAAGCTGATATGGATGCGGCACTGGATTTTGCAGACAGTTTTTAGATGGTTATGAAATAGCAGTAACAGGAAAACAGACTGACAGTAAGGAATAGCTTTACAAAAACAGAATAGCAGAAAAAGACAATGGCAGTGGTGGCATTTCAGACATTATGAATTGGAGAAATGTTTATGACTGCTATTTTTATGTCTTTTAGCAGAAATGGAAAGAGATCCAAAAAAAGAAAGACAGAAATAACAGGAAAATACAACAGAAAAGCGTTGGCAAATGGGTGAATTGAACAAGCAAGGCGAAGAAAAGAATAGAGTGCCGGATACGGCACATGATTGTCCGATACTTCGCATCGGAGTGATGCATGAACAGCCAGTTTCAGAAAGAGAAAATCTATCGAAATGGGAGCTTTTCTATTTCTTCCACAGTCTGTCCCTGCACCACAAAACCACCGTCATCTCCATTTTTGTTTGATAGTGCAGAGGGGAGAATATTGCTTGCCTAACGTTGATTCAGTAGTGGAGAGATGACAGGCAAGTTTCGCAAAGTGGCAAGCCACTCTGCACCGGAGCCAGCCTTTGGGCTGTTCCTAAACTTGCCAGAGGGCTCTGCCCCTTGGAACCCCGGCACGCCAATGGTGACAATTCTGTGTTAGAAATATCCACTGGATACTTCTTCTCAGATTGCCACGGATTGGCTAAGACGTTGTCTTGCATCTACCAAAGGGGAACGTTACACATCCCCTTATGGAATCCCCTGTTAATTTAGACATAACGCTGTGGTTGTAAATATAGAGCAGAAATCAAGCAGAGAAAGGAAATAAAAGCCTATGAGAAAACGAAATCATACAGTAACTATACGGATGAATAAAGCGGAATATGAGCTACTTCAAAGCAAAGTAAAGGAATCCGGAAGAACACAGCAGGAAGTTGTAATAAAAGCAATTGCAGATTTGAAGATAGCTTCTACAGAGGAAGTGGAAGAACTGAAAAGATTGAACCAGATGTTTGCAGATATTCTTAGTCAGCTTCGTGGAGCTACTACAAATATCAATCAGATTGCAAGAAAGCTGCATACAGATGGAGAAGTTCCAAATGACAGTACGCTGTATTTCCTCAATAAAAATATTCTTAAGTATCGGAAGGAGAGTGAAAAGATATGGCTATTAATAAGACGATTAATAAGCGGACAAATACACATGGAGCAATGAGAAACTGCATCGAATATGTGCTGCGGCAGGATAAGACTAGTGAACAACTTACCTATGTGACTGGACCGTACTGTCATGACGAGATCAATTATGATCTGGTATACAGAACATTTTTAGAGGAAAAGAAAGTGTGGGATAAAGATTCTGGGAGAATGTACGCTCACAACATTATTTCCTGGCATAAGGACGAGCAGATTACTCCGGAGCAGGCATTAGAATTTGGAAAAGAATTCGCAGAAAAATGGTTTCAGGGATTTCAGACCTTAGTGGCAGTCCATAAGGATAAAGACCATATTCACTGTCATCTGGTGACAAATTCTGTGAGTTATGAAGATGGAAGAAAACTGCATAACACCAAAAAGGATCTGGAACGTATGAAACAGCTTACCAATCAGATGTGCCGAGAACGTGGACTAACAGTTGTCGAGAAAGGAAAGCACTTTGATGGAAGCCAGATTGAAAAAGGGGAAGTTATTGCATGGAGTAAAGATAAATATAACCTGTTCCGTCAACAGGTAAAGGACAGTTTTGTAGCGGACTGTGCAATGGCGGTATTAAAGGCACTGGAAAATTGTATCAGCAAAGAAAAGTTTATAGAAAAAATGAAACAGTTTGGATGGAGTGTGAACTGGACAGAAAAGCGGAAACACATCACATTTCAGAATCAGGATGGAAAGAAAGTGCGTGACAGCAATCTGTCAAAAACCTTTCATCTGGACATCAGCAAGGAGGGGTTAGAGAATGAATTTAATGGAAATAGGGAAAAATCCAAAGTTGCAGCCGACAGAGACAGCAGATCAGACGAAGAACTCAGAAACTATTACAGAGAGCTTGACGCAGCCATTGCAGACACCAGAGGAATCACCAATCAAGCTCAAAGCGGAGAGGGATATTCTCGTACAGAGTTTCGAGAAAGCGAAAGAGTTCATGCGAACACAGAAAAAGCAGATACAGACACTGGAAGAAGAGAAACAGACGATCTTATCCGACAGGCAGAGATTGCGAGAAGAAGTTCGGAAATCAACCGTAGAAATTCAGCGTTTGACAACCGAACTGTCCGAAACGCAGAAGCTGAATCAATCGCTTCAGCAGAGCAACGACGACTTGAGGAACAGAAACGGATTGATGAGCAGGAGCGAGCAAGAGCGGCTCGAAGAAGAAATAAAAGACGTTCGGGACCGGAACTCTAAATTACAGATACAAGTGAACCAATCATCTGTGGAAGCGGTGGAACAGGCACAGCAGAAACAGGAAGAAGCTGAAAAGAAGGTAAGGACAATACAATGTCAATATAACAAATTACAAGAGAATGCAGAAACGATGAAAGAAAAGGCGGATCAGAAAATAAAAAGTCTGAAACAAGAAATGAAAGAAAAAACAAGTTTCTGGCAGATGGCATATATTATTTTTTTAGTATTTGAGATGATAAAAAGCACAGTAGTTCAGAATGATTTAATTGCTTGTATAAAAGTTCCGGTAAGAGTTTGGTGTAGGTATGTAGAATGGGTAATTCGTCCATCAGAATTAAATATTTGGGGTGAGAAGGAATATTTTTCAACAGAATGGTCGTGGTGTTTGCGAGTTATGGCAATTATTATCATTGTCGGAGCAGTAATTGCCGGTGAAATGTTTGTTCTGAAGAAAATAGAACAGTATCGAAGAGTGTGGGATAAATATTCCATACGGTTTATGGTGGTCAGTTTAGAGATGATTATTGTATCAAGCGATGTGTTGAGAAGATGTATGCCAATAAATCTTGTGGTATTATTTGGAATAATAAATATCGCTGTCATAGAAATAAGGATTTATTATCGTAGAGCTAATGAAATATATTAAAAATCAACAATGGTTATCAAAAACCAAATTTGATTATTGACAATCAATAATGTGGGTGCTATAGTAAAAATATGGAAATTGATTGTGAATAACCAAAGGAGGAAGTGGCATTGAAGACTTCGGTTAAAGAGCTAAAAGCAAAAGAAATCTCAAAAGTTGAAGAGATTAGCTGGAATATTTCAAACAGGATAAGAGAATTTGGAAATGCTTCTATGTACGGTGGGTTTTGTTTAGCATATGTGGCCTATGTATCCTTAAAAAATAAGATAACAGATATAAACCAGTTAAAAGAATATGTGGAGCTGACTTTTTCACCAGAAAGAGTCAGTTTCATAAAAGAAAATATTGGAAATTTATGGAATGTTGCAATAGAAATTTCAGAAGAATATTCAGAAGCTGCACTTTTAGCGACTGTTTTATGGTGGCAATTACAGGGAAATCGTTTCATGGGAGAATGTGAAACACCGCAGAGTGTCATAAAGCTGGCAAATGAGATTCTTCAGATTTCAAATGATAAGGTGGCAGATTTTTGCAGCGGAATTGGTTCGTTTCTTGTGAGTGCCATAGAAAAGAGTCCAGAATCACAATTTTATGGTACAGAGATTGTGCGAGATGTAAAAGAAGTGTCAGCAATCCGTACAGAATTGATATCTGATCGGGTAAAAATTGAGCAAAAATCAGTTTTAAATATAAAGGATAATTTGATGTTTGATAAAATATTCTGTGATTATCCATGGGGAATAAAAGCAAAAGACAGCATTGGAAGTAACGAAGCATTACAAGCAATATATGATGAGATACCAGAAGTACAGAAGGTGGCAGCAGGAGACTGGATATTTATTATAAATGTCATGAATCACCTTAATAAAAATGGTAAGGCTGTTATTTCGGTAAGTAATGGAGTTACTTGGAATGGTGGAAATAATACAATCATTCGTGAAAAATTTATAAAACAAGGATTTGTGGAAGCAGTGATTGCTCTTCCGCAAAATTTATATTTAAATACAGGAATTGCATGTTCATTACTGGTGCTAAGCAGAAATAATAAAAATATAAGAATGATAGATGCAACAGAAATGGTATCGGTCGGACGGAGACAGAACATTCTTAGTGATGAAAATATTTCTGAGATTGTTGAATTGTTGAATACCGATGACAAAAATTCAAGACTGGTTTCTATTGAAGAGGTGGCGGAAAATGAATATGTTCTTAATCCTTCAAGATATCTTCAACAAGAAACAGTTGTAAAAAATGGTGTGCTTTTTGAAACTGTAATAAAGAATATAACAAGAGGAGCACAAATTAAAGCATCTGTTTTAGATGAAATTGTATCAGATAAACCGACGAACATGCAGTACTTGATGTTGGCAAATTTACAGGATGGAATCATTAGTGACGAACTTCCATATTTAAAGGGAATAGACTCTAAATATGAAAAATATTGTATAAAAAATGGAAGTCTGGTAATTTCCAAAAATGCATCGCCGGTGAAAATGGCGATTGCGTCTGTACAAGAAGGCAATAAGATTTTGGCAAATGGAAATCTCTATGTTATTGAACTGGATGAAGATAAGATAAATCCTTATTTCTTAAAAGCGTATCTGGAAAGCGAAAATGGGAAGGCGGCTTTATCCAGAGTCGCAGTAGGTGCTACCTTGTTAAATCTACCGGTGGAAGGATTAAAAAAGGTGATAATTCCGTTGCCGGATTTAGAAAGTCAGAAAAAAATTGCAGATCAATATTATGCGAAGCTAAGTGAGATTAAAGAATTAAAATACAAACTGGAAAAGGCAACAGAAGAACTGGAACATATTTATACGGAGGAAAAATAAATGAACGAGAATAATAAATTTGATGTAGTTGGAACCAATATAGCAGAAAAAGCGACGATGATCTGGAATGTAGCAGATATGCTTAGAGGACCATTCAAACCGCATGAATATGGTTTGATAATCTTACCAATGACAGTAGTAAAAAGATTTCATGACTGCCTATTGTCGACGCATAAAGCAGTACTTGAAAAGTATGAGGAAGTAAAGAAATTTGCAGTTATTGATGGATTTTTGACAACAGCCTCTCAGTATCAGTTTTATAATATCAGCAAATATACATTTGATTCATTGCTTGCTGATCCGGAAAATATCGAAGCAAATTTTAGAGATTATTTAAATGGATTTTCTGCAAATGTCCAGGATGTGTTATCGAAGTTTGATTTTGACAACATTATCCGCAGAATGGTAGAAAGCAATACATTATATCTGGTTATCAAAGAATTCAATTCCCAGAAAGGTTACCTGGGACCGGATAAAATCAGTGCTGTAGATTGTGGTTATATTTTTGAGGATCTGGTAAAGCGATTTTCAGAGTCTTTCGGTGAAGAAGCAGGAGCACATTTTACCAGTAGAGATATCATTTATTTGATGACAGACTTGCTTTTATCCGATGCGGATCTGAGTAAGGCGGGAAATGTAACTGTGTATGATATGGCAATGGGAACCTCTCAGATGCTTAGCTGTATGGAAGAAAGAATTCAGGAATTAAATACAGAGATTGGCGTTACCTGTTTTGGTCAGGAGTTCAATCCGTCCACTTTTGCGATTGCAAAAGCAGATATGATGATTCGGGGTGGTGATCCGAATAATATGAGGTTCGGTGATACTTTGTCAGAAGATCAGTTTAGTGGCTATCAGTTCCAGTATATCATTTCCAATCCGCCTTTTGGAATCGACTGGAAAAGAGAAAAGGCAGCAGTGGAAGCAGAAGCAAAGAAAGGTGATCTGGGAAGATTTGCACCGGGACTTCCGAAAATATCAGATGGTCAGCAGTTGTTTGTATTAAATGGTCTTTCAAAGCTTGCACCAAATGGGAAAATGGCAATTATTCAGAACGGTTCACCACTGTTTTCCGGAGATGCGGGAAGCGGACCGTCAGAAATCAGAAGATATATTCTTGAAAATGACTGGCTGGATGCAATCGTGCAATTAGGAACCGATATGTTTATGAATACAGGCATCAGTACCTATATCTGGATTTGTTCCAAGGATAAACCGTTGCATAGAACTGGAAAAGTGCAGTTGATAGATGCATCACATTGTTATGAAGCAAGAAGAAAAAGTATTGGAACAAAAAGAAATGATATTACGGATCAGTGTCGTGATTTGATTGTAAAGGCATATGGTGCATTTGAAAATGATGCTGTATATGGAGATAAGGAAGGTATTTATTGCCAGAGCAAAATATTCGATACAGAGGAATTTGGATACCAGAAGATTGTCGTAGAACAACCCCATAGAGATGAAAATGGAGAAATTGTAATAAAGAAAGGCAAGCCTGTGGCAGATATATCTCTGCGTGATACAGAAAATGTGCCACTGACAGAAGATATCAAGGAGTATTTTAAGAGAGAAGTATTACCATACGCACCGGAAGCATGGATTGATGAGAAGAAGACAAAAAAAGGATATGAGATTCCAATGACAAGATATTTCTATGAATATCAGGCACCAGAACCAGTGGAAGAAATCGCAGTGCGTCTGCATGAACTGGAACTGGAAATTCAGAGCAGTTTGGATACTTTGTTTGGGGGTGAATGATATGAGTAGAGAGATGAAAGATTCTGGGGTTGAATGGATTGGGGAGATACCGAAAAATTGGAATGTGCAACGTGTAAAAAATGCATTTGTTCGAAAAAAAGCAGAAGCACATCAAGAAAATCCTGTTGTTTTATCTCTTGCAAGGGCAGGAGTAAAAGTACGTGATTTATCAAAAAATGAAGGACAAATAGCAGAAAGCTATTACAATTATAATCTTGTAGAGTTTGGGGATTTGTTATTGAATCCAATGGATTTATACAGTGGTGCTAATTGTAGTATTTCAATGGTTGAAGGAGTTATTAGTCCAGCTTATATCAATCTTCGTGCAAAAAGTGGCTATAGTTCAAGATTCTATGATTATTACTTTAAAACACAGTACTGGTCAATGGCAATGTTTGCACATGGGAAAGGTGTTTCTTTTGAGAATAGATGGACCCTAGGAATTGAAGAATTGTTTAACTATAAAATTCCGGTACCGTTGGAGAACGAGCAAGATAAAATTGCAGATTTTTTAGATGGACAATGTGAGAAAATAAATTTAGCAATAGAAAAAGCTAAAGTATCTATCGAGGAATATCGAAATTTAAAACAGTCATTTATTACACAAATTGTAACAAAAGGGATCAATGAAAATGATACGATGAAGGAGAGCGGAATTGAGTGGATAGGTAAAATTCCGGCTTCATGGAAAGTAACACAACTACGACATTGTGCAAGTATAAGATCTGGGATTACATTGGGAAAAACATATTCAAAAGATACTGAATTAGTTGAAATGCCATATTTAAGAGTAGCAAATGTCCAGGATGGTTATGTAGATACGAATGATATTGCTGTTCTTCAAGTAAGTAAAGATGAAATAGAGAAATATAGCTTATCAGCTGGAGAAGTTCTTATGACAGAAGGAGGGGACAGGGATAAGCTGGGACGCGGTTGTGTATGGGATGGACGAATTACACCATGTTTGCATCAGAATCACATTTTTGCTGTTAAAGTAAAAGAGAAACTGTTAAATCCACATTATTTAGAATATTTAACGGCTTCATCTGTTGGACGTACTTATTTTGATGTTACTGCGGTGAAAACAACGAATCTTGCATGCACAAGTTCAAGTAAGGTGTTAGCATTCACAATTCCTTTGCCAAGTATAGATGAGCAGAATGAAATTGTAGATTATTTGAAAGAAAAATGTGGTTGTATTGAAAATGTTATTTTTAAGAAAGAGCAGTTTATAAGTGAACTGGAAAATTACAAAAAATCCCTGATTTACGAATATGTCACCGGGAAGAAGGAGGTGCCGGAAATTTGAGCATAGATGTTACCACAGAGAAACGTTTTGAATCGGATATTGAAGAATTTTTTTTGTCGCCAGCAGGTGGATATACACACAATCAAGATGCATATGATTCGCAGCTTGGTGTATACAAAGATACTTTGCTACGGTTTATTCAGAAAACACAACCGAAAGAATGGAAGCGTTTTTTGCTGCAAAACAAAGTGGATCCGGAGCGGAAATTTTGTCTTGCGTTCAATAATGCCTGTGATATGGATGGACTCATTTCTGTATTACGCCATGGCTTCAAGCACAGAGGAATTCCATTTAAAGTCTGCTATTTTAAACCGGAATCAGGTCTGAATCAGACGGCGATGTCTTTATACGAAGAGAATGAGATTACCTGTAATAGACAATGGTTTTATTCCAATGATACACACAATTCTGTGGATATGGTTCTGGCTGTGAATGGAATTCCGGTATTTGCATTGGAATTAAAGAATCAGTATACCGGACAGAACGTAGATCATGCAAAACGACAGTGGATGTATGATCGTGATCCAAGAGAAATTTGTTTTCAGTTCAATAAAAGAATTTTAGGGTATTTCTGCATTGATCAGTTGGAAGTCTGGATGACAACAAAGCTAGAGGGAAAAAATACATATTTTCTACCGTTCAATCAGGGATCAAATGGTGCCGGAAAGGATGGCGGAAAGGGAAATCCGGCAAACCCGAATGGCTATCCGACGGCGTACTTCTGGGAGTATGTATTTCAGAAAGATAGTATGATGGATATCATTCAGAAATTTATCCATTTGCAAATCAAAGAAGAAAAGAAACGGTTGCCGGATGACACAGAGCAGGTTACGAAAAAGAAAACACTGATATTTCCAAGATATCATCAGTTGGATGTGGTGCGTAAGTTAATTGCAGATGTACGGGAAGAAGGATCGGGGCACAATTATCTGATTCAGCACAGTGCCGGATCTGGAAAATCAAATTCGATTGCCTGGACAGCATATAGACTGGCATCCTTGCATGATGCCAATGATATATCTGTTTTCAGCAGTGTTATTGTAGTGACAGATCGAACTGTGCTAGATGCTCAGCTACAGGAAACGATTTCAGGATTTGACCATACGATAGGTGCAGTAGAGACGATTGATGATAAAAAGAATTCAAAAAATTTGAGAGATGCAATTAATAATGGTGCAAGAATTATTGTAACTACTTTGCAGAAATTTCCGGTGATTTATCAGGAAGTGGATAAGGTGGCCGGAAGAAACTTTGCGATCATTGTTGACGAAGCACATTCTTCACAGACTGGAAGTTCGGCAATGAAATTGAAGGCCACATTAGCAGATACAGAGGCAGCATTACGGGAATATGCAGAAATAGAGGGGAAAGCAGAAGATGAAATTGACAGAAATGATAAACTTGTTCAGGAAATGCTGACACATGGAAAGCATCCGAACTTATCATTTTTTGCATTTACAGCGACTCCGAAACCAGCGACATTAGAGATGTTTGGTAGCCAATGGACTGATGGAAGTTTTCATCCATTTCATATTTATAGTATGAGACAGGCGATTGAAGAAGGATTTATTTTGGATGTACTGCAGAACTACATGACATACAGTATTTGTTTCAAGATAGCAAAAGATACACCGGAAAATCCAGAGCTTCCGGAGAGCAGAGCAACAAAGATTATCAAAAAGTATGAGAAATTGCATCCATATAATATCAGCCAGAAATCACAAATTATTGTAGAAACTTTTCGGGAAACGACCAAAAATAAAATTGGAGGAAAAGGGAAGATGATGGTAGTTACAGACTCCAGACTGGCTGCAGTTCGATATTTCCATGAAATTAAACGGTATATTCAAGAACGGCATTATGCAGATATGGATATTTTAGCGGCATTTTCCGGCAGCGTGCAGGATGGTGACGAAGAATATACAGAGTCTGGACTAAATGTAAGAAAAGATGGAAGTCATATATCAGAAGGACAGACCAAGGAAGAGTTTCATGACAACTTTAATGTCCTTGTTGTTGCAGAAAAATATCAGACAGGATTTGATGAGCCTTTGCTACATACTATGATTGTGGACAAAAAATTGAAAAATGTAAAGGCTGTGCAGACATTATCACGTTTGAACCGCACCTGCCCTGGAAAAGTAGATACATTTGTGTTGGATTTCGCAAATAAGAAAGAGGATATTCTGGAAGCATTTCAACCATTTTATCAGGAGACAAGCCTTGAGCAGGAAGTAAATGTGGATTTGATTTACCAGACAGAAAAAGAACTTTTGGATTATGCGATTTATAATGAGCATGATATTAATGCTTTTATAAACGTATGGAATCATCCGGGAAAACAAGATGCAACTGCCATGGGAAAAATGACGAGTGTGTTGAAACCGATAGCAGACAGGTACAATTTGAAGAATCCGGAAGAACGATATCAATTCAGAAGACTGGTAAGAAAGCTGATCCGATGGTACAGCTATATCACACAGGTAGTTCGTATGTTTGATGAAGATATGCATAAGGAATACCTGTTTCTGAGTTACCTGATTGGACTGCTTCCAGAAGAAAAAGAAGAGCCAGTCGATCTGGATGGAAAATTGAAACTGGAATATTATAAGCTGCAGAAAACATTTGAAGGTGCGATAACACTGGATAAAATTGATGGTCAGTATGTTTCGTCCAAGAAGCAAGGAGTACAGGGGAACAGACAGAAAAGTACATTGGATGAAATATTGGACAAGATTAATGAAAAGTATAAAGGACAATTTTCAGAAGGTGATCGGGTAATGCTGGGTGCTTTACATGATAAATTGATTGAAGATGATAAACTGGCAAGCTCGGCTCGCACTTCTGATCCAAGAATATTCACGGAAAGTATTTTTCCATCAGCGTTTGGAAATGCAGCAATGGAAAGCTATATGGAGGCCCAGGACAGTTATGGATCACTGTTTGAGGACAAAAGCAAGTACGATGCTGTAATGAGTGCGTTAGCAGGGGTGATTTATAGGGAAATGCGGTCAAAAAAGACTGTGGATTACCGGAAAGTTGAACGAGATGAGCAGGTTCAAATGGTGGCGGAAGAACCGGTTAAATATGGGAAATAAAAAAGAAACTATGATGGTATGAAAAGGCAAGGGAGGGTTTTTATGTGGCTAGATAATGCGTCAGATATTGATATTTTATTTTATGAGCCGTATGCAAGAATAATTGCCGATATTGCAAAAAATGAACAATATAATCCATTGACAGTTGGTGTGTTTGGATTATGGGGTGCAGGAAAATCAACCTTATTGAAGTTAATAGGTGAAAAACTTAAGAGTCAGGATGGAATTATTTGTGTAACTATTAATGCATGGATGTTTGAATCATATGACGATGCTAAAACTGCAATTATGGAGGCTTTATTACAGGAACTTAAAGAGGAAGTTCCTGTAGAAGAAACTAAAAAGAAATTGGGCAAATTAATAAAAAGAGTTGACTGGTTTAAGTTAGGAACAAAAGCAATATCCACGCTTGCACCTGTAGTTGCAAGCGTGGCAACAGGAAATCCATTGCCTATGTTGTTAAATGTAACGGGAAGTGCTGAAGAAATTGGAAATACAGTCAAAAATGCAGCAAATTCCATACAGTCATTAAAAGATGAATATTGGAAAGAGGAAGATGCATCAAATGATGAAAGCACGATAAACAATATCAGGAAATTTAGAGAGGAATTTTCTGATGCATTGAAAAGTGACGATATTAAAAATGTAGTTGTAATGATAGATGATTTAGACAGATGTCGTCCAGAACGAATAATTGAAATATTGGAAGTAATTAAACTATTCTTGTCCGTTGACAGGACAACTTTTATTATTGCTGCAGATGAAAATGTTATAAAGTACTCTATCCGTGAAAAGTATCCACCAATGAATGGATTTGATGTAGAACTGGACAAAGAATACATTGAAAAAATTATTCAATTGCCAATATATATCCCGGAGTTATCGGCAAAGGATATACAAAATTATCTATTATTATTGGTCACACAAAGCTATTTGGAACAAGAGAGTTTTAAGCATCTAATAGATAAGATATTCGAAGAAAAAAGAACAATTTCTGGGGATGTAATTACGCTAGAAGAAATTAATAAGTCGATTGGTGAGTTAGGATTGAATTGGCAGGATGGAGGACAAACAGCTTTTAATGAGACGGCGAAAATTATTGATGAAATAAGAGAAATTGTTGCATCTACATTGAAAGGCAATCCACGCCAGGCAAAACGCTTTTTGAACACATTTATTACCAAACGCCAGTTGGCAAAAATTTATTATGGTGATGAAATTGATATTTCCATTTTAGCCAAATTATTAGTGTTGCAAAAGTTGGATAATGACTTGTTTATACAATTGAATGAATGGAATAAAGAATTTGATACTGAAAATAAAGAATTTAAGGAAATTCGAACAAAAGTGATGGAGGGAAATGTTGATGCTCAGAATCCGTGGAACACATCACAAATAAAAAAGTGGCTAGAATGCAAACCTGTTGAATTAGAAAAATATCGATTGGAAAAATATTTTTATTTGACAAGAGAAAATTTGAAAAGATCTAGTATTGACGAGTCTGGATTCAGTAAAAATACGAAAGAAATTTTGGAAAGAATTGGACGAGCTAAATCTGGTCAAATGGTGGCTATTATAAAAGATATGGAAAAGTTGAGAGCAGAAGAAATTGCGGATACATTTAAGGTTGTTGTATCAAAAATCGAAAAAGGTGAAATGAAATTTTTTGTTGTAAGAGATTTGTTTTTGAATTTTGATGCATATAAAGGAAAAATAGTGGATGCAATTGGAAAATCAACAGTTCCAATTAAAGCAGGTGATATGGCTGCATTAAGAACAATGTATAATAGTGATACGGGAAATATGAATACTGTATTAGAAACCATGGTAAAAAGAGGAACGTTAACAGACGAGCAGATTACAGAAATAAAAGAGCAGAGGAAAAGCTAATATGGGTACATCAAAAGGATATATAGCACCAACAACATCGCATTGGTCAACCGCAAAAAGAGCAGTGACGGCCTTTATAAATAATAGAGACTTTGATTCTAAAGCGAAAGCTGCTAGTAAATATGCTACAGCAATGAAAACAGATATGTCGACAGGTGGTAGTTTTCAATCGGCAGCTGCAAGAACTTTAGGCTTTGCACAAAAAGTTGCGTCTGGTGGGCTGGACAATGCTTTGCGTGAATATAATAGAGAGGATCTTATAGGGAAGCCGTCGGAAGTTGTTTGGACAGAATTACTGCATGAATTCACAAATTCTGGAGCATCTGTAGAAGAT
>SKEO01002270.1_pt1 | contig 13600 bp, 13 predicted proteins | sample 4826801 | NCBI WGS metagenome assembly SKEO01 (sample SAMN11008807, study PRJNA524170) | human gut metagenome | biome: Human fecal sample; material: Feces; isolation source: fecal sample from pouch patient p3 | host: Homo sapiens | place: Israel: Tel-Aviv | collected 2016-02-25 | reverse complement strand
CGGTCTGCCACACCGCGCTGCAGGCATCGTCCATGAGCGACCTCAACCACGACGGCAGTGAGATTACGCACTGCCCGTACTGCCACCGCCTGCTCGTGCTCCCTAGCAAGGAAGCCTAGCGATGACGGCGACATCCAACAATTCAATGCAACTTGAGGGTAAAACGATCCTGCTGGGCATTACCGGCGGGATCGCCGCCTATAAGTCGTGCAATATCGTGCGCCTGCTGCAAAAGCGCGGCGCGCGCGTCAAGGCCGTTATGAGCGAGCATGCCACCGAGTTTGTGGGCCCGCTCACCTTCCGTGCGCTCACCAACGAGCCAGTTGCCGTGGGCCTATTCGACGATCCCTCCGACCCCATCCACCACATTTCGCTGGCGCAGGAGCCCGATCTGGTGGTCGTGGCGCCCGCGACGGCCAATATCATCGCCAAGATGGCCAATGGCATCGCCGATGACCTTATTTCTACCACACTGCTTGCCACGCCGCGACCGATCGTGATCGCACCTGCTATGAACAACGGCATGTGGAAGGCGCCGGCGACGCAGGCCAATATGGCCACGCTGCGCGAGCACGGTGTCCATGTGGTGGGACCCGGCAGCGGCTACCTTGCATGCGGCGACGTGGACACGGGACGCATGAGCGAGCCCGAGGACATCGTTGAGGCTGTCTGCAGGGTGCTCAATCCCGTGCCGCAAGACCTGGCGGGCAAGCGCATCGTGATCACCGCCGGTCCTACGCACGAGCCGATCGACCCGGTGCGATTCATCGGCAACCGGTCGTCGGGCAAGATGGGCATCGCTCTGGCGGGGGAGGCTGCTCGCCGCGGCGCCGCCGTCACACTCGTACTGGGACCGACATCGCTCGACGTTCCCCGCGGCGTGGCGTGCGTAAGCGTGCAGACCGCCGCAGAGATGCTACAGGCGGCGCTGAGCGCCTTCCAGACGGCCGATGCGGCCATTTGCGCGGCCGCTGTCGCCGACTACACCCCCGCGGCCCCTGCGGACCATAAGCTCAAAAAGGCCAACGAACGCCTGGATCGCATCGAACTGGTCGAGACGGTCGATATCTTGGCCGAGCTCTCGCGCCAAAAGGGAGAGCGGTGCGTGATCGGCTTTGCGGCCGAGACCGATAACGTCGTGGAGTACGCGCAGCGCAAACTCGCGCGCAAGGGTTGCGATGCCATTATCGCCAACGATGTTTCGCGCGCCGATTCGGGCTTTGGAACCGACACGAACAAGGCCTGGATTGTGAGCACAACGGGCACCCAAGAACTTCCTGTGCTAACAAAACCCCAGCTCGCAGATACAATTTTGGACTTGCTTCAAAATATTTAAAAAAGTTCTTGCACAAGGACAAAGTTTCGGGTTAATATACTCCCTGTTGCGAGCGAGAGCAGAGCAACAAACAAAAGCTTCGGGACGTGGCGCAGCTTGGTAGCGCACTTGACTGGGGGTCAAGGGGTCGCTGGTTCGAATCCAGTCGTCCCGACCAGAAGTTTGCAGGTCAGGCACCTAGTGCCTGACCTTTTTTTATGCTGGGTCACCAGATGGGTCACGAATGGGTCACCGGCTGTTTTTTTAGATGATAAAGACATGCCTTTCTACCTGCCGCGCCCAACCCGGATAGGTATCCGGCGGTGTCGAACGCCAGTTCATAGCCGTTCAGGGTCGCTTTGCCCAGCAGCACCGCGCCGGGGCAGCGGGTTTCAACTTGATGGATATCAAGGTTGCTACCGTACGCGAAGTTGATGATCGAGGGTGCAGTCTCGGGGTGACGGGCTGAGGCGTTGTTGCGCTTCTCGTTGTACTTCATGGTTCACGCCTTTCGGTGTTGTGATGGGCTTCGGTCGCTCGAGCTGATTGCAGCATACAGTCTGAAGCCGAAAAGGCGTGAAAACCTGAGATTGTCATTTTAAGAAATAGAACGAAAAGGACGGCCATGCACGAAATCGCGCAGGCAGAAAGCGCTGTTCGAGGCGCATCCTGCGAAAGGATACCCGTTCAGAAGGGTTGTTGCCAGTTTTTATCGATTCGATTTTTTACGAGCGCACGAAGAGGTTGCGTTTAGAAAAACGCAAGGGCGGCTGTTTTGCCTGTAAGCAAACATGAAATCGGCCGCAGCGGTACCGCCTGGGAGTGCGGACGAGGGACTTGGCCGCAACCTAATCCCCGGGTGCGGCTGCTACGCTCACTACTTGAGAATCGTAGACCGCCCAGTATGTTCCATCCAAGAGTCGCAACACGAAACAGCGGTCATCTTTGCCTATTTCGGCGGCGTTTACGCATTTCTGAAGATCGGCGTGGCGCGCGTAGCGGCCGACGAGCTTATCTCCATTTACAAGCACGACTTTAAGGTCGAGGCCCATCTTCTCGTACATGACAATGCGATCTAAAACGGACACCTCGCTTGAGTCGAAGTCGGGCCTTTGCCCACCGCGGCGAATCCCTCGTTCAGTCAATGCCCTGTCGATCCCGCCCTTTGCGTAGTCGCTCAGCTGGGAATAGATTCTGCCAGCGAGATCATCGGCCAAGACGCGCTCTGGGTCCCCGCCTGACCGTTCCGCTCGAAACTCGCCTAATGCCGACAGCATCAGGTACACCTCATGCAATCGCAGCGGCAGGAAGATCGGGTGAGCCGTCGAATTCAGGCCGCCGCGGCTTGTCGGCTCGGCCTTGATGTAGGAGTCGCCAAAACGCACGCCGCCTGCCAGGGCGCTCAGGCGTTTTTGCACCGCCGTGCGCGAGCAGCCCAGGTACGCGGCGATCGCTTGCTGGGTCATTCCCTTATGCGCCGCTTTGAGCAGCATGAGATTTGCCTCGTCCGTGCCTATGAACGATTTGTCCAAGTTGTAGTGGCGCTTTTTCAGGGCGCCGCCAATCTCGTTGCCCTTTTCGAACAGCTCGTGCACGCTCGGGAACAATTCATGGCGGCCGTTGCTTTGGGGGCCTTCCTCTGAGTTGGCATAATCTGCCAGCGCCTTGCAAAACGAGCGATAGTTTTCGTCGGTGACGAAAATGGGCCACTGCATGTTGTGAAAGCGTGTGCCTTCACGTGTGTAGGCGAATTTCGCATACGCAGACTCAGGATCGCAACCGACCCTTTCCGCAATTTCCGCAACTCTCATGCCAATCCCTTCCGCAACCCAATCACACGCACGAAAAACCTATCAAGCCAGAAGATTGATGTGGCAAAAAAGAAGAAGAGGCATTACACCCCTCCTTCCGGACAGCCTGTATCCCGGTTCCCTGCCTGCCAGTTCGCCCTCCCCGAAACCCTCGGGGCGCTATGGGGTCGAGCCCCTCCGCATGGAAAATTCTATCGCGGCCATGCCCGCTGTGCGTGTCACGCACACCACGCCAAACGTCAGGTTTACCAGCCGGGACTGAGCCCTCTTTCGAGAGCAGGGTTATATTAGCATCTACAAACTCGAAAAACCCTGCCGCATTTGAGGAGTACCAAGAAAAAGGTCTACACCTTGAATATCAACCTCATCCGAACACCTCCCGCATTCATCCGAACAAGTACGGATGAATGCGGGAATCCGATACCCTGAGGGCCGGATCGGCCGAGCCACTGGGCACAAGCGGGACACGGTCCAGAGGATGCCGGGGCGCGGGGTCCCGTGCGGGGAGATCGCGAGGGAGCCGGGCAGGTCGCCCTCGACGATGAGCGCAGAGATACCGTCGCGCCCACCCACGAAAAGAGGGTTCCCTCGCAGGCGCCGCATCCGCACGCCCCCACAAAGAAACCCTCGCACTCGCATCTCTACCTGCGAACCCGCACGTGCCCTCGCGCACGCGCCGCGGCAGCCGCTAGTCGCGGTAGAACGAGCCCATGTAGCGGATGTACTCGTCCTCGGTGTGGTTGGCCTTCCAGTCGTGGACGGAGTCCTTGTTGCGCTGGCCGGCGATGACGGAGAGCTCCTTACCCAGCTTCTCAAAGGCCTCGTCGACGCACTCCTCGGGGGTGAGGGCGATCTTCATGACGGCCTCGCCCTGCGGGCCGCCGGGGAGGTTGGACAGCAGGCTGGGGGTTAGGGTGGTGCCGAGGGTGATGACCTCGACGTCGACACCGGTGCCCTCGCACTCGCAGGCCACGGCCTCGGTCATCTTGAGGATGAAGGCCTTGCCCGCGCCGTACTGGCCGTTCCAGGGGCTGGAGCTGATGCCGGTCATCGACGAGACGTTGATCACGGCGCCGCGGTCCTGGGTGGCAAAGATCCGCATGTAGTGGTGGAAGCACTTGAGGAAGGTCACGACGTTGACGTTGATCATGGCCTCGTGCTTCTCCCAGGGGGTGTCCTGGATCTTGCCGAAGCTGTGCAGGCAGGCAACGTAGCTCATGAAGCCCATGTCCAGGCCCTCGGTCGCGGCGAAGACGGTCTCGGCCGCGCCGGGCTGGCTAAAGTCGGCGCGCACGACCTTGGTCTCCACGCCGTAGGTCTCGCGGATCTCGCCGGCGAGCACGTTCAGCTTCTCCTCGCGACGGCCGACCATGACGACATTCATGCCGCCGGCGGCGATCTTCTCGCAGAACGCCTTGCCGACGCCCTCGGTCGCGCCCAGAATCAGGCCCCACTCACCGTACTTCTCCCTCAGGTTCATGCTGCATCCTCTCTCTCGATGCCCATACGGGCACATCTCCTTTAGCGTGCGACCGCACAGCCGCACACGTTGCACCATTATGCGCTGAACAAGAGGGGAGCGTGTTCACGACTTTGCGAACGAGCCCGTAACAACGATGAACGGTGTCGGTCTATCACCACGAAGAAACCCTTGCGGCATCGAGAGAGGAGGTGCTGGCAGGTGGAACCAAAAGGTGAACGCCGCCCTGGCGTGAGCGACGTTCGGTGTGGTTTTACTCACCTTGCTAGCTGTTCACCAGGAGGGTATTGCGACCTCCGGTCGCCTTTGCTGTATCCCCTTGTGTGCCCATGTACAAAGGGATGCATCGCTATTCTGCGCCGGTGCTCGACGTCACCGCTTCGGTGGGCTCGGCAAATACGTTTCTCGCAATGTTCATGGTCGGCGTGATGCTCGATGTGCACATCGATGCCGAAGACCTGGGACCTCATGCGCCTCATCGACTACGTTGCGGCGCGCGGCGCGTGGAGTCTGCGCGAACTCGGCTGCGTCGGCTTTTCCGGCGGTGGCATGCAGACGCTCTACCTCGCTGCGCTCGACGAGCGCGTGCGCTGGGCGCTCATCAGCGGCTACCTCTACGGCGTGCGCGACGCGCTGCTCACCCTCAACAATAACTGTAGCTGCAACTACCAACATAGCCCTCGCGGCTACTTCCTGTGAGAGTTTTTTGTTAAAGCAACGGCGCGAGAGTCCTCGTGGCACCCAGCAACGTCCTCCACATGTCTGGACTCTCTATGCTTGCGCTGGATAGACATCGCAGGAACGGGTATAGTATCGAAAGTTTTGTCGTTAACCAGCGGGGGAGTCCTGTGGGCATCAAAAAGAAGATCAAAAAGGAGCTTATCGGCACTTCCGATTACCCGTCGAATAAGATCTTTACGATCTCCAATTTCATCACCTTTACGCGCCTGATCCTCACCCTGGTATTTCTGTACCTGTTTGTGACGGATAACAACCGCGTCATCGCCATCGTTATCTACGCCGTTGCCGCCTCTACCGACTGGATGGACGGTCAGATCGCCCGCATGACTAAGACGGTCTCGTGGCTCGGCAAGGTCATGGATCCCATCTGCGACCGTGCGCTGCTGTTCACCGGCGTCTTGGGACTGGTGGTCCGCGGAGAGCTGCCCATCTGGGTCTGCGTGCTCATTATTGGCCGCGACATCTATCTGGGCATCGGCACGCTTATCGTGCGTCATTATCACCGTCGCCCCATCGATGTCGTCTTTCCCGGAAAGATTGCCACTGCGCTGCTCATGACCGGCTTCTCGCTCATGCTGCTCGGGTTCCCCGTTGTTGACGGCCTGCATCTTTTACCTTCAACCCTTACGGCCTTCCCGGGCCTCAACGGAAGCTCGGTGCCCCTCGGCATCTTCTTTGTGTACGGCGGCGTGATCTTCTCCATGCTCACGGCTGTCATCTACTCCATTAAGGGCGGAGCGGCCATTAAACAGGCTCTCGCGCATCCCGAGGACGAGGACATCGACTTTCTGAACCCTGAAATCGAAGACTGATTCGTTGGGGTATGATTACGTACGGTTCATTATTTGCGGCACGTCCGCGATAAGTTAGGGGTTGTCATGGACAACATGGTTAATAATATGCCTCAGAATGATAAGACTGCTGACGCTACCTGCGTATTCCGCGTGCCTTCAAGCGACGTCACCGTTCCCGACCTCATGGCCAACGTGCGCATCACCGCCCCCGTTCTGTCCATCGTCAAGGGTCCGCAGACTGGTGCCGCCTTTGAGCTCGAGGACGACGTGACCACCATCGGCCGCGATCCTGCAAACGGCATCTTCCTCAATGACATGACCGTTTCGCGTAGCCACGCGCGCATTATTCGCGAGGGCCTCGGCGCTCGCATTGAGGACCTGGGCTCGCTCAATGGCACCTGGGTCGACGGCGCCATTGTCAACGCGGCCCCGCTGCACGATGGTTCTTCCGTCCAGATCGGTACGTTTACGCTCATCTACCACGAGAGCACGCCGGAGCGCATCGAAACCGGTGAGTAGGGCATGGCCGAACGCAACTATCTGAGTATCGGCCAAGTCGTCAACCTTCTTCGAGGCGCATACCCCGATCTTTCGAACTCAAAAATTAGATTTCTAGAAGATGAGGGGCTCATTACCCCTCATCGTACGCCTAAGGGATACCGTCAGTACTCTAAGGAGGACGTTGATCGCCTGGAGGTCATCCTGCATTTGCAGAAGACCCGCTACATGCCTCTCAACGTGATTAAGCAGCGCTTGGAAAACGCCACGGACCTGTCAACGCTCGCTTACGAGGTGGGCTTGCTGTCCGATGTTCCGCTCAAGACGGAGCCCAAGGAGACTAAGCAAAAGCTGCATCCCATTGAGACCATTCCCGATATGCTGGGCGTCGAGATTTCGTTTATCCGCTCGCTCGCCGAGAACGACCTCATTCGCATCATCAAGAGTCCGCAGAATCGTGAGCTCGTCGATGGTCGCGATTTTCCAATCATCCGCTACTGCTCCGAGCTGTCACGCTTCCATATCGAGCCCCGCAACCTGCGTCAGTACGTGTCTTCCGCCAACCGCGAGTCCTCGATGTTTGAGCAGGTGCTCGTGAGCATGCTCGGAATGGATACCTCCGATGACGAGCGCGACGCCAAGCTCGAGCGTGCGTTTAAGAAGCTTCATGACCTGACCGAGGGTGTGCACACTGCGTTGCTCAAGAACCGCGTTTTTGAGTCGCTCAATGCCGTGGTCGAGGACGCCGACATCGATGCACTCGATGAGGAAATCACTCGCTCCGAGTCCACCAAGGCCAAAAACGAAGAGACAGCCGCGCCGGCTTCGCACGAGGATTCTCTCGTAAAGCCGCTCAAGGTCGTCGCCCCTTCGCAATCCGGCACCGCCACCGCGGGCAAATAACCGCTGCCGCTTATCCGGCAACCCATTGAAAGGTCATGCAATGTACGACTTCGAATCTCAAATCGTCGACATCCCCGACTATCCCGAGCCCGGAGTCATCTTTAAAGACATCACGCCGCTCTTTGGCAATCCCGAGGCGCTCAAAGCCATGACCGATACCCTCGCCGAGCACTTTGCCGGCATGGGAATCACCAAGGTCGTGGGTCCCGAGGCTCGCGGCTTTATGGTTGGCGTACCGGTGGCTGTAGCCCTTGGCGCCGGCTTTGTTCCCGCACGTAAACCGGGCAAGCTGCCGCGCGAGACCGTAAGCCAGAGCTACGAGCTCGAGTACGGCACCGATTCAATTGAGATCCATGCCGACGCTATCAGCTCTAAAGATACCGTGTTGATTCTGGACGACTTGGTCGCGACGGGCGGAACCGTCGAGGCAACAGGTAAACTGGTGCGAGATATGGGCGCAAAGCTTATCGGTTACGGTTGTATACTTGAGCTTGCGTTTCTCAACCCGCGCGAGAAGCTCACGCCGTCTGATGACGATGTGGAGCTCTTTAGCCTGGTGACGGTAGACTAGCCGTTACCCTTAGTTACTGGAAAGGAAGCTACATGCGCACAGCAAACACGCACAAAAACATGGCACGCTGCGCTGCTACGGCAACCCTCGCTTGTGTTTTGGGCTTGGGCCTCGCGGCTCCTGCCTACGCCGATACCGCATCCGACCTTGCCGCTGCTCGTACGAAACTCGAGCAGATCGGCACCCAAACCCAGCAGATTTACGATGAGCTTGCCACGCAGACGCAGGCGCTCGATCAGACTGCCGGCGAGATCACGCAAAAGCAGCAGGAGATCGCCGATGGTCAGGCCAAGCTCTCGACCTATGTCGCCGGCGAGTACAAAACCGGCGGTCTGAGCCTGCTTCAGGTTTTGACGGGTGTCGATGATCTGAGCGATATGCTCAACCGTCTGTTCTACTACGGCAAAGTTTCCGATAAGCAAGCTCAGACCATTCAAGAGGTCAAGGAGCTTAAGCAGCAGCTCACCGATAAGCAGGCCGAGCAGGAGAAGAACGTCGCCGCGACGCAAAAGAAGGTCGACGAGCTCAATGCCCAGCAGGCTGAGGCTCAGAGTGTCGTGAACTCCCTGGATTCGCAGCTGCAGGCCGAGCTCGCTGCCGAGGCCGAGGCCAACGCTGCGCTGCAGGCTGGCATTAATGCTAGCACCGCCGAAAAGGCCACGGTGAGCAACGACACCGCCGGTACGACCGAGAACACCAACAATGGCGGCCAGACCAACAATAACAACAACCAGGGCGGCAACACGCCGGCTCCCGCACCGCAGCCTGCCCCCACGCCCGCTCCGGCTCCCACGCCTTCGGCACCGAGTCAGTCTGTTGATGGTGGCTCCGTTGTTTCGCGCGCCTACAGCAAGCTCGGCTATGCGTATTCTTGGGGCGGCATTGGACCGAACAGCTTTGACTGCTCCGGTTTTGTAAGCTATTGCCTCACGGGACGCTACTGCCGTCTGGGCACCACGGTCGACTTCATGGGTTGGACCCGTGTGTCCGATCCGCAACCCGGCGATGTTGTGGTTAACTCCTACCATACCGGCATTTATATCGGTAATGGTCAGATGATCCATGCTTCCGACTACAAAACGGGCGTCATCATCAGCTCCGTTGCCGCCGGCATGAACAACAACTATATCTTCGTGCGCTACTAAGTCATCTTACACAGCGTGTGAATGTGGACCTCGTGGCTTAAAGTCGCGAGGTCTATTCTTTTGTCTCTAATCTTGTACGGCTATCTAGTATTCAAAACTAGATAGCCGTACATTCGGTTTGCAAGAAGGCTATAATTGTTGAGGAACAATTAGAAAGGACCCTCTATGAGCTGGGCACTTATCTCAGATTCAAGCTGTAACCTCCGCGATTGGCAACCGACCGCGCCCCATACCACCTTTGCATTTGCGCCCCTCAAAATTCGAGTGGGGGAGCGTGAATTCGTCGATGACCTTTCGCTTGATGTACATGAGCTCAACTGCGGTGTTCAGGCGGAGACGAACGCTTCTTCGAGCGCTTGTCCCAGCGTAGGGGAGTGGGCCGAGCTCTTCAAATTGGCCGACAAGACCATCTGCATGCCGATCTCTGAGGGCGTGTCGGGCAGCTACAACGCGGCAGCCACGGCTCGCGATATGGTTCTTGCCGAGGAGCCCGACCGACAGATTCATCTAGTCAATTCACGCGCAGCTGGCGGCAAAATGGATCTCATTTTCTTGCTGTTCGACCGCTATCTTGTAAGCAACCCGGATGTCTCATTCGAGGATGCTTGCGCATACTTCGATAGCCTTGAACAGAACAGCAAAATCCTCTTCAGTTTGTGCAATTACGAAAACCTCGCCAAAGCCGGACGTATCCCTAAGGCAGCTGGCGTCATTGCCAACAAGCTCAATATCCGCATTTTGGGCACGGCGAGTGAGGCCGGTAAAATCGAACTCGTGGGGCACACGCGTGGCGAAAAGAAGATGCTCAACAAGATCATCGACACCATGGAAGCCGAGGGTTTTACGGGCGGCGAGGTCATCATCGATCACGTTGAGAACGAAGCTGGAGCCCAGGCGCTTACTGACCGCATAGTCGAGCATTGGCCCGGCTCCAAGACCATCATCATGCCCTGCAACGGCCTGGATTCCTATTACGCCGAGATGCACGGCCTCATCATCGGCTACGGCATGGGCGTAGCTTCGGGCAAGTAAAGTCCAACCAAGCAAAAATATGGGCGGGACAAAGCGACAGATGGCTCTTTGCCCCGCCCGTTTTACACGTCGGCTAGCTATTAAACCCATTGAACTTGAGATAGCTCATCAGGTACGCCTTCGAAACGAAGGATGAAACTGCACTGCGCACAAGCAGCGACTCACGCGTTACCTGATGCGCCGTATCGGGAACCGGCGTCTGCTCAACGGAAAACGCCGAACGAATCGATGCCTCGAGCTGATCGACCACATAATCGAAGGCAGTCGGGGCATCGTAGCTCAAACGCTGAATGTTAAAGAGTGCCTGCACCGCAGCAATAGGTAGCACCTGTTTAAAGAGGCAGATAGCGATCAGGCGGGCAATCTGCTCGCGGCCATATTGCTTTTTGACCGGAGCAGGCACCAGGCCGACCTTAACGTAGTTATTGATCATCGATGGCGTAATGACAGGGTGCTCAACGCAAATGGACAGCGGCTCCATCCACAGCGCAACATACTCAATGACCTGGTCGCGGTAGAGCGTCACATTGGGCAACTGGTCATAGCGCGGCAGACTCAACGTATTGAGTTTGCGCACGATATCGGACTGAATAAATGCATCGGGCAGCACAGTGGGCTGAATATCCTCAGGCTTAATGCTGACCGACGAATCGGACATCGGGATAACGCGTTTGGCGTGGTTCATAAGGATCCTCCGTTCATTAGCTATATTGTATTCTAGGTTATCTAGTTTTGCATACTATATAGCAGGAAAGTAAAAGTGGTTGGACAGCACATTGATGCACCGTCCAACCACTTTGTTTTAAAGATAGCAACCTTACATAAGATATATTATCGTACTTATCCACGGAGAAACGCGTATGCGCTCGTTGCTGCTATGGCTCCGTCCGAAACAGCGGTCACAACCTGGCGTAAACGTTTGGAACGGATATCGCCAGCGGCAAATAGACCTGGCGTGCGGGTCGCCATGGATTCATCAGTCAGAATGCCGCCATCAGTCGCCAGATCGACTAGATGCTCAACAAGCTCGGTATGGGGCTGCGTTCCGGTAAAGACAAAGATGCCAAACGAGCCGGGCTCAAATGACTCGGTATGAGTCTCGCCGGATGCATTGTCCTTAAAGGTAATCGTCGTTGGCATGGCTTCGCCCGATAGCTCCACAATACTAGTTTGGTACCTAACTGTAATATTGTCCTTTGCGAGTACTTTCTGAACAACACCATCGGGCGCACGGAACTGGTCGCGGCGCAGCACGATGGTCACACTGCTGGCAATGTCGGACAGGAACAGCGCCTCTTCGCATGCCGAATTGCCACCACCGATTACAAAACCCTGCTTGCCGCGGAAAAACATGCCGTCACATGTTGCGCAATATGAAACGCCACGACCGCGATACGTATCCTCGCCTGCGAAACCTGCCGGACGCGGCGTGGCACCCATGCAAGCGATAACGCTCGAGGCCAGCGTATCGCCCATATCGTGATGCACCGTAAACAACGCTGCATCGGCATCGTAATCGATACCCGTAACCATGCTCCATGTAACCTGTGCTCCCAGGCCCTCTGCATGCTGCTGAAAACGCTCGCCGAGTTCGGCGCCACTCAGGAGCGGGAAACCCGGATAGTTCTCGACCTCATTGGTTGTGGCGATCTGCCCTCCCGACATGCCCTGCTCAATCACGGTCGTCGTCAGGTTGGCGCGCGCCGCGTAAATGGCTGCAGCATAGCCCGCAGGCCCGCCGCCGATAATCGCAACATCGATCGGCTGATGAGTAGTCATGAAGAGACCTCCTGTCGAAAGATTGGCGTTCTTTGCGCTCATACCCAAATTTATGCGAACGTGACACTCATGCACTACAATGATTCTCTGTGAAACAAAGATGAAGGGGAGATATCGATGGATCAGACGCAGACGAGCGATGACGCTCCCCTGCTCACGCACAGCACTCCCCAATCGGGACAAACCACGCTCTTGGCTCAGCAAAAACCTCTCGTGACTATCGTGCACGCCTCGGTCGGCTCGGGCCACAAGGCCGCCGCAAATGCGATTGCGCAGGCATTCGACCACATCCGCGGCACCAATGGCATCCCCGAGGATGTTGAGATTGAAGTGCTCGATATCCTTGATTTTGGACGCATAAAATTCGACGGCAACAAAACGGCCGCCTCGTTTACCGGCGCCACGCGCCCAATTTATGACTTGACCTGGCGTTATACCCTTACCGGACACCTGCTTTGGGGCGGTGGCACGGCATGGTCGCGCATCATGTTCCCCGCATTTAACGAATACGTTCGAACTCGCAGGCCCATTGCCGTGGTAGCCACACATATCACGGCAGCCAACGTCGCCGTCGGCGCGCGCGTCATTACGGACATCGACTATCCCGTCATTTGCGTACCGACCGATTACGAGGTCGAGGGTTGGTGGCCCCATAAGGACACCGACCTATTCTGCGTGGCAAACGAGTTTATGGCCGAAACACTCCGACCCCGTAAGGTTCCCGAGGCAAAGATCCGCATTACGGGCATCCCCATTCGCGCCGGATTTGATACGGACTACAACCGCGAGGAAGAACTCGAGAAGTTCAATCTCCCCACAGACAAGCTCGTTGTGCTGGTGATGGCCGGCGCCAGTTTGCCTCAACCGTACGTTCGCTTTCGCGCGGAGATGGACCGCACCCTCCCCTTCCTGCGCAGCTTCGAGGACATGCACTTTGTCTTTTTGCCGGGCAAGGATGCCGAATATGCCACCCGTCTCAAAACGCTTTTCGATGCCATGAAACTCGAGAACGTCACGGTTCTTGACTACGTCGATGACATGGCAGCGCTTATGCACGGCTGTGACCTGGCAATCCTCAAATCTGGCGGACTCACTGTTACCGAATGCCTGTGCGCACACCTGCCTATGATTCTGCTGGGCAAGTCATATGGCCAGGAAAAGGCCAACACCACCATGCTCACCGGCATGGGCGCCAGCATGCATGTCACCACGGCGCGAGAGCTCATCGTAACCCTGCGCCACCTGCACGATCATCCCGAATCGCTCAAGGCACTACTCATCAACGGCGAAGTGTTGCGCCGTCCACGCGCAGCCGAGGACATCGCCATCGCAACCATGGAGCTTGCAGGAAAGCCCCAAAAGCGCAAACGAGCCTTCTGCCGCTTCTACTGGGGCGAAAAACCAGCGCATATCCGCTAGCGTCTTAAAGTCCGCTGTGGCGCAGGCCGCCCACACATATCATTCCATGCTCAAACATTCTCGCTTCGCTTCGCTAGCTGCGAAACTGCGCGTGGAACGATATGTGTGGGCG